>ENA-UONW01000647-UONW01000647.1-human-gut-metagenome-genome-assembly--contig:-CS52-NODE-647-length-49685-cov-99.192968_pt1 | contig 49685 bp, 40 predicted proteins | sample MGYA00242463_ERZ724010 | MGnify/ENA metagenome assembly ERZ724010 | reverse complement strand
TGCAGGTCGCCGTCTTCCCGCCGTCCTCGGTCGTCACAGTGACCACAGCCTCGCCAGGCTTCACGGCAGTAACCCTGCCGGCGCCGTCAACCGTGGCGACATCCGTCTTGTCCGAACTCCACGTCACCTTCCGGTTGTCCGCGTTGTCAGGCTTCACCGTGGCCGTAAGCGTCTCCGTCTCGCCCTCGGTCAGGGTCAGCTCGGTCCTGTCCAGAGTGACCTCCGTCACGTTTACCGCCTTGGCCTTCACCGTCACCTTGCAGGTCGCCGTCTTCCCGCCGTCCTCGGTCGTCACAGTGACCACAGCCTCGCCGGCCTTCACGGCAGTCACCCTGCCGGCTCCGTCGACCGTGGCGACATCCGTCTTGTCCGAGCTCCACGTCACCTTCCGGTTGTCCGCGTTGTCGGGCCTCACCGTGGCCGTAAGCGTCTCCGTCTCGCCTTCCGTCAGGGTCAGCTCGGCCCTGTCCAGAGTGACCTCCGTCACGCTAACTGTCTTGGCCTTCACCGTCACAGCGCAGGTGCCGGACTTGCCCTCCGCCGTCGCGGTGACGGTCGCGGTGCCGGGTCTGAGGCCATGGACGGTGCCGGCCTTGTCAACAGTGGCGACGCTCCGGTCGGACGACGACCACGCCACGGCCCTGTCGGACGCGGCTTCGGGAGAGACACTGGCGGACAGCACCGCAGATCCGCCCTCTATGATCTCTATCCGGGACGGGGTGACGGCCACGGATGAGACTCCGGCCGTCTCCTCCCTCTTACCGCAGGAGGTGATGAGAAGGATGGCGGCGGCAGCCGTCAGCAGCGCGCGCCGTGTGTGTGTGTGTGTGTAAAAACGCTCATATCGATTGATGTTTTGGTTATAGTCTCGTGAGTCCTATGAGTTCAGCGATGCCTTGGTAAATAACTTGGCGACCATCGGTCACACTTTCGGTCTGTATCCCGTTCCTGCCCTGCGTCACCGGCACGGGACGTGATGCCGTGTGGCAGACATCAGGACAAAAATAATCAAAATTTCCAAATATCAAACGAATATGCCGGATATAATGGCCGATATAATGGCCGCACGACCATGCGACCGACCACCTGAACCCCTCCAACGACAGGAGCAGGGGGCGGCGCCGGGCTCTCCGGGAACGATGACGCCTGACTGTCCCGCACCCGAAGGTGACGCGCGGCACAGTCAGGCGACTCTTCCGCGCCTTTCCGTTGCCCAAGGGCGCAGGGCAGAATGAAGTATGGATGAAGGAAACCCTTCGGCAACGAAAACCACACTTATCATCGCCCGAGGGTGCAGCACGGCACGCTTGGGCGACGCCTCCGCGCGTTTCCGCCGCCCGAAGGTACTGGGCAAAAGACGTAAGGTTGAATCTGACAAAAAAAGAAGAAGTCTCCCAAAAAAACGAGGGAGACTTCGGTCGGGTGCCCAAAGCCGGGCTCGAACCGGCACGTCTTTAAGGGACATTGGATTTTGAGTCCAACGCGTCTACCAATTCCGCCATTCGGGCATATTCAGGCAGTAGACTTTCCTTTGGAAACTTCGCACTTCCGCTGCACTTCCGCTTCAAAGGATTGCAAAGTTATTGAATTTCCTCCGATATTCCAAAACATTCAACAAAAAGCTTATGCGAAAAAACGCGTAATCCCTCTTGTCCGGCAAAAAGCACTTATACCGGATAAGTAACCTTCAAACAATAAGCTGCATCATCTTAAGGAATCTTTTCGGTCTATTTATCTTTTTTCATCAGTCATGTGCCACCGGCACACTCCTTCTTCGAAAAAGATCTATCCTCGAAAATCTTCTCTTAGAAACAGTTTTGAATTGTTTGTTTGAAGGTTAGGAGCAAGCTCCCCCCCCAGACTGTCTTAAAAGTCTCGGCTAGAGTTGAAAAGTCTGTACCCCTATACAGGGGCGACTACGAATTCTCAATCCTCGGAGGGGGTAATTAGACTTTTAAGACAGTCTCCCCCTGCTGCCCACCTCGGCAACCCGGACAAGTCCGATTGCCCTCGGTTCGGGCGCTGGGTTGAGAGTGAAAAACTTCAGGTTCGACCGCTTCTTCCAAGGAAGATAGCGGGCGGTGCCGTCTGACTGAAGAAGCGGGAATAAAATGAAGATTTTTTCACCTCAAAGAACATTTCTAACAATTCAAAACAGCTTCTTAATCTGAAGTAACTTATTATTTTCATGTTCCTAAACACCGCTGTCGATGCATCTTATCCGGTGGAAAGCCGTTTGGCCGGACAAACGTAACCGTTGATGTGACTTGTCCGGCGATATGCTTCTTGTTTGCCGGACATTTTACGGTTCAGAAGGAACGGCCTTCCTGATCAGATAGGCAAAAGGTGCCTGCGCTCTGATTCACCGCGCATCATTTTTTCTGAAAAATCGATTCGGCTTATGAGGAAAACTGATTATATTTGTACGGTTTAAGCCGACAGCCACCACAAGAGTTGTGGTTTCAGGCACGGGATCCGCGACCGTCCGACTTGCGGAAACGACATAGAGCTTTGACCCGGAAACGGGAGACGAAACATATCATATTTTAACGAAATTTTAAGCTCAACAAAATGAAACACTTTTCTTTACCAAAAGACGGTGGACTGATTGAGGAGAACCTGCCGAAGAGCATTCTCCACTCCTATGAGAAGATCACCACCGAGATTTTTGATGACGCGGCCATCGGCAGCGACAGGGTGGCAGACATCATTGTCAAAGCCATCAAGGATCACGGGAAAGCATCGCTTCCCCGCACATTCAAACTTGGTCTCACAACAGGAAAGACCCCTGTGTCCCTCTACGCCAACCTCACACGGCAGTTCAAGGAAGGCAACGTCTCTTTCGCCGATGTAGAGGTGTTCTCTATTGATGAGTACTATCCTTGCGACAGGAATTCCACCCAAAGCCGCAACCACAGACTCCACGCCGAGTTTCTGGATCAGGTAGATGTCAGGAAGGAGAACATCCATATTCCTGATGGGTCAATCCCCAAAGAGCAGATTTCAGACTACTGCGCTGAATTCGAGAAGGCTGCGAGAGGTCTCGACCTTCTGGTGATCGGTGTCGGGGAAGGAGGGCAGGTCGGCTTCAATGAGGCCGGCTCCTCCGAAAGAAGCCAGACCCGTACAGTCCCGCTTTCATACCAGTCAAGAAAGAGACAGGCCCGCAACTTCAACGGAGACATCGCCGTCACGCCGAAGACCGCGATAACCATGGGCATCGGCACCATGATGAGCGCCCGCAGGATTCTCCTCATGGCATGGGGAGAGGACAAGGCCGAGATCGTGAAGAGAATCGTTGAGGGTGACGCTGACTCGACATGCCCGGCTTCTCTGCTACAGGAGCATGACAACATCGCCTTCTACACCGACGAGATGTCCGCTTCTCTCCTGACCAGATCCGTCGCTCCTTGGATGGTCGGCCCTTGTCATTGGACCCCGAAGTTGATCCGCAAGGCCGTGGTCTGGCTCTGCCAGAAAGTGGGCAAGCCTATCCTCAAGCTCACCCAGCAGGACTATCTCGAGAATTACCTCGGGGAACTCATTGAACTCTACGGGCCGTTTGACAAGATCAACATTGATGTATTCAACGACTTCCAGCACACCATCTCAGGATGGCCGGGCGGAAAGCCGAATGCCGATGACACCACAAGACCAGTCAAGTCAACTCCGTTCCCTAAGAAAGTCCTCATCTTCTCCCCTCACCCGGACGACGACGTGATCTCGATGGGTGGCACATTCATCCGTCTCGTCCATCAGGGACATGATGTTCATGTGGCCTACGAGACTTCCGGCGACCTTGCCGTGCATGACGATGTCGTGCTTCAGCACATGGACGCCGCCTACCAACTTGGATTCGGAGACAAATTCGACGAGGTAAAGAAAATCATAGACTCAAAGAAGCCTGGCGAGCCTGAGCCTAAGGAGCTTCTCGCCATCAAGGCGGCCATCCGCCGCAGCGAGGCCAGAGGGGCCGACAGAAGCTTCGGGCTCAACGACAAGACCAACGTCCACTTCCTCAACCTGCCGTTCTACGAGTCCGGCGGAGTGACCAAGCTTCCTCGCACCCAAAAAGACCTTGACATCATCAAGGCCCTGATAGCGAAGATACACCCTGACCAGATCTACATGGCCGGAGACCTTGCCGACCCTCACGGAACCCACAGGGTCTGCACCGAGGCAGCACTTGAAGCCATCGAGCAGCTCAAGGAGGAAGGCAACGACTGGCTGAACGACACCACGATCTGGCTCTACAGAGGCGCCTGGATGGAGTGGGAGCTATGGAGGGTTGACATGGCCGTTCCGCTCAGTCCTGACGAGCTCATCGAGAAGCGTCACGCCATCTTCCGTCACCTTTCCCAGAAAGACATCGTCCCGTTCCCGGGCGATGACCCGAGGGAGTTCTGGCAGAGGGCCGAGGAGCGCACACAGAACACCGCAAGGCTTTACAATGAATTGGGAATGGCTGAATATCAAGCCATCGAGGTTTTCCTGCGGCTGAAATAATCAATCGTCTGTGAATATGTCACCTCTCCCACGGTGACATGTTCACCAGAGCAAGATAGCAAGAGTAAAGAAAAATTTATAAACTGCATCAATCATGAAAGTCATCATCAGAGACACTAAGAAAGAGGGTTCACTCTGGGCGGCACATCACATCGCCGCCGCGATCAAGGCCAAGGCCGAGAAGACCGACAAGCCTTTCGTACTCGGTCTGCCGACCGGCTCAACCCCTCTGGACACCTATGCGGAACTCGCCAGAATGTGCGCCGCCGGAGAGATCTCGTTCAAGAATGTCATCACCTTCAACATGGATGAATATGTCGGGATTCCGGAGAATCATCCTGAGAGCTATCACAGCTTTATGCACAGGAACCTTTTCGACAAGATTGACATTCCTGCCGGCAACATCCACATCCTCAACGGCAACGCCGCAGATCTCGACAAAGAGTGCGAGGACTACGAGAAAGCCATCGTAGAGGCTGGCGGCATCGATCTGTTCCTCGGCGGAGTCGGCGAGGACGGCCATCTCGCCTTCAACGAGCCGTTCTCCTCCATACATTCCAGGACAAGGGTGGTGACCCTTACCCAGGACACGATCGAGGTCAACTCCCGCTTCTTCGGAGGTGATGTCAACCTGGTTCCAAAACGCGCGATGTCAGTGGGTGTAGCCACTGTCTGCAGCGCCAAGGAGGTTCTCATCCTCGCCTTCGGAAGCAAGAAGGCAAGGGTGGTCAGAGAGGCCATCGAGGGCTGTGTAAGCCACTATGTGACCTTGTCGGCCCTCCAGCTCCACGAGTTTGGCACTGTTGTGCTTGACGAGCCTGCCGCCGGCGAGCTTAAGGTCAACTCCTACCGCTATTTCAAGGCCGTCGAGGCTGCCGAGAACAAATAGCGTGTGGAGGACAACAATCTGTAAATCAGAATAATACCGAAGTATCCTCCTACCTGTCATGGGCAGGAGGATATTCATTTAAAAATCAATCCATCAATATGTTATCCTCCACGGTTGTCGCAGTGTTTATAGCTCTTGCCTACGTCATAGGGAGCAATGGGTCAGACAATACCATAAACAGTCGCTTCGACACGTTCGGTGACCGAACCAATGGACTCGATGAACAGACCAGCCAGCTCAGTGACCGAACCAACGGACTCGGTGAACAGACCAGCCGGCTCAGCGACCGAACCAACGGGCTCGATGAACAGACCAGCCAGTTCGATGGCCGAACCAACGGACTCGATGAACAGACCAGCCAGATCAGCGACCGAACCAACGGACTCGGTGAACAGACCAGCCGGCTCAGCGACCGAACCAATGGCCTCGGTGAACAGACCAGCCAGCTCGGTGGCCGAACCAACGGACTCGATGAACAGACCAGCCGGCTCAGCGACCGAATCAACGGACTCAGTGGCCGAACCAACGGACTCAGCGACCGAACCAACGGACTCGGTGAACAGACCAGCCGGCTCAGCGACCTGACTGACGAGTACGTCTTATTCCAAGTTACGAATCAACCGGATACTGAGCCTGCCGCCAAGGCATCCATGCCCAATATGGGTTCCGCCAACGAGTACGGGGTTAAGGAACGGTGCGAACGGTACACGATGAAGAACCAGGGACTTGAGCGGGAATATTACCTCTACCGTCCTGAAGGACTCAAGGCAGGAGCCCCGCTCGTGATTGTCCTCCACGGCTACGGCGGCTCGGCCCTCAAGGGCAAAAAAGCGATGATGGATGTCGCCGACCGGAACGGGTTCGCCGTATGCTACCCTCAAGGGATAAAGGATCCGAAAGGGAAACCGGGCTGGAATGTCCGCTATCCGTCCCAGAAAGGGATGAAGACCGATGACGTGAAGTTCCTCATCGCCCTTTCCAAAGAGCTTCAAAAGAAATTCGATCTCAGCCCCAAGAACACCTTTCTCACCGGAATGTCCAACGGCGGAGACATCATCTACCTGATAGCGATGCGGGTTCCGAAAGCCTTCAAGGCCATGGCCTCGATAGCAGGACTGCAGTTCAACTGGATGGAGACGGAATATTCCTACAAGCATCCACTTCCTTTCATGGAGGTTCACGGCACACAGGACCACACTTCCGAATGGCTCGGCGACCCGGAGAACAAAGGCGGCTGGGGAGCGTATATTCCCGTTCCGGCGGCGGTCAGCAGAATCATCGCCGTCAATGGCTGCACAGAGGAATATGTCACCGAACTTCCTCGCCGCGAGGGTCGTAACCAGGTCACCCTCTATCAGTTCAAGGCCGGCAGGCCGGCGGTGAAAGGCGGCAGGCCAACCGAAGTCTGGCTCTACAAAGTCGAAGGCGGCGACCACTCCTGGTCCGACAAGGACATGGACACCTGCTCCGAGATCTGGCGGTTCTTCAGCCAATGGATCGATTAGCCACCCCACTTTGGAGCCACATCCCACCAGTTTCTGATACAAATCCGCAATTCATTGAATGTCAAAAGGTGGAACATCACCCTTTGACATTCAACATTTTACAAAACCCTGCCCTCCAAATCCACCGGGCAGTATTTACGAATATATTCATTCACAATCAGTTGGTAATCACGGCGAAAATTTGTAAATGTAACCCGAAAAGGCTAACTTTGCAATAGACAATAAAGAACTTGCAAAGATGTCCGATTACCGCATTTTCGTGGAGAAACACCCGGAGTTCCAGGTGGAGGCAAAGAGCCTCCTGGGGGAACTCAACGAGAACCTGCAGCTGGAGCTGAAAACGCTTCGGCTGCTTAATGTTTATGACTTGTTCGGATTCACGCCCGATCTTCTGGAGAAGAGCCGCTACAGCGTCTTCGGAGAGATTGTGACCGACTCTGTCACAGATTCGATCGATCTGGACGGAGCGAAGTACATCGCTGTCGAGTACCTGCCGGGCCAGTTCGACCAGAGGGCGGCCTCGGCTGTGGACTGCGTGCACCTGATCGACCCCACGGCGCGGATCAGCATAAAGAGTTCCAAACTTCTGATCGTGGACTCCGACGCCTCCGAGGAGACGCTTGAGAAGATCCGCCACTACTACATCAATCCGGTGGAGTCCCGCGCGAAAGACCTGAGCAAACTGGCCGACACGGAACACGCGGCGGTCAAGCCGGTTCCCGTGCTGGAGGGATTCAGGAATATGAGCGGGGACGATCTGAAAGCATATTGCAAAAAGATGGGCCTTGCGATGAACGCCGACGACCTCGCCGAGGTTGTGAAATATTTCACCGAGGAAGGCAGGGATCCGAACGAGACCGAACTCAGGATTCTGGACACCTACTGGAGCGACCACTGCCGCCACACGACATTCACGACGGAACTGGAAAGCATCGACGTGGAGGATTCCTTCATCAAGGAGGACATCGACGGGACGATGGCCCTGTACCTGAGGATGCGCTCGGAGACAGGCCGCGAGAAGAAGGGACTGAACCTGATGGACATGGCCACAATCGGGGCGAAATACCTCAGGAAGAACGGTTTGCTGGATGACTTGGAGGTCAGCGAGGAGAACAATGCGTGCAGCATATTCATAGATGTGGATGTGGACGGGCAGACCGAGAGATGGCTGCTGATGTTCAAGAACGAGACCCACAACCACCCTACGGAAATCGAGCCGTTCGGCGGGGCCGCCACCTGCCTGGGCGGAGCCATCAGGGATCCGCTCTCAGGACGCTCCTACGTCTATCAGGCAATGCGTGTCACCGGTGCCGGCGACATCTACAAACCTGTCAGCGAGACACTTCCGGGCAAGCTCCCGCAGAAGGTCATCACCAGGAAGGCCGCCCAGGGATATTCCTCCTACGGCAATCAGATCGGTCTTGCGACAACCCACGTCCGCGAGATCTACCACGAGGGCTACACGGCCAAGAGAATGGAGGTCGGAGCGGTTGTCGGAGCGGTGAAGGCCGGGGACGTGAGAAGGGAAAGCCCTAAGGCCGGGGATGTCGTGCTGATGATCGGCGGACGCACCGGACGCGACGGAATCGGCGGTGCGACAGGTTCCTCAAAGGAACACACAGAGGAGTCCCTTGAGACTTGCGGAAGTGAGGTCCAGAAGGGTAACGCTCCGGAGGAGAGAAAGTTGGAAAGGCTTTTCAGAAGGCCTGAGGTCACGAGACTGATAAAGAAATCGAATGACTTCGGAGCCGGCGGAGTGAGTGTCGCCATCGGTGAGCTTGCCGACGGGCTGGACATCTACCTTGACCGTGTTCCGGTGAAATACAGCGGAATGAACTCCACGGAACTGGCCATCAGCGAGTCCCAGGAGCGTATGGCCGTAGTGGTGGAAGCCAAGGACGAGGAGGAATTCAAGGCGCTTTGCCATTCAGAGAATATCGAGGTGACGCACGTGGCCGAGGTCACCGACACCGCCAGAATGAGGATGTTCTACGGCGACAAGGTCGTTGTGGATCTCACCAGAGCGTTCATCGACAGCGCCGGTGCGAAGCATTATTCAAAGGCCACGATCGGTGCGGTCGAGGACAGGGATCCGTTCTTCCGCGACGTTCCTGGCAAGAACCTGAAAGAAAGGATGTTCGCCAACCTGCAGGATCCTAACGTGACATGCCAGAAAGGCCTCATAGAGATGTTTGACTCCACCATCGGGCGGTCAACCGTGCTGATGCCGTTCGGAGGAGAGCTTCAGGCCACAGAGACGCAGGTCTCCGTCCAGAAGCTTCCGGTGAAAGGCTACACCGACACCGCCAGCATGATGGCGTTCGGCTTCAACCCTGACATCTGCGACTGGAGCCCTTACCACGGTGCGGCATATTCATTCATCGAGGCTTGCAGCAAGGTCGTGGCGGCGGGAGGCCATTGGGAGACAATGAGATTCTCTTGCCAGGAATATTTTGAAAGGATGACTGCCGACCCGAAGGTCTGGGGCAAGCCGACCGCGGCTCTGCTCGGGGCGCTGAAGATGCAGAAGGAACTTGGCCTCGCCTCCATCGGCGGAAAGGATTCGATGAGCGGATCGTTTGAGACTGAGAGCGGTACGATTCACGTGCCACCGACCCTCATCGCGTTCGGCATCACTCCGGTAAAGGCTGACAAGGTGATCTCTCCGGAACTCAAATGGGAGGGAGACCGCCTCTACCTCGTGAAGCATACTCCGCTCGCTGACAGGATGCCTGACACGGAGCAGCTCAAGAGGAACTGGAATCATATTCAGGAAAAGATAGAGGACGGCACGATCGTGGCCGGTTGGGCGGTAGGATTCGGTGGAGTGGCAGAGGCGCTTTGCAAGATGAGCTTCGGCAACGCGTTCGGGTTCGACGTCAACCTTTCGGAGGACGAGCTGTTCAATCTAAGCTATGGTTCCATCGTGGTGGAGACCGACGGCAGCGCGCTTGATTTCGAGAACGCGGTCGAGATCGGCACCGTAACTTCCGGTGAGGACGGCAACGTCCGTGTGAACGGGACCAAACTTTCCATCTTCGAGATGATGGATTTCAACGCGTCGCTCTTCGAGAAGGTTTACCCCGCAGTCAGCAAGCCAGACTTCAAGAGGCTGCTGCCTAAGGGCATGGAGGGTGTGAAGCCGTTCAAGGCAAAGAAGGCGGATCTTGAATATAAGGGACCGAAGGTCGATAAGGTTATCGCCTACCTTCCGGTCTTCCCTGGCACCAACTGCGACTACGACTCGGCCAAGGCGTTCCGCAAGGCGGGAGCCGAGATCCGCACTTCCGTGTTCCGCAACCTTTCGGACAAGGATGTGTTCGAGTCAATCGCCCAGATGAAGAAGAACATCGACGAGTGCCAGATCCTGATGCTCAGCGGTGGCTTCTCCGCCGGTGACGAGCCGGACGGAAGCGGCAAATTCATCGCCAATGTACTGAACAACAAGGACATCGCGGAGGCGATAGAGGGACTGCTGTCCCGTGGTGGTTTGATTTTAGGAATATGCAATGGTTTCCAGGCACTTGTGAAGTCGGGTCTGCTGCCTTACGGTGAGCTCGGGAAGGTGACCAAAGACTCCCCTACTCTGTTCCGCAATGACATCAACAGGCACATCTCGCAGATGGTGACGACCCGTGTGGCTTCCACAAACTCTCCTTGGCTCAAGGGGATGGCGATCGGGGATGAATATGCTATTCCGGTGAGCCATGGTGAGGGCAAGTTTGTTGTGAGCGAGGAGTTGGCCAGGGAGTTGTTCGCCAACGGTCAAGTTGCGTTCCAGTACGTTGATCCGCTGACGGACGAGCCTACGATGGAGTCGCCTTACAATCCGAACGGATCTTACTACGCCATCGAGGGCATCATCAGCCGCAACGGGCAGATACTCGGAAAGATGGGTCACAGCGAGAGGTACGAGAGGAACCTGCTGAAGAACATCGAGGCCGACCTCGAGCAGCCGCTGTTCGAGAACGCCGTCAGGTATTTTATCGGGTAATAAATGAAGAGGAATATAATTCACGATGGGGTGTCCATCAAGATCTTCGAGACGGATGACCCACAGAAGGTGATCATACATTTCACGGATGAGATCACGGCGTTCAACAAGATCAAGAAGGCGGTGATCAAGGACAAGGGGATCTACTGCAACGGGATTTCATGCGAGATCTCCAGACTGTTGCAGAAAGGTGGAGTGCCTACGCATTTCATCGAGCAGATCTCTGACACTGAGCAGCTTTGCTGGAAATCACAGGTGATCCCGATGGAGGTGATCGTCAGGAATGTGATCGCCGGCTCGATGGCCCAGAGGCTTGGGCTGGAGGAAGGTATCGTGCCTAAGGAGCCGGTCTACGACCTCTGCTACAAGTCGGACATCCTCTGTGACCCGATCATCAACGACTACCACGCCGTCGCCCTCGGCCTCGTGAGCAAGGAAGAACTTGAGCGGATATATTCATTGACAAAGCAGGTCAACAGCATCCTGACCCCGGTCTTCAAGGAGATCGGTATCACGCTGGTGGACTTCAAGATAGAGTTCGGTCACCTCTGTGACGGCAGTCTCGTGATGAGCGACGACATCACTCCGGACAGCGCCCGCTTCTGGGACATCGCCACGGGAGACCGCCTCGACAAGGACCGCTTCCGCAAGGACAACGGCCACGTCGGCGAAGCCTACAGGACGGTCTACGAGCGTCTGACCGGCAAAAGTCGAACCTGACTTTTGAAATATGCTTAAAATGAGCCGACATATTCTTGTAACCATCTGCGTTCTGGCCGCATCCACATTTGCATTGAAGGCACAGGACTACCAGTCCAGCATCCGCAAGTGGGATGAGGGTCCCCTGACTCTACAGGATTTTCTGGTACGGGACATGTGGACTATCAACGACAATGAATCCTGTCTGCTCACCTACGGCATCAGATGGAACGTCGAGAAAAAGAGATACGGCAACCTCGTGTACCACAGAGACGCCACGGAAGCCTACATGGACAATGTGAACTCTTGGATAAGAACCGGTTACGACACTCCGGCGACACTGAAGTACATGCAGGTCTCCTTTGACATCATCGAACTCACGCGCAGGAAGTTCCAGAACGAGGCTGACACCTCAAGCACGAACTTCCTGACTCTTGCAAACTTCTACAACAACGTCGGCACGAACGCCCTCAACGAGTTCAAAGCCGCATCCAGAATGGGGCAGGACACCACAGTGGTCAATCAGTACCGTTCCAGAATCAGCAAGGCGCTTGATGAATATGTCCTCATAGACTCAGAACCAGACATCCGCTTCCGGAAGTTCGGATTAGGTGTCAGAGTCGGAATAGGCAGCGAGTTCTTCTTCGGCCAAAGCACCGACTATCTCACATCTCTGGGAGGAATGACGTGGGGTTTTGAGATATCCCTGTCACGTTTCAGGTTTAACCTTGACGGGCTGCTTGGCATCGGAGGGGATTACAAGAAAGATTTCCCTTACTCAAAAGCAGACTACAACTGGAGGGAAGGAGACGGTTTCAACGGCGGAAGCATCAACCAGACATTCGGTTATGCGGTAATCGACAACAAAAGGGTCACCATGACCCCAATGGCCGGAATCGGAGTCGGATTCATTGACAGATTCAACGATGATGCCGCCGAAGGCAAAAAGAACGAGGAGATGGCTGGATTCAGAATGCTGGCCGGTGTTGATTTCGACTGGAAAATCAGAAGGTACTACACCAGACTGTCATACGATAAAGTTTACGCCGAATCCAACATCAGGTTCAGGCTATATGCGGCCAGAACCAGTCTGCCTTCACCATGCAACGCATGGAGCATAAACTTCGGAGTGGCGTACGAACTCTACGCAAGAGCGGTAAAATAACATTAATATTTCTGAATATGAGACCTTTATTTCTGACAAATACTCTTACTCGAACGAAAGAGCTTTTCAAGCCGATACAGCCGGGACACGTGGGAATGTACGTCTGCGGGCCTACGGTCTACGGAGAGGCTCACCTCGGACACGCGCGTCCGGGAGTGACCTACGATGTGCTTTTCAAACTGCTCAGGCATCTTGGCTACAAGGTGCGCTACGTGCGGAACATCACCGACGTGGGACACCTTGAGCACGACGCCGACGAGGGAGAGGACAAGATCTCCAAGAAGGCAAGGCTGGAACAGCTTGAGCCTATGGAGGTTGTGCAGACCTACACGTTCCGCTACCACGAGGCGATGCGCCTGCTGAACGTGGCGCCGCCATCCATCGAGCCGAGAGCCTCGGGGCACATCATCGAGCAGATCGAGACCGTCAAGAAGATTCTGGACGCGGGCTACGCCTACGTCTCCAACGGATCCGTGTACTTTGACGTGGAGAAATACAACAAGGATCACCACTACGGAATCCTTTCCGGACGCACTCTGGACGACACCCGTGAAGGAACACGCACACTTGACGGACAGAGCGACAAGAAGGCTCCGTACGATTTCGCCCTTTGGAAGAAGGCCGAGCCGGAACACATCATGCACTGGCCGAGTCCTTGGAGCGAGGGATTCCCGGGATGGCATCTGGAATGCTCCGTGATGGGCGAGAAATACCTCGGCAACGAGTTCGACATCCACGGCGGCGGAATGGATCTGATGTTCCCTCACCACGAGTGCGAGATCGCCCAGAATGTGGCCAGCCGCCACACACAGGGTGTCCACTACTGGGTCCACAACAACATGATCACGATCAACGGCCAGAAGATGGGCAAATCCCTGGGCAATTTCATCACCCTGCCGCAGCTGTTCAGCGGACAGCACGAGAAACTCGCGCAGGCATATTCCCCGATGACCGTCCGCTTCTTCATCCTCCAGGCGCACTACCGCAGCACGCTGGATTTCAGCAACGAGGCACTGCAGGCCGCCGAGAAAGGCCTGAAGAGGGTTATGCAGGCCGCGAAGGATCTCCGGACGCTGGCTTCGGCGGCCGGGATCGCCGACACCGCCAAGGGCACCGAGGGAAGTCCCGTGGACGCCATGCAGTACGGTGAGTTCATCACCGCCACGGCTCCCGACACCTGCACGGCCACTTCCGAGGAGGTCAAGGGAATATTCAATGCTGTCTATGAGGCGCTTTGCGACGACCTCAACACGCCGATAGCGCTGTCACACATCTTCGATGCGGTACGGCTGATCAACTCGGCCAAGGCTGGAGCCCTTCGACAGGCTCAGGGACCGGATGGGCAGACGCTGGAACCGTTAAGCAAGGGTGATTTGGAGACTCTGACGCAGCTTTTTGATGACATCGTGTTCGGTGTCCTCGGCCTGAAGGACGAGTCCGCCACCGAATCCGGCAAGGGTCAGGAGATCGTCTCCGGACTGATGGACATGGTGCTTGAGGAGCGCGCCAAGGCCAAGGCGGCAAAGGACTGGGCGGCCAGCGACGCCATCCGCGACCACCTCAAAGCTTTGGGAATCACAGTGAAAGACACGAAAGACGGAGCCGAGTGGACAATGCAGTAAATCCTGCCTGACTTCCGCTACGGACTCAGCCTTGAACTTCTGAAGCGGCGGCCTTGGCCAATCTGGCAGCCTCCAACGCGGCATGCTCGGCCTTGGCCCTTTCGACGGAGACGGATTTCTTCAAGACAAAGCCCGAACCCAAGTACTTGGTACGGACGTTCTCGTCGGCGGCGAGGGATTCCGGTGTGCCCTGCTGGAGAATCGTGCCTTCGTAGAGCAGATAGGCGCGGTCGGTGATCGCAAGGGTCTCACCCACATTGTGGTCGGTGATGATGACACCGATGTCCTTGTACTTAAGTTTCGCGATGATGAACTGGATGTCCTCCACGGCAATCGGATCGACACCGGCGAACGGTTCGTCCAACAGGATGAACTTCGGGTCGATGGCAAGGGCGCGTGCGATCTCGCAACGCCGTCTCTCGCCTCCGGAGAGCTGGATGCCGAGACTCTTGCGGACTTTCGAGAGGTTGAACTCGTTGATCAGATCCTCAAGCCTTTCCTGTCTCTCGGCCTTGGACATGTCCGACATCTCCATCACGGACATGATGTTGTCCTCAACCGACATCTTGCGGAACACCGAAGCCTCCTGTGGCAGATAGCCGACTCCCTTCTGAGCCCTTTTGTACATAGGGAGTTCGGTGATGTCCTCGTCGTCAAGGAACACACGTCCTCCGTTCGGGACTATCTGCCCTGTGATCATGTAGAAACTGGTGGTCTTCCCCGCTCCGTTCGGGCCGAGGAACCCAACGATCTCTCCCTGGTTGATCTCCATCGAAACGCCTTTCACGACGGTTCTGATGCCATATTTCTTGACGAGGTTCTCGCAATGAAGTTTCATCTTGTCTCAAATCTAATTGTAAATCACTATCTTGTCTCAAGGCCGAAATCCTTGACGAGGTTCTGCACCTCACCGTTCTGTCCCATCAGGACCGTGGCCTTTTCCTGATCTGTGTAAGGCTGGACGCCTTTGTCCTCCACAGGAATGACCCCCACCTCAAGACGGATTCTGGACGACCCGGCTTTCTTCCGCAAAATTCCTTCCAAAACCAAGAGACGGTTCTCCCGGATCCATTTTTCCTGCGAGGCGTTGCTGACCTTGAACGTCAGTTCCTTGTAGCCGTCCTTGGTCTCAATGCTGACCTCCGCGTTCTGAAGGGTGTTGGCAAGCCGAGGGCTCGAGGCGTACTCCGCAGGGATGGTCTTCCAAGCCTCCAGCAAGGCACTGTCCTCAGGAATCACATCCGCGATCGGCGCAGCCTCATTGACGACTTTCTTATTCTCTTCCTCCTCGATCATCGAATTGAGCGACAGTGACGCTCCTGTCTTCACCGGCTTCCTTCTCGCCCTCGGAGCAGGATTCTCCTCAGCAATGGCCTGCGAACCAACATTCTCTACAGACACATCATTTCCGGTCGCCGAGTCAGCGGTTTCGGTCACCGAGCTTGTCGAAGTGACTGCACTTTCAACAGGCCTATCCGAAGCCGCTTCGATGGTTGGTGAGTTTTGTCGAACCACAGGCTCAGCGACCGCCCCGACCGCTCCCGGTTCCCGTGCGGCGTCCGCCGACTGCGGTTCAGTCAGGCCGTGGCCGCCCGTGGCCCCGTGAACGGGTGTCACCTGCGGCGCAGGTGACGGGATGGAGCGCGAAGCGCGGAAGTCTGGTGAACCGCTGCCGGCGGATGCCGTCCCCACAGCAACCTTGGCCGTTCCAGCATCCGGAGCCTTCATCAGGAAACTAAGCTTCATCAAGGCGAACTCAATATGAAGCCGAGGATTCACCGCCTGTTTGTACCCGGCCTCGCAAGCGGAAGTGACACTCAACGCATCATACAAAAACTTCAGCGAACAACGTGAAGCCTGCTCCTCATATCTCGCCTTCAGCGAATCCGGCAACTCCAGCAAAGCCCCAAGGCCACCGTTCTTCGTCACCATCAAATCCCTGAAATGTGAACTCAGCGCCGCGCAAAAATGAAGTGCGTTAAACCCTTTGGACAGGATCTCGTCAAACTTCAGCAAAGCCGTACCGTAATCCCCCGCCAGAAAAGCGTCCACCAGGTTGAAACTATAGTCATAGTCAAGCACGTTGAGATTTTTCAGAACCTCCTCGTACTTCACATCCGTCCCGCAGAACGCCACCGTCTGATCAAAGATCGTAAGAGCGTCACGCATAGCTCCGTCGGCCTTCTGCGCTATCACATGCAATGACTCATCGTCTATATTCACACCCTCCTTCCCCGCTATCATCCTGAGGTTGCCCACGATGTCCGGAACCGAGATCCTGTTGAAGTCGTAAGTCTGGCAACGCGAAAGGATCGTCGGCAGAATCTTATGCTTCTCGGTGGTGGCAAGAATGAATATGGCGTGTGCCGGCGGCTCCTCAAGTGTCTTGAGGAAGGCGTTGAACGCGGCCGTGGACAGCATGTGCACCTCGTCGATGATATAGACGCTGTACTCCCCCACCTGCGGCGGAATCTGCACCTGATCCATCAGGTTCTTGATGTCATCCACACCGTTGTTGGAGGCGGCGTCCAATTCATGAATACAATATGACCGTCCCTCCTGGAAAGACCGGCAGGACTCACACTCGCCGCAAGGCTCCATGTCCGGCGAAGGATTGGAGCAGTTGATGGCCTTCGCGAATATTCTCGCCGTGGTCGTCTTCCCCACTCCACGCGGGCCACAGAACAGATAGGCATGCGCCAGTTTCCCCCTGATTATGGAATTCTTCAGGGTCTGGGCGATGTTATCCTGACCGATGAGGGACTCAAATGAATCAGGACGGTATTTTCTTGCCGATACTATGTATTCAGACATAACAACGTTCAAATCTTAGGGAGTGGTTGTCCGCACCAAGTTTTGTAAGGCAAATTTACGCAATATTTTGTACATTTGTGCCGCACGGCATGAAGTATGGAGTTTTTTGTCGGCGCAAACGGTTTACACGTCCGGGACCGCATGAATATTCCCGGACAAGCATTTTTGAATGACAAACAAATACTGAACATGAAAAGATTCTTTCAAATACTGGCCTGTGCCATCGCCGGGCTGCTTTTGGCCACTGACGCTTTCGGTCAGGCACAAATCACCACAAGGAGGGAAAAACTCAAGGATTTCACCTCCAAGACCACAAAGGTCGTCCTGACAGGTGACGAATTCCTTGACGAGGCTCTGAAAGAGAGTGTCGCCTCCACATGGACCGTCTCCCCTTACGAGTTCTGCACCAACGAGGAGTTCCAAGGCATCAAGACAAACGACAATTTTTATTTCCTGATGGTCGTCAAAGGCCAGTTCCGCAGGGAATCCGAACCTGGCATCGACCTGCTCACCCTTGTCAAAGGAGGAGAAGGAGCGGAAAAATCCATCAGCGACATGTTCGAGGTCGTGAACTTCCCTCTGCGCCCGACCGAGGATCCGTCCGGACGCGAGTTCGTGCTGCTCCCGGCGTTTCTGAAAATCATCCAAGATCACACCATCAGCCTCACAGACACGGAGATGAAGGCATATTCAAGCCTCGGAGCAAAAGACTCCAAGAAACTTAGAATCAAAAGAATCTTCTTCTGGTCCGAGGATTTCGCCCCTCAGGTTGACGAGCAGACCAAGCGTTCGCTCGACGAGGACATCCTTATCAAGGAAAATGAGGATGAGGTGGACGAGATCTTTACAGAAGGTACGTTCAACACTGTCGTAAGCTATGTCGTGGCTCCATCAGAACCCGTGAACGGATCCATCTGCTACAAGATGCTCATCGGATCCGACAACCACGAGCTTTACTATTTCAAAAAGCACAAGATCACGGCCAGAAACGGCAAGGGATTCCTCCCTGGCGACATCAAGGCAATCAAACTTCTAAGGAAATAATGATCGTAGGGACGGTTGGCTGCGGATTGAGGTATGCGGTCAAAAGAAGCGGCAACGCAGTGGGATACTGCTCACTGACAATCAAATGCGGAACAAGGGACGAGGGAGATTTCCACAGCGGGATCGCCCATTTCACCGAACATACCCTGTTCAAGGGAACCGAGCGCAAAAGTGCCAAAGTCATAAGCGGCTACCTTGACAGACTCGGCGGCGAATTGAACGCGTTCACCACCAAAGAAGAGATTGTGATCCATTCCACGGTTCTCAAGGAGGACCTCGGCAAGGCCGCGTCCCTGCTACTTGAGCTGGCGACCTGCCCTACATTCCCGGAAGAAGAGATAGCCGTCGAAAAAGGTGTGGTGATCGACGAGATCAACTCCTACAAAGACTCCCCCGCAGATGATGTCTATGACAAGTTCGAGGAGGCCTTGTTCGCAGGGCATCCTCTCGGGCGTTCGATTCTCGGAACGGCTGCCAGTGTGAAAAAGATCACAAGCAAGGAGCTTAGGCAATTCACAAAAGAGCATTTCGTGCCAATGAATATGGCTCTTGCGATAGTGGCCGACATTGACGAGAAAAAGTTGGAGGAGAGCGTGCTCAAGCTGGTAGGCAAGGTGTTCAAAAATGAACCCGCGACTGGTGGCGAACGCATTGTCACCCCGATTCCGGTCAAGCCCGCCTTCAACAAGCAGGTAGAGAAAAGGAACCATGAGGTCAACGCCGTCATCGGGAACTTCGCTCCTTCGCTTGACAACACAGAGGAGCGTTTCGCGGCCATCCTGATGAGCAACATCATCGGCGGGCCGGCATCCAATTCCCTGCTGAACAGCCTATTACGGGAGAAAAACGGATGGGTTTACGGTGTCGAGTCGTCATATTCACAGTACACAGAATCAGGCATAATGACAATCAGTCTCGGGTGCGAGCGAGGCAACTTGGAAAAATGTCTGGATGCGATCTGGAAGGTTATCCGGAAGATGCAGGACGAGGAATATTCCTCCGTCAAGCTGAAGGCCGCGAAAAAGCAGTTCCTCGGCCAGCTCGCCATCAGCTCCGACAACGGTGAGTCCCAGTGCCTCTCGATGGGGAAAAGCCTCGTGTCGTTGGGAACCATATTCACGGACAGGCAGAACATTGAGGCGATCGAGGCGGTGACCTCCGAAGGCATAAGGGACGCAGCTTTGAGAATATTCAACCCTGAAAGCACCTCTTCCCTGATTTTCCTGTAGGCAAGGTGCAGCCACAAATTTTATGAATATGGAGTCTCCGGCAGACAAATATCTTAGAGAACATTCCTCACGCCAGAGCGAGGCCCTGGACTGGATCGAGAAACAGACCAACATCCACACGAACTACCCTCGGATGCTGTCGGGGGCGGTCCAGGGTCGCCTGCTGACAATGCTGGTGGAGATCTCGAAGGCGAAACGCATCCTTGAGATCGGCGCGTTCACCGGCTATTCCGCCACCTGCATGGCCTACGGACTTCCGGAGGACGGCCACATCGACACCCTTGAGATCAACGACGAGCTTGAGGATCTGATGCGCGAAGGCTGGTCAAGGGCCGGGGTGGCGGACAAGATCACCCTGCACATCGGCGACGCCCGCGAGACCCTTTCCACACTGGAAGGCCCATACGACATTGTCTACATGGATGCCAACAAACGTGAATATGTCACCTACTACAATCTGGCCTTCGATCTTGTGAGGCCAGGCGGCCTGATCCTGGCCGACGATGTCCTCTGGGACGGCAAACTCTGGCAGGATCCCGTCCCGCAAGACAAGCAGACCCAAGGCATCATCGCCTTCAATGACCTCATAGTCAACGACCCCCGTGTAGAGTCCGTTCTCCTCCCTCTCCGCGACGGCCTCAATGTCATCCGCAAACTGTAAGCTAGTCAACCAAGAGGACCATGACACCTCTTGACCGGCAACCTATATTTATCTCACACTGAAGGCGAAGACGCAGTGGCTGGTGTAGGTTTCACTCGGACGAAGGATGGCTGACAATCTCAACGTCATCATCATTTAGGCCTTATGACCTTGATGAAATCCTGTCGCTTCCCATTTTTGTATCCCACACAGTACGACACTATCTGATCCTTGTATCCCGCCATGAACCACGCATTCCCCTCTGGAGTCCAGACGCTATCAAGTTGACTATCGACCTTGATTTTTTGGGCATTGGCATTCAGGACACTACTCAATAGTTTTTGTGTTTTAACAATCTCCATTCTATGTTGGATCAGAATATGAGATTTTCTCGATTATTCCTTTGCGCACAAACAGAAACACCTTACCGTCTTGCTCTGGAAATAAAACATATGGAATATAGTAGCTAAAAGGCTTAAGCCATTCTGCGACAATAGGTTTTCCGTACTTAAAATCATCTAGTTTGGACAACTTATCACCCACTTTAATTCCTCCTTTGATGAGCAATGTCAATGCGGAAAACGAATTGTCAAAAAGAGTAAAACCACAAAAATAGCCCCCATCGCAAAACTCAAAAAAGCATTTACCTTTTATGTAAGTTTCAGTCACCTCATAATCACCGCCATTAGAACTCTGTTTTTCATATTTATCGGGCAATCCAAATTTAGCTACAAATTGCGAATAATCCAGCACTTGGCCTATCTTCATTCCATCCACATCAATGCTTTTAGCCCGGAACGCATTATAAAAATCCTGAGCGTTGACTGTCACGTACAAAAATGCTGTCACGCATATTATCACTATCTTCCTAAACATATTCTATATTGGATCAGAATACCGAATATTATGAATTACGCCATCCTTCACAGACAAATACACAAAAGCATCCAAAAAATTATAGAATAAGACATATTCCACAAAGCCATTCTCCGGTTTCAGCCAAGAGGCTTCTTTCGGTTTACCATATTTGAAATTATCCAACTTTGACAGTTTATCTCCTACGCGAATCCCTCCAGACACCCACAAAGTAAGGACTGAAAAATTATTTTCATTTATGGAAAACCCACTAAAAGCCCCGTTATCCTGAAAATAGAAAACGTCTTGACCAACTTTATAATATTCGTCAATACTCGACTCCCCACCTTCTCCGGAATCACTTTGGGTATATTCCGTTGGCTTCCCGAACTTCGCCACAAACTGGTCGTAAGTCATCTTCTGATCAATCTTCATACCTTCCACATCAATGCTTTTAGCCCTGAACTCATCATAAAAATCCTGTGCGTTAGCTGTTACGTACAAAAATGTTGTCAAGCATATTGCAACTATCTTCCTAAACATAATTCAACTATATTGGATCAGAATACCTAATATTATGGATTATGCCATCCCTCACTGACAAATACACAAAAGCATCCAAATGATTATAGAATATGGCATATTCAACAAAGCCATTCTCTGGTTTCAGCCAGGACGCCACTTTGGGTTTACCATATTTGAAGTTATCCAACTTTGACAGTTTATCCCCAACGCAGATACCGCCAGATACCCACAAAGTAAGGACCGAAAACTTATTCTCATTTATGGAAAAGCCACTAAAAGTCCCGTTATCCTGAAAATAGAAAACATCCTGACCAACTTTATAATATTCGTCAACACTCGACTCGCAAGCTTCTCCTGAATCACTTTGAGTATAGTCCGTTGGTTTCCCGAACTTAGCCACGAACTGGTCGTAGGTCATCTTCTGGCCAATCTTCATACCTTCCACATCAATGCTTTTAGCCCGGAACTCATCATAAAAGTCCTGTGCGTCAGCTGTCACGTACAAAAACGCAACCAAACATATTGTCACTATCTTCCTAAATATATTCATGGCTCGTTTTACTTGATTGTGGAGTCCTGCTATACCCTCATATACTCCCTAAATCATATTGGATCAGAATAGCTAATGGAACAGATTGTGCCGTCTTTTACCGAGAGGAACACAAGGCCATCTAAATAATTATAAAACAGTGTATATTTGACAACACCATCTTTCGGTTCAAGCCAAGATGCGACCTTAGGTTTTCCATATTTAAAGTTGTCAAGACTCGACAGTTTGTCGCCCACATGGATGCCACCATCAATCCACAATGTAAGAACTGATAACTTTTTGTCCTTTATGGAAAATCCACAAAAACTCCCATTATTCCTAAAATAAAACACATCCTTCCCAACTCTGTAATATTCATCAGTTGTAGGGGTACCTTCTTCTCCAGAATCAGAATCACTTTGAATATATTCCGTTGGTTTCCCGAACTTCGTCACGAACTGATCGTAGGTCATCTTCTGACCAGTCTTCACACCTTCCACATCAATGCTTTTAGCCCGGAACTCATCATAGAAGTCCTGAGCGATCATCGTAACAGCGGGCAACGCCAACAAGCAAATTACCAACACCTTTCTCAATATGTCTCTTCTTTTTGTCATTCTACATCGAAGAAGAATAGTGTATAATTTGAATCACACCATCTTTCACGGACAGAAAAACCAAATCATCCAAATAGTCATAGAATAGAACATATTCCACAAGACCATTATGAGGTTCAAGCCAAGATGCCACTTTAGGCCTTCCGTATTTGAAATTATCAAGTTTCGAAAGCTTGTCACCAACACGAATGCCACCAGAAATCCACAGAGTTAGAGCAGAAAATCTATCATCTCTTAAAAAGAACTCACAGAATGTACCATTCTCCGTAAATGATAAAAAATTTTTTCCTACCCAATAGTATTCATCAAGACAAGGGCTACCCGGATCTCCAAGTTCGTTTTGTTCATATCTGTCTGGTATCCCGAACTTCGCCACAAACTGGTCGTAAGTCATCTTCTGACCAATCTTCACTCCTTCCACATCAATGCTTTTTGCCCTGAACTCATCATAGAAGTCCTGCGCACTAACCGTCACGTATAAAAACGCAACTGCACATATTGTCACTATCGTTTTAAATATATTCATGTTTTATTCACCTGATTGTAAAGTTCTATATACACTCATCTTTTATCTAAATCATATTGGATCCGAATAGCTTATGGAGCAAATTATGCCATCCTTTACCGAGAGGAACACCAGATCATCCAGATAATCATAAAACAACGTATATGTGACAAAACCATCTTTCGGCTCAAGCCATGACGCGACCTTGGGCTTTCCATACTTAAAGTTGTCCAAACTCGACAGTTTGTCGCCCACACGGATGCCACCTGGAATCCACAATGTCAGAGCGGCATAACGATTGTCATCCAATACGAATGTACCAAAAACGCCATTGTTTCTACAAGAAAAGAAGTTTCCGCCAACATCATAATACTCGGCTATACTAGGGCAGCCGGATTCTCCGACATCCTTTTGCTCATATCTGTCCGGCTTCCCGAACTTCGCCACAAACTGGTCGTAAGTCATCTTATGACCAATCTTCATACCTTCCACATCAATGCTTTTAGCCCGGAACTCATCCCAAAAATTCTGTGCGCTAACTGCCACGTATAAAAATGCTGTCAAGCATATTGCCACTATTTTCGCATTCATAATTCTCTTTTTCTACATCGAAGAAGAATAATGTATATTTTGAATCACACCATCTTTCACGGACAGAAAAACCAAGTCATCCAAATAATCATAAAATAGCACATAGTCCACAAGTCCATCTTCTGGTTTAAGCCAAGATGCAACCTTGGGCTTTCCGTATTTGAAGTTGTCCAGCTTTGATAGTTTGTCACCGACACGAACACCTCCGGGAATCCACAATGTCAGAGCGGCAAATCGATCGTCCATTAAAAAGAATTCATTAAATGTGCCATTATTTATGAATGAAAAAGAGTTCTTCCCTACCCAATAATATTCATCTAAGTAAGAGTAGCCATCTCCTTCTGATTTATCCTGTTTATATCGATCTGGCTTCCCGAACTTCGCCACAAACTGGTCGTAAGTCATCTTATGACCAATCTTCACACCCTCCACATCAATGCTTTTAGCCCTGAACTCATCATAAAAATCCTGAGCGTTGACTGTCGCGCACAAAAATGAAAAAAGGCATATTCCAATTATCTTTTTGAACATATTCATTACGAATTTATAAAAAATTAACTTTATCTTCAGTATCGCACTCCACACTAATAATCTGTCCATCAACAATTATTTTTGTGGAAGAATCACCGTCTTTCCAATTTACGAAGCCGTTGATTATCTCCTCTGGGTTAGCATACACATATCCTCCATTAGAATTCTTCACCATATAAACAAAGTGTAGATGCTTGTTCGTCACATTGTATGCGTTTCCTGTCCTTCCTGTGTAACCCAACAGTTCCCCCCCTATAAATCATATCACCAGGTTTGAACACATCCCCTGTACGAGGATTTATAGCAACGGACAAAATCTTAGGAATGCTTTCATACATAATTGGTTATTTGAATAAGTCTTTGGCAATATAGGAAATAAAACGACAACACGCAAAAAATATTAACGTTTTATATTATTTTCTTTCAACACATTGAATTTTAAATACAATTACAATTCATGCGGCCGGAGGACGGCCACATCGACACCCTTGAGATCAACGACGAATTGGAGGATCTGATGCGCGAAGGCTGGTCAAGGGCCGGGGTGGCGGACAAGATCACCCTCCACATCGGCGACCCCCGTGTAGAGTCCGTTCTCCTCCCCCTCCGCGACGGCCTCAACGCCATCCGGAAACTATAATGGCCTCCGGAGTTCTCATTTAGGCCTTATGATCTTGATGAAATCCTGACGTTTACCATCCTTGTAGCCCACGCAGTATGACAACATCTTGTCTTTGTATCCTGCCATCGGCCAGTCGCTGGCAGATGGCTCAACCACATCCAATTCCTTTTCAAAATCACTTTCAACATTAATCACACTCCAAGTCCTTGCCCTATCCACTGACATCAACAACGATGTTCTCGCTTTATAGGTCAGCGGAATAATCTTCGTATAAACCACATCTCCATATTGATAGATTTCAGCAGGGATGTAGTTCCTGAACGGCCTTCTTATGTCCCATATAGAAGATACGAGTCCGGCGTGTTTACCTATGAGCCTATAATAATTTGCCCTATGTCCCTCCCAAATACCGATCACATCCTCACCAGACACCACGTCACTCATTAATCCTTTGCTTGAATGTATGGTATCAGTCACGAATGAGGCAGGATTCATAACTACGACCTTATCTTTTGACGAATATATAACTCCATCACCCAAGAAGGATAACTGACCGAAAGTAACGATGCTTCTGGTCACCGAGGATGGGGATGTCATCCAATTTTGCCCTCCATCAACAGAGCAAAGGATAGCATAACCTTCATCAAGCGTCAGCAAAGCGACCAACGTGCCATCATCCTGCACGTCAAACCGAAAAATCCCATTCCTGTTATCAAGAATTGTTTCCCACGTCTTTCCGACATCATTCGACATCATTATAACTCCGCCGTTGTTCGGATCTGTGCTTAAAAAACATCCATAGAATCGGTCTTTTGATTTTGCGATAGACCGACATAGCAGATTGCCGACAGATCCCCTCTTCTTCCAATTCTTCCCACAATTAGATGTCACATAAAAGGATGTCTCATCACCATTAAAAGCAGCAAGCAAACCACAGGTATCCGAATAAACCAACATCTTATTCGGTCCATATCCATCACCTATGCCGCTCTCTACCGGATAAGTTTCTATCTCCCAATTAACGTCCGTGCCATATCCGGCAACTGTACTCCAACCAGTCCGGATGTAGCAGGAAGAACACACAAGGGTAAGGAATACCACCAATAGAACCTTCTTCGTCATTATTAGATGAATATCAATAGTTTATGTCAAAACCATCAACGGTGTCGTAAAAACAGGTCGCCCACACGAACACCTCCAGAAATCCACAATGTCAGAACTGATAACCTTTTGTCATTTATGGAAAATCCACAAAAATTCCCATTATTCCTAAAATAAAACACATCTTTCCCAACCCTGTAATATTCATCAATCGTAGGAGTCCCCTCTTCTCCAGAATCAGAATCACTTTGAGTATATTCCGTTGGCTTCCCGAACTTAGCCACGAACTTGTCGTAAGTCATCTTCTGGCCGATCTTCACACCTTCAACATCAATGCTTTTAGCCCTGAACTCATCCCAAAAATTCTGTGCGCTAACTGCCACATATAAAAATGCTGTCAAGCATATTACCACTATTTTCTTAAACATATTCATTAAAGATATAATTTAATGATTACTAAAGTCTCGACAACCTAAGCAAGCACGATTAACACTGTCGGAGAGGACTTTGGCGACCATTTACTCGGACAGGGTGCTGAACACAGGTCGCCGGAGTCATCGTTTCGGTCTTATGACCTTGATGAAATCCTGCCGTTTCCCGTCCTTGTAGCCCACGCAGTACGACACCATCCGGTCTTTGTACCCGGCCATGAACCACGCATTCCCTTCCGGAGTCCAGACGCTGTCAAGTTGGTTGTCAATCTCTGATTTTGCGGACACTTGCGTCCAGGTCCTGGCCCGATCGGTCGAGGCAAACATCTTATATTTCGGATGATAACCTGGACGTAAAACAGAAGTATAAACAACATCATCGTCCTGATAAATTTCTTCCGGTATATAATCTGATAACCGGCTCTCGAATTTTATCCTTGATAGAAAGGCCAATGAATCACCTACCACCCGGAAATAATCCGCTTTACCCCCGTTCCAAACCCCGATTACATCATCACCCTTGATGATCTGTACCATAGAATAAAAATCAGAATGGATTGTGTCAACGGCTTGCCGTTCAGGTGATATTTCCAAAACAATATTCCTGTTTCCATATTCCCCAACCATAATCTCACCTCCCGAGAACGCCGAAGTAAAGGGAACCTCAGGCTCTAATATTCTCCATCCTATCCCCATATCGTTTGAAATGTGAATCGTATAATTAATCTCGGAAGAGTCTTTACCTTCTTCCTTTTTCTCAGTGCATAACTGAAAAGCTATCGTACTGTCAACAACCATCAAATGCTCCACATTACCGTCAAAAGCAAACAAATCCGTCCAATTAAGTCCATAATCCTTCGACTGAAGGATCTTACTGGAACTCAAGACACGGTTATAATCACGAACGGAGCAATATAGAACATCATTGTCCGCCAAGATTTCCTCGCAAACAAAGTTCACATCAAGTTCAGAACAGTACACCCAGTTTCTTCCTCTGTCCGAAGTAAAGAAGAATGTATTCCGTGGCTCGTCAAGATCCCAAGCCACAAGCACCCACTCTTCATTCGAACAAAGCAATAATTTCCAAGGACGATATCTATTTCCGATCCCACTCTCCACGTAATAAGCTTTGACCTCAAAATCAGTTTGCCCTTCATTGCGCCTCCTCTCGCCAGTCCTGATCCAGCAAGAGGACAACGCCATAGCAAGTAGAAAAATCAGTAAAATTTTCTTAGACATCACAAAGGCGATTTAGTAATCTATGTCAAAGCCATCTACCGTGTCATAGAAATAGTTCACAATTTCCTCAAAGAGAATATCACGAAGTTCATTAAATCTCTCTTGATCAACATCCAGCGAGCCACTTCTTGTTGTAATTTTAGAGCAATAGTCGTACAGTGATTGTTTTATACTGTCCCAATTGTTCTTTATATACGAGGCATCTTTTATGCATACATCAGGATGCTTGATATAGTAATCAATTTGAGCTTTCACTACCTCATATATTTGATTTCTGCCCAATTTAGAAAAAATATCCTCATATTCAACAGTCATAATAATTTTTAATTTGTCGCCGACATTCAGATTTAGCAGTCCTCCTTCTAAATATGCATCGGGATGTGTTTTAAATGCCACAGCCATCAAACGTTCAGGATTATCTTCAATTGTAGGATCTGATTGTAGTTGACACTCTAATTTTTCTTGAAGTAATCGCATCGTCCGATTTATCCATTCTTTTAGATCGGCAGAAGCATCTTTCGTTTTTCCCAAATCAGAAAACGCATTGCAATATTTAAATCCATAAGATATATAGTAAATCTCCGTGACTGCCTTATCTTTATACCTGAACAGATAGTCATCGTATCTTTTCTTATAATATTCTGCCTGACCAAAGCATGACGAACAATCAAGTGGTCCGACAGGCTTATTATCAGAACCGCCGCCGTTATCCTTTGGCGGTCTGGTATTACCTCCACCTCCACTTCCTGCACCACCTCCGCCTCCTCCGGACGCGCCTCCGTCCCAAGGATAGTCATCAATGCCGGTAGTGTCGGAAGGCGCTATCGAATCATTCCAGAAATCAAAGTCCGGGTTCTGCCACCATAGATCCGGAAAACAGTCACCATTGCAGTGTGAGGGGTTGATCGAATCATTATACTCCACTGTGTCTCCCGGAGCAGGACAACGGGTCTCTATTTGATGAGAATTCACTTTGAACACAGTGACCCCCTCCATGATCCTGTTGATGAACAATTTGTGTCTCTCCCAGGCTATCTCGGATTCTCTTTCACTGAAATAAACGCCATCGAGCTTTTCTCCTCCCGCATACTTCTCGATCTTTCTGAACTTGCCGCTCAAATCTGTATAGACAAGAAGTCCAGAAAAACCAGAGGATGGCCGGCTTCGCTTCAGGTCATCCTCCGGAATAGAGAAAACGATGCGGAGGGATGTACGTCCACTGTTGACATTCTTGGAGACCATCAAGTTTTGATCACATCTAACCAGTGTTCCATCCTCACCCTTAGAGGCATAATACCTGACTGATGACAACATTGGAACAACATAACTCTCCTCTCTTCCTTGAATGAAATGACATTCCGCCGCTTTCCACACCGGGACAACAATACCAGATTCCCACACAAAAGGAGAATCCGAAACGGTGACTTGATCGGAAATGTCTGAGCTTCCGTCATATTCATCTGAGAAAACAGCCATGGCTTCCTCTATAGTGAAGTTTTGACAGGATTCTTCTGGGCCAACAGCCTCAGGTTTGTCGATCACAAGGAGGTCTCCGCAAGAGAACAGAACGCCAAGCGATATGCAAAAGGCTAATAGACACAATGGTCTTCGCATAATGATTGATTTCTTAGTCATTAGTGTTACTGTCGCAAATTTCGGAAGAAATATTGAAAAACACCAAATAAATGGTTTCACTTTTACATAATCCTATCATCCTCATTGGCAGCACATCAGAAGCGAAATCAAAATTAACAATCTCATTTTTGGGCAAGATAAATCACTTATTATCAATATAATGCAAAATCAAGACAAACGGAAATCAAATCGCAATCAATTATCCACCAATGACTTTCAGTAAAAATAATCCAACTTTTAGAAGTGACGATAGTCAGCGAGACGCAATATTCCACAAAAATCGAGGTAGTTAATGTTTTGACTAACTTTGGGGCAAGTCCAAAACTTTTCTCTTATTACTTTGACGTCCAGACAATTACCCATGAATAGCGAATTCGCGCCAAATGCTTGATCATTAATGACATATGTGGTGAGTCAGTCAACCGACATTTAATTACCATTATTTATCCGTATGGGGGAGACTGTCTTAAAAGTATAATTACCATCTCCGAGGATTGAGAATTCGTTGCCGCCCCTGTATAGGGGTACAGACTTTTCTGCTCTCGCCGAGACTTTTAAGACAGTCTGGGGGAGACTGTCTTAAAAGTATAATTACCATCTCCGAGGATTGAAAATTCGTAGTCTCCCCTGTAGTGGGGTACAGACTTTTCAACTCTCGCCGAGACTTTTCAGACAGTCTGGGGGGAGGGGGAGGTCAAATCAAACGATAAGGGGAAAGGTTGGTCACCCCAGGAGTTCTCTCACGTCTTTGCAATTGGCTGGAACAGTCATGGCTGCCTGACGGCCCTACAGCCAGATTGTTGTTCCCGATGTCTGTTTTCTGCACAGTGTTGGGAACGGCGAACCGCATTACGGGCACCTGCATGGCCGATCACCGTTCCCGTCAATCGCAGCGTCGGAAACTCGTCTTGGAAGCAACAGTGAAAGACTATTCGTGGGGTTCCATGACTTCGGCGATAGTACATTCTTTCCACCTGCCCCGTCGGTCTTCATAGACACCTCGGCCACAGGTCCTGTAGAATATGTTGAAAAATCCGGAGAGCCTCTGTTCTGAATTTTTGTAACGTGAAAAATTTAGGTTAGAGGCTCTCCGGGGTCCTAACAAAGTTGAATTGTTACCTTTTCAAAACGTATGTGTAGCCATTTCTGCAAGACAGCGGCATACGGTCACGCTTCTGCGCCGTTGCGAGGCTCGGTCGTATGCTACCTATGACATCGTATGTTCGACTCAACGAGAATCAAACTCCCGCGCCGTTGCTCGGCTCGGTCGTATGCCACCTATGGCCCGGAAAGCACAGGCGGCATATCCGCAGGCTTCCGGTCGTGCTTAGGGCGGGTCTGTGTGCCGCCATATTCACAAAACGCGTGTGTCGCACCCCGTATGGAATTGTTCGGCGACCGCTCGCGTTCCATGTCAGTCAACGGGTATACAGTCTCCAAAAACTGATTTTCACAAAACGCCTTCAGCCTTAACTCAACTGGAAGCTACCGCCGAGGCACATAGGTTGAATATCGAGTGCTCCAAGCTTTGACTTTTTCAGCCGATTAATGCCTACAGCCACTTATAAGACACAATACTATGAAAGCGTTTTGTAACTTGCGGCCAAATCACCGTCCCAGATTTTGTGGATTACTAAAGTCTCGACAACCGAAGCAAGCACGATTAACACTGCCGGAGAGGACTCTGGCGACCATTTACCATAACAGGGTGCTAAACACAGGCCGCCGGAATCCTCTCCGGCTGTATGGATCCAAACTAATTAGGATCAGATATATTCCTGAAAACTATCTGACGCCGAATGCGAAGACGCAGTGACTGGTGTAGGTCTCACCCGGACGGAGGACGGCTGACGGCCACTCCGGCTTGTTCGGGGTGTCAGGGTACTTCTGGGACTCCAGGCAGATGGCGGTACGGTGGCCATAGACAACGCCCTTCTTGCCGGTTACGGTGCCGTCAAGGAAGTTGCCGGCATAAACCTGCACGCCTGGCTCGTTGGTATATTCCTTAAGGACGATGCCGGTCTCAGGGCAATAGACCTCGGCGGCGAGAACGGTGTCGTCGCCCTTGGTGTCAAGGACCCAGTTGTGGTCGAAGCCGTGGCCGTTGCGGACCTGCTCATTGTCAGAGTCAATGTCATCCCCGATAAGCTTCATCTTCCTGAAATCAAACGGAGTGCCCTCCACGGAAGCGATCTCGCCTGTGGTCATGAACGTCGAGTCCACAGGAGTATAGTTGGACGCGTTGATGTACAACGAGTCAGCGGTGACCTGATGGTTCGCCGGATCACCTGACAGATTGAAGTACGAATGATTGGTCATGTTGATGATCGTCGGAGCGTCCGTCGTGGCGGAGTACCTGATGTCGATGGAATTATCCTCAGTGAGGGTGAAAGTCACATCGGCGGTCACCTTGCCCTGGAAATTCGCGTCCCCGTCAGGAGAGACAATCTCCAGTTTCAGGTGCGAGGCATCGGACTCAAGAACATTGTAAACCTTGTACTGCCACCCGTCAGGACCACCATGCAGACAATGCCCGTAGTTGTTCTGAGGCAACTGATACTCAATTCCGTCCAAAGTGAATCTGCCGCCGTTGATGCGGTTGGCGTAACGACCGATGGTGGCACCGAAATCAGTCTGGTTGTTCTCCGGGAAATAGTCGGAAACCTTGTCGAAGCCAAGGACGACATCCTTATAATCCCCGTTCTTGTCCGGTACCATCACGGAAACGATCCTTCCTCCAAAGTTGGTGATGCAGACTTCCATTCCTGACTTGTTTGTCAGAGTGTAGAGAGCGGTCTGCGCACCGTCACGCTCTCCCCTGAAATTCTCCGGATTCAATCCTGACTTTGTGAGGGTCGGACTCTGGGCGCACCCCATAACGAGAGCGGCCGCGGCAAATGAAGTGAAAATTTTTCTCATGATGTTTTGCGAATATATTAACCTACTATAGCTCCGTTGCCAAGCGCCTCCGCAGGAGTGATGAACCGCATCTTGCCGTCGCCCTGCTTTGCCATAAGGATCATTCCTCTGGACTCTATGCCACGGATTGTCCTCGGCTGAAGGTTGGCGAGAATGCAGATCTGCTTGCCGACCATCTCCTCAGGGGAATAATATTCAGCGATTCCAGAGACAATCGTCCTCTTGTCGATTCCTGTGTCAATGCTGAGTTTCAGCAGCTTGTCCGTCTTAGGCACACGCTCGGCGGCAAGCACGGTGGCCGTGCGGATGTCCATCTTCTCGAAATCATCGAAACAGCACTCCGGTTTCTGAGGTGCGACCTGCTTCGCCGCCTCAGCCTTAGCCGCCGCCTCTCTCGCGGCACGGATGGCCTCAAGACGCGCCAACTGAGCATTGATGGCCTCATCCTCGATCTTGGCGAACAACAACTCCGCGGCACCGATCTCGTGGCCCACCGGAAGGATATTCTCATTGCCAAGAATATCCCAACCAAGGCATACGCCCGAACACTCCTGCTCCGCGGCGGCAGACACAGTGTGAAGAGCCACACCCTCACCATCCTTGTAGGTGTTGACGGTCTCCTGCTCGCCCTTCCTGTGGTCAATTCCGGCGCGAAGGCTGACACCCAGCATCTTGCGAAGTTTCTCCGCGGCAAACGGTGTGAACGGCTCGAAAGCGATCGCAAGGTCAGCGCAAATCTGGAGGCTGACATTCAGTATCGTGGCGCAACGCTCCATGTCTGTCTTGGCCACCTTCCAAGGCTCAGTGTCGGAAATATACTTGTTCCCCACACGGGCGATCGACATCGCATCTTTCAATGCCTCACGGAAATGATAACCCTCGATGTCCCTCTCAAGCGAAGCCTTGAGCGCAGGAATCTCCGCAAGAGCGGCCTTGTCCACTTCCTGAAGTTCTCCCGCGGCCGGAACCTTTCCCTCGAAATACTTGTGGGTCAGCACCACAGCGCGGTTCACAAAGTTACCGAATATGGCGACCAACTCACTGTTGTTGCGTGTCTGGAAATCCTTCCAGCTGAAATCGTTATCTTTGGTCTCCGGAGCGTTGGCCGTGAGGACATATCTGATGACATCCTGTTTGCCAGGGAAATCGCGGAGATACTCATGAGCCCAGACCGCCCAGTTCTTGGACGTGGAAATCTTGTCTCCCTCAAGGTTGAGGAACTCGTTGGCCGGAACGTTGTCTGGCAGGATGTAACCGTCACCGTAAGCCTTGAGCATCGACGGGAAGACGATGCAGTGGAACACGATATTATCCTTGCCGATGAAATGAACGAGACGAGTGTCCCCGCTCTTCCACCACTTCTCCCAAGACTGCGGCAGAAGTTCCTGAGTGTTGGAGATATACCCGATCGGAGCGTCAAACCAGACATAGAGCACCTTGCCCTCGGCACCCTCCACAGGGACAGGCACGCCCCAGTCAAGGTCACGGCTCACGGCGCGAGGCTGAAGGCCGCCGTCAATCCAGCTCTTGCACTGGCCATAGACAGTGCTTCGCCACTCTTTGTGCTGTTCGAGAATCCAATCACGAAGCCAAGGCTCGTACTGGTCCAGAGGTAGATACCAATGGGTTGTCTTCTTCTTTATCGGCTCGGCCCCGCTGAGTTTGGACTTAGGGTTGATGAGTTCCTCCGGGCTCAACGTGCTTCCGCACTTCTCGCACTGGTCACCATAGGCATCAGGATTACCGCACTTAGGGCATGTACCCATAATGTAGCGGTCTGCAAGAAACTGTCTGGCCTCCGGATCATAGTACTGCTCGGACTCCTTTGTGATGAACTTCCCCTCGTCATACAGTTTGCGGAAAAACCCGGAAGCGTTCTTCTCATGCACCTCTGAAGATGTGCGGCCGTAGATGTCGAAATTAATTCCCAGACCCGTGAACGAGTCCTTGATAATCTTGTGGTAGCGATCCACGATATCCTGAGGTGTGCAGCCCTCCATGCGGGCCTTGATCGTGATCGGGACTCCGTGCTCATCGCTTCCGCAGACATAAAGCACATCCTCTCCCCTCATCCTGAGGTACCTGACGTAGATGTCCGCCGGCACGTATACCCCGGCCAAATGACCGATGTGGACCGGCCCGTTGGCATAAGGCAACGCACAGGTCACAAGTGTTCTCTTGAATTTCTTTTCCATATTCATGAATATTATTTTTCTCTTCCCAATCTGACTTTCACCATTTTAAGTGCTTCCCGCACTTTTAGCATCTCATGCATTATCTTCATCTCACGATCGCTGTCGGAAGCGGACTGCGCCACCCTTAGCTCTTCCTTCAACTCGCTGTCCCTGTTCTCCATGCGGCTCTGCTGAAAGACCAGAATCGCCTTCGGGACGTAGAGCGTCAACCATGACCCTTTGGACATCATGGACTGCCGCAGATGCTTCACCGACAAGTCATACTTTTCATCCGTGGACAGCTGGGCGGCCACATAGGCCACATCCCTGTCCTCACCGTCCATCAGATGCTTCACGATCTCCTCCTGTGAATATCCATCATAGTAATCCTTGGAATACGCATCGTACGCTTTCCTGAACACAGTGTTGGCGAACCGGGAATCGTCTCCCTCCAATGCCTGGGTGATGAAGTCAAACACGGTAAGCGCATCTTCGTCCGAGCCGGAATAGAAGTCCGAATCGCTCTGGAACTCCAACTTGGTGGTGCCGTAGGTGAGGATGAAGTTAAGAAGGTCACGCTCGGCGGTGGCCATGATGCGGTTGTCTATCAATGCATCCAGACCGGTACGTTGACGGGCGGCTTCGACAGGCTCCTGCGCCGCATAGTCCGAAGCTTCCGAAGCTATGGAAGAGTCTGAGACACCGAATGTTCCGGCGGATGAACCTGTCCCTGAAAATCCGGTGGACGAGCCTGTCGAAGCCATTGATGAGGTCTGGCTCTGACGTCTTTCACGGTCCGCAGCTTTCTTCTCCTCCATAAGCCTCCTGGACCGCGTCGCACCGATCCTCTCGTCCAGGATGTCCCGACGAATCTCGAACTTGTCACTCAGAAAATCCACATAGACAGAGCGCTTCACGGCATCCGGAATGTCGGCTATCGTGTCTGCGATGTCATTGATCACCTCAGCCCGCTTGAGCGGATCCCTTGCGGTGTCCTTCAAAAGCAGCGAGGACTTGAAATCCATGAAATCCATCTCGGCACCTGCCAGAAACTCCTCGACCTCGGCGAGAGAATGTTTTCTGGAATATGAGTCCGGATCATCCCCGTCAGGGATCAGCACGACCTTCACGTTCATGCCCTCGCGCAGGAACATGTCGATTCCCCTCAAAGCGGCGTGGATTCCGGCGGAATCCCCGTCGTACATGATCGTGACGTTCTGCGTGAATCTCTTTATGAGACCTATCTGTCCCTCAGTCAAGGCTGTGCCGCTGGAAGCCACCACATTCGTGATCCCGAGCTGGTGCATCGAGAGCACATCCAGATAGCCTTCGACCAGATAGCATTTGTCCTTGCGTGCCATCTCGTTCTTGGCGAACCAGATGCCGTAAAGAGACTTGTTCTTGACGTAGATGTCCGATTCCTTGGAGTTCACGTACTTAGCGTAAGGCTTCCCGGCCTCCTTTGACTTCAAGGTTCTGGCTCCGAAGGCTATCACCCTTCCACTCAAGGAGTGGATCGGAAAGACCACACGGTCGTAGAACCTGTCATGCAGTCTGTTGTCCGAATCGTAGGTCGCGCACAGACCCGTCTCAAGGAGATATTCATCCTTGTACCCGGCGGCCTTGGCGGCATCCGTGAGGGCATGACGGCTTGATGGAGCCCAACCGAGACCGTACTTCCCGATGGTGGCGTCCTCCAGTCCCCTGGAGTGGAAATATTCAAGTCCAACCGCCCGGCCCTCGTCCGTGCGAAGCTGTTCCCTGAAGAAATTCCCGGCATATTCAGAGACAAGCAGGAGACTCTCGTTCCGCTGGCGGTTCGCGATGTCCTCCGCGGTCTCCTCTTTCTCGACTATCTCGATGTTGTATTTTCTGGCGAGGTACCGCAAGGCCTCCACGTAGGACAGATGCTCATAGTCCATGATGAACCCGACAGCGGAACCGCCCTTGTGGCAGCCGAAGCAGTAATACTGCCCTTTGGAAGGAATGACGTGGAAAGACGGCGTCTTCTCACCATGGAACGGACAGCAGGCCCAAAGGTCGGCTCCGCGCTTTCTCAAAGTCACGAAGTCGCCTATCACCTCCTCGACACGCGCGGTGTCAAGAATCTTCTGTACCGTTTCCCGTGGAATCATTCCTACTCGTCCACCTTTGTGTAGTTCACTTCCTTGGCATCGTCCAAGCCTGGAGTTTCAATCACATCCGGCTCTGGCTGATCCTCCTGCGTCGCATTGAAACGGATTTCATACGCCTCTTTGGCCTTGCGGATCCGCCATGAGGAGATCAGCTCGGAGACACCGTACAGAAGCAGAAAACTTCCGGCGCAGATGCTCATGATCCTCTCTCCGAACGGATTGAAGAGCAGGAACGCACCTCCTACCACCGCGCAGATCGAAAGGATCAGTGTGGAGAACCCGGCTCCGAGCAGGGACAGCGTCCCGGCCAAAGCAAGCAACTGAATGCCTCCGAAAAGAATCAGCACGATTCCTATCAGCGTGACGATGAAACCGGCCACCCAGACAGGATTCAGGAAAAGCAACAGACCCAGGATCAAGTCCACGACAGCGTTCACCGCCATCAACGGAAGCACCCCATCCCTTTTGTTGCGGATGAAGCCGTAAACCAAGGACACGACCCCTGAGGCCAGCAGGAAAGCCGCGATGACCTTAACCACCGTCACCGAAGCCGCGTTGTCAAAAACCATCACCAGACCTATGCCGATGGCAGCCAGCGCCCTGAGAATGCTGCTGAACGAAGATTTGTAGCCAAATGTGAACATAATCATATTCTTTAACTCAAATTATAACTTACAAATTTAGTAACATTCAAAAAATAACCTGCATCATCTTAAGGAATCTTTTCGGTCTAGATCTCTTTTCTCATCAGTCATGTGCCACCGGCACACTCCTTCTTCAAAAAAAGATCTATCCTCGAAAATATTCTCTTAATCTGAAGCAACTTATTTTTTTCATGTTCCTTAAGTAAAAAATGCTATATTCGTGCCTATGTTTTTCGATACACACAATCATAGCCAATTCTCATTCGACGGAGAGGGAACAACAGTCGAAAAAAGTGCCTCGGCGGCGGCGGAAAAAGGATTCGGAGGAATATGTTTCACCGACCACTGCGATTTCTATGTCCCGAAGATGAAGGAAGAGTTCGAGCCGATCGTCAGCGAGGTCTTCGATGTAGAGGCACAGCAGAACGAGATCGACAGGGTCAGCGGGTTCGTCGCTGATGGAGCTTTCGGGAAAGAGGCATCAAGGAAATTCAAGATATTCAAAGGAATAGAGCTGGGACTCGGGGAAAAGAACCACGACCAGACCAGAGAGCTTCTCTCGAAACACAGGTTCGACCAGATCATCGCCTCGGTCCACTACCTTGAAGACACAGACCCCTATTTCGGACCGTACTACAAGGGTAAGAACTGGAAAGAGGCCTACGGGCGCTACCTTGAGACCATCCTGAGGGAGATGAGATGGCTCGGGGATTTCGACATCATGGGACATTTCGACTATGTTGCCCGCTATGCGCCATATCCTAAGGAAAGCGTGCTGTACAGGGACTTCCCGGGGCTGTTCGACGAGATATTCAAATACTTGATAGAGAATGGCAAAGGGCTGGAAATCAATACAAAAAGCTACAAGACTTACGGACTTCGCGCTCCGCAGCTTGACCGTGACATCCTGATAAGGTACATGGAACTCGGCGGAGAGATCATCTGCATGGGTTCAGACTCCCACACGCCCGGACAGGTCGGCGACAGGTTCGACTATTTCGCCCAGTACATCAAGATGTTCGGATTCAGACGTCTCGGCCACTTTGAGGGACGCGGATTGAAAATGGTGACCATTTAGGAAGCTATCTCGCAGAGGAACTTGATCCTCACAAGACGGATCTCCATCTCCTCATATCCCGACCCCAGAACCTTGATGGCCTCCTCCACGGAATCAGAGGTGGCCTCGCTTTTGAAATATTCGTATATATCCTCAACCACCTCATCGTCAATCGTCTGGCCGATGTAGTAGTTCAGATCCAGCTTGATGCCGGAAGACACTATCCCTTCGATCTCCCCAACCAGTTCATCCAACTCAAGACCTTTCGCGTCCGCTATGTCATCAAGAGACATCCGCCTGTCAACGCTTTGGATAATGAATATCTTGTCCGCGCTCTTGGTCGGAGCCGACTTGACGACGAAGTCCTCCGGCCTCGTGATGTCGTTCTCTTCGACGTACCTGCGGATCAGTTCAATGAACTCCTTGCCATATTTCCTGGCCTTCCCCTCACCGACGCCCTGACAGTTGTGAAGCTCATCATACGTGATCGGGTAGAGGATGGACATGTCCTCCAGCGCCGGATCCCCGAAGATTATCCACGGCTGGAGGTTAAGCTTCCTCGACATGTCCTTTCTGAGGTTCTTAAGCATGGACAGAAGAGCCGCGTCACCGCCGCCACTCTTCATGACAGGAGACGGAGCGTCCTCCTCGTCCTCGTCATCTCCTCCCTTGCCTTTGAACAACCGGTCCTCCACAAGAAGCACCTCATAAGGGCTGCTGAAGAAATCCTCGCCTTTCGCCGTGACATAGATCAGCCCGTAGGTCTCTATCTCCTTTTCCAGAAGGTGCATTATGAGTCCTTGATGAATGACCGCGCACCAGAAATTCACGCTGCGGTCGCTTCCCGAGCCAAACAACGGGAACGTGTCGTGACGGTAGGATTTGATCAGGGCATTGGTCTGTCCGGCCAGCACGGAAGCAAGGTGCTCGATCTTGAAATGCTCCGGAAGTGACTTTATGAGCCTTATCACCAGACACATCTCCTTCCGGCCGTCAAACGTGGCCTTCGGATTGACACAATTGTCGCAAAGCCCGCAGTTGTCCTTCGGATAATCCTCTCCGAAATAGTTCAGAAGCATCCTCCTGCGGCACATGCTCGACTCGGCGTAGGCCACGGTGTCCATGAGCAGCTGGCGGCCTATCTCCTGTTCAGAGACCGGCTTGCCCTGCATGAACTTCTCCAGCTTGCGGATGTCCTTGTAACTGTAGAAGGTGATGCACTCGGCGTTCTCCCCGTCACGGCCGGCGCGTCCTGTCTCCTGATAGTACCCTTCGATGCTCTTCGGGATGTCGTAATGTATGACAAAACGCACGTCCGGCTTGTCGATTCCCATTCCGAAAGCGATCGTCGCCACAATCACGTCCACATCCTCCATAAGGAACCTGTCCTGATTCTCGGCCCTGGTCTTCGCGTCAAGGCCGGCATGGTACGGAAGCGCGCGGATTCCGTTTATTTCCAACAGTCTGGCAATCTCCTCAACCTTTTTGCGGCTCAGGCAATAGATGATCCCGGATTTACCGGCATGCTGCTTTATGTAGCGTATGATGTCCTTGTCGGGATCGACCTTGTCGCGAACCTCATAGAAAAGGTTCGGCCTGTTGAAGGATGACTTGAAGACAGTGGCGTCCATGATCCCGAGATTCTTCTGGATGTCGTTCTGCACCTTGGGCGTGGCCGTGGCCGTGAGAGCGATGATCGGAGCCCGGCCTATCATCTGGACCATGTCCCTGATCCTGCGGTACTCAGGCCTGAAGTCGTGACCCCATTCGGAAATGCAATGAGCCTCGTCAACAGCGTAGAAAGAGATGTTCACCTCGCGCAGGAGATCCACGTTCTCCTCCTTGGTGAGGGATTCCGGAGCCACATAAAGCAGTTTGGTAACACCCGAGAGGACATCCGAGCGGACCTCCTGGATCTGCGCGCGGTTCAAAGAGGAATTCAGGAAATGCGCGACTCCGTTACGTTCCTCCACGAATCCCCTGATCACATCCACCTGATTTTTCATCAGAGCGATCAGCGGAGAGATCACAATGGCTGTCCCCGGCATCACCAGAGCGGGCAGCTGGAAGCACAGAGACTTGCCTCCGCCCGTCGGCATCAGGACAAACGTGTCCTTGCCCTCCAGGAGATTCCTTATGATTCCCTCCTGTTCCCCTTTGAAGGAATCGAAACCGAAGAATTCTTTCAGTTTGGATTTCAGCAATGACGAGTCAATTTCCATAGAATTACCTAATTATTTCTAAAAATAGTGATTGTTTTCGGGATTAACAAGCATTTTGGCCCTTTCTGAGGAATAAAGTCAATATTTTTTGCGATATTTGCAGAACTTTTGGGGTGTAATGCCCGGAAGCCAAAGACAGACAACTTATAAATAATTCAATAGTATGAAGACAATCAAAATGCTTGCGGTGACAGCGATGGTTCTTTCAGTCGCGGCCTGCAACTCAAACAAGGTGGACGGCAAGGTTGAAGGAGCCGACAGCACGGCTGTGGCCGCCGTTCCTCAGAAGCCTCTCAACGCGAAGGATCTTCTCCCTTCAAAGGCCTCGGTTGACTCTGTAAGTTACCTTCTTGGCATCCAGCTCGGATCCATGATCAAGAACTACAGCATGGGCGAGCTCAACTTCAACATGATCAAGAAGGGAGCCGCTGACTTCGTGGCCGCCAAGGGCAACCCTCGTGACGAGGAGTTCACCAAGCAGTTCAAGGTCAACCCTGAGGAGATGAACAGGATCATGAACGAGTTCGTTCAGAAGAGGGCTGAATATGTAGGCGCGATCAACAAGGAGAAAGAGCAGAAGTTCCTTGAGGCCAACCGCAAGAAGGCCGGTGTTCAGGAGACCGAGTCCGGACTCCAGTACATCATCGCCGAGGCCGGAAGCGAGGTAAAGCCTACTTCCAACAAGGACACCGTCTATGTTCACTACAAGCTTTCCCTCACCGACGGCACCGTCATCGAGGAGGTCAAGGAGGAGCAGGACGCTGTCATGCTTACACTCAACAGGGTCATCCCTGCATGGACTGAAGGCCTCCAGCTTCTCGGTGAAGGCGGGAAGGCCACCCTTTACGTTCCTTCCGAGCTTGGCTACGGCGAGCGCGGATCCAACGGCATCGACCCTAACACGACCCTCGTGTTCGACATCCAGCTCGACTCTGTAAAGCGTTTCGTTGAGCCTGTCGTGGAGGACAAGAAATAATCACTGCCACAGGCAGCGTGAACAAGCCTGCTTTGCGCCCGCGCGCCGAGCAGGTTTAATTTTTACAAGACAAAGAATATCATGGCATTGGAAATAGAAGGCAGGATCAAACAGAAGCTTGCCAAGCAAAGCGGACAGGGGACGAAAGGCTCCTGGACAAAACAGGATTTCATTCTTGAATATCAGGACGGCAACTATCCGGCTGACGTGTGCCTGACGGCGTTCGGGAATGACAAGGTCGCGGATCTGGACAAATATCAGGTCGGAGACTCGGTCAAGGTGGCCTTCAATCTGAGGGCCCGGGAATATAACGGGCGTTGGTACAACGATGTGCGTGTCTGGAGAATCACTCCGGCAGGACAGTCGGCACCGGCACCGCAACCGGCCTGTCAGGCTCCGCAGAACTACTCTCAGCCTCCTCAACCGAATTACGAAGCGCAGCCTCAAGCTGCTCCAGCCCCGACCATCGACGATCTCCCTGCCGACGACCCAAGCAACGATCTTCCGTTCTAGAGATCAATCCAACGGATGTCGGGATCACGGCGCCACCAGGTGAGCTGCTTCTTGGCGTAATGACGAGTGTTCCTCTGGACGAGACGGACAGCCTCCTCCAGAGGAATCTTTTTATCAAGATATTCAAAGATCTCCTTGTAGCCGACGGTCTGCAACGCCTGGCAATCCAGGTACGGCAGCAGCGAGCGGACCTCCTCCACAAGACCCTCGTCAATCATATTCAGAACCCTTTGATTGATCCGTGAATATAGTTCCTCACGCGGTCGCGTAAGTCCTATTTTCTCAATCTCAAAAGATCGCTTGCGTCTCTCCCCTGTCTTGAACGACGAGAATGGCCTCCCTGAGACCAGACAGACCTCCAGCGCCCGGATGACCCTCTGGCTGTTGCGCGTGTCAATCTGTGAATATGTCAACGGATCCTTCAGCCGCAGCTCCTCAGCAAGAGTCTCAACCCCGTCTTTTTCAAGCCTTTCCCACAGTTCGTCACGCAAGGCAGAATCCCCGTCCGGAAGATTGTCAAGCCCGTTACACACAGCGTCTATGTAGAACATCGAGCCGCCGGCCATCACCAGAGTCTCATGCCCTTCCTCAAACAATTTCTCGATCAGCGCGATCGCCTCCAGCTCGTAGTCTCCCGCCGTGTAGGTCTGAGTTACCGGAACGGACTGTATGAAATAATGCCTCACAGCGGCAAGCTGCGAAGCACTCGGGACAGCCGTCCCGATCGACATATTCCTGAAAATCTGACGGGAATCGCAGGAAATCACCGGTGAGCCATATTCCAAAGCCTTCGAGACGCTGAAGTCAGTCTTGCCGACTGCGGTAGGTCCAAGGATTATGAGAAGCCGCCGGGACATATTCGAAGCAGAGGAACTGATTCTTAGATGTCCAGATCCTCGGTTCCGTCGAAGACTATCTTTCCGTCCTCGTCGTCATCGTCCTCCTCATCGTCCCTGTCTTCATCCAAGGAAAGGGACGAGCCACCTTCATCGTCATCATCATCCGAACCCCAGTCAGGCTTCTGGCCAGGCAGATGTCTCTGTGAATCAGGGAGATCCTCAAAGGCGACGTAACCGTTCTCGAACTCGATGGGATTCGGGCCCTTCACCTCGACGATCGTAGGAGAGCATTCCGGCTTCTCCTCCACGCCCTCGAACGTGACGATCACGCTCTTGCGGTTAGGCACATCGTAGAAGTACAGGAACGAGGCGACCCCGTTCTTGACAGTCTGCGCCACGGTTACATTGTCCACTGTGCCGCTGCCAAGATCGAACAGGCCATAACGGGCGACGACACCGCCGCCGGCATCCATCGCCTTGAACATAATCAGCTGATCCTGCGGAAATTCCATGTCCGCACGCATCTGTTTGTGGAATTCGTAAAGGGTCGTTTCGCCCCTCATCTCATAAACCCGGTAGAATCCTTTGATCCCGGCCAAAGTCACCCTGTATTTATAAACCATAAATATTTTTGATTCAAAACCATTTCAAAATTACAAAATTTATCGTTCGGTTGCAAAATTATGTGAAAAACGCTATTTTCGTGTCTTAGGAATGGAAAGACCAGAAAACATCATCCGAGACTCCTACAAGAGCATTCCCGGACCGGCTGAAGGGCTGTTCAAAGACAACGGCAGCCGCTTCATCTCATTCGCTTTTCCTGTCGAGACAGAAGAAGAGGTCAAGAGCATTGTCGGTGACTTGAAGAAAAAGTACCACGACGCCCGCCACCATTGCTACGCCTACCGCCTCGGCTATCTCGGGGACAAGTTCAGGGCCAATGATGACGGAGAACCCTCCTCCTCAGCCGGCAGACCGATTCTGGGACAGATCGACTCCAGAGGGCTGAGCGATGTGCTGGTGGTGGTAGTACGCTATTTCGGAGGAATCAAGCTCGGGATCCCGGGACTTGTCAGAGCCTACAAAACCTCCACGGCAGAAGCTCTTGACAAGGCCGGATGCGTTGAGAAGATCGCCGGAAAATGGTTCAGCGTCCGTTTCGGCTACGAGGCGATGAACAGCGTCATGAAGATTCTCAAAGACATGGACCTCAAGCAGAAAGGACAGGCTTTCGGAGCGGAGTGCACACTTCAGGTCTGGATCCGGCTCTCCGCCGAGGATGACTTCCGTACCAGAATCGGGAAAATCGAAAACTGTACGATAAACGAACTTTAAATCATAAACATCATGCCTAAAAGTCTAATTTCAATCCAGGATTTTTCAAAGGATGAGATACTCCACATCCTTGAGACAGCAAAGGAATTCGAAGCGAACCGTGAACAGAGCTTTCTCGCCGGGAAGGTGGTGGCCTGCCTGTTCTTCGAACCTTCGACCAGGACGAGGCTTTCGTTCGAGGCCGCGGTCAACAGGCTGGGAGCCAGAGTCATCGGCTTCCCTGACAACCGCAACACCAGCCAGACCAAGGGAGAGACCCTGGAGGACACCATAAAGATTGTGTCCAACTACGTGGATATGATTGTGATGAGGCACCCTCAAGCGGGAGCGGCGGACATCGCCGCGTCAGTAGCCTCGGTGCCTGTCATCAACGCCGGCGACGGAGCGAACCAACACCCTACGCAGACCCTGCTCGACCTCTACGCCATCCAGAAGACCCAAGGCAAACTCAATGGATTGACAGTGAATATGGTCGGAGACCTCAAGTACGGCCGTGCCGTCCACTCCCTTGTGGAAGCGCTGCGCTGGTTCGACCCACACTTCATATTCACCTCCCCTGAAGAATTGAATATGCCAAAGAAATATCTTGAGCTCCTTGACCATGAGGGAGTTGACTACCGGCAGACCGACAGGATAGAGGATGGTCTCAACATCTGCGACGTGCTCTACATGACCAGAGTCCAGCAGGAAAGGTTCCCTGACATGGATGAATATAATAAGGTAAAGGATGTCTATCGACTCTCCGCCTCGATGCTTGGCTCCGTCAAGCCGAATATGAAGATAATGCACCCGCTCCCAAGGGTCAACGAGATCGCCACGGACATCGACGACACCCCATACGCCTATTACTTCCAGCAGGCCGGCGGCGGAATGTACGTCAGGATGGCGATCATCTCGTACCTCCTCGGCTACAGATAATTTATAGTAACCTTCAAAAAATAACCTGCATCATCTTAAGGAATCTTTTCGGTCTACATCTCTTTTCTCATCAGTCATGTGCCACCGGCACACTCCTTCTTCGAAAATAGATCTATCCTCGAAAATATTCTCTTAATCTGAGGCAACTTATTTTTTTCATGTTACTTAATTTTGCGGTAAATATTGGGCAAATCCTTTTAATTGTCTATATTTACCGCAAAATCAGTATTGATTTTAAACCGTATATTTTAATAATACTTTGAAACTAAAATAGAAATGAAGAAAGTACACGTTTTCAACGCCGGCCCTTGCCTGCTTCCGCAGGTGGCCATCGACAATGCCATTGAGGCCCTCAAGGATTTCAAAGGCACAGGTGTCTCTGTTCTCAGCATCTCCCACCGCACAAAGGAGTGGGACGCGACTATGGACGAGTGCCGCGCACTCTGGAGAGAGCTTCTGAATATTCCCGAGACACACGAGATCGTGTTCCTCGGAGGCGGTGCGTCTTTGCAGTTCCTCTATGTGGCTATGAACTACCTTGAGAAGAAGGCCGCCTATCTTGAGACAGGTGTCTGGGCGAAGAAAGCCCTCAAGGAGGCCAAGGGAATCGGCGAGGCCTACGCTCTCGCAAGCTCTGCCGACAAGAACTACTCCTATATTCCTAAGGGATACGAGATTCCTACGGACATCGACTATTTCCACATCACCACGAACAACACCATCTACGGCACCGAGATCAAGGAAGACATCGACTGCCCTGTTCCGCTGATCGCCGACATGTCATCCGACATCATGAGCCGTCCGGTGGACGTGAGCAAGTACGATCTCATCTACGGTGGCGCCCAGAAGAACGTCGGTCCTGCCGGTGTGATCTTCGCCATCATCAGGAAGGACTCCCTCGGAAGGGTTTCAAGGTACCTCCCTGCGATGCTTGACTACCGCAACCACATCGAGAAACTCTCAATGTACAACACACCGCCGGTATTCTCCATATTCATGATGAACGAGACCTTGAAGTGGCTCAAGAGCATCGGTGGAGTTCCTGCCATCCAGAAGATCAACCAGCGGAAGGCTGACCTTTTATATTCAGAGATAGACCGCAACCCTCTGTTTGTCGGCACCGCCGCGAAGGAGGACCGCTCGCTGATGAACGTCTGCTTCGTGATGGCCCCTGGCTACGAGGCTCTTCAGGATGAGTTCCTTGCGTTCGCCAAGGAGCGCGGCATGATCGGCATCAAGGGTCACCGCTCGGTCGGAGGCTTCAGGGCTTCCCTCTACAACGCCTGCACAGTCGAGGACGTTCAGGCTCTTGTTGACTGCATGAAAGAATTTGAGGAACTTAAGAAATAGACATCATGAAAGTATTGGTCGCAACACAGAAGCCTTTCTCAGCGGCAGCCGTCGCCGGGATCAAGGAAATCGTCACCGGAGCAGGGCACGAGTTCGCCGCTCTTGAGAAGTACGCTGACGCTTCGGAGCTCATCGCAGCCGTCGCTGATGTGGACGCTCTCATCATCCGCTCCGACAAAGTCACAGCCGAAGTGCTTGACGCAGCGAAACAGTTGAAGATCGTTGTCCGTGCCGGTGCCGGTTACGACAACGTTGACCTCGCCGCCGCGACCGCGCACAACGTGGTCGTGATGAACACTCCGGGACAGAACTCCAACGCTGTCGCCGAGCTTGCCATCGCCATGATGATCTATATGTGCCGCAACCAGTTCACTCCTGCCACGGGATCCGAGATCCAGGGCAAGAAGGTCGGCATCCAGGCTTTCGGCAACGTGGGCCGTCTGGTCGGCAAGAAGGCCGAGGCTCTGGGAATGAGCGTCATGGCCATCGACCCGTTCATCCCTGCGGAGAAGATCCGCGAGGCCGGAGCCGAGCCTGCCGATTCGCTTGAGCACATGTACGCATCCTGCGACTTCATCTCCGTGCATATTCCTGCCACCCCTCAGACCATCGGTTCGATCGGCTACGACCTGATCACCAAGATGCCTAAGGGAGCGTGCCTGGTGAACACCGCCCGCAAGGAGGTCATCGACGAGGCCGGACTGGAGAAGGCTCTTGAGGAAAGGACTGACCTTAAGTACATTACCGACGTAGCCCCTGACAACTACGCCGTACTGAAGGAGAAGTTCGGCGTACGCATCTTCGCCACTCCTAAGAAGATGGGCGCGCAGACCGCCGAGGCCAACATGAACGCAGGCCTTGCTGCCGCTCGCCAGATCGTGGACTTCTTCGCCACAGGCAACACACGCTTCCAGGTCAACAAGTAATTCATGAATATTCAGATGGCACCCCTGCCTTTGCACCGGTGCCATCTATTTCAAAAGCAGTTCAGGCTGCCTGAAAGAGATTCTTCTAGGCACATTGGCATATTCATTCAACATTTTTCCAAGAATATTATGGTAAGAGTAAAACCGTTCGCGGCGATCAGGCCGCCGAAAGATATTGTGACAGAGGTGGCCGCTCCGCCTTATGACGTGCTTAACTCCGAAGAGGCCAAGGAGATGGCCGGAGAGAAATCCCTCCTCCACATCACCAAGCCGGAGATCGACTTCAACCCTATCCTTGAGGATCACGACCCTAAGGTCTATGACGAGGCCGTGAAGAATTTCAAGGAGTGGCAGGCTAAGGGTTGGCTCAGGCGTGACCCTAAGGAGTGCTACTACGTCTATGCCCAGACGATGGAGGGTCGTACCCAGTACGGACTCGTCCTCTGCGCCCACACGGACGACTATGCGTCCGGCAAGATCAAGAAGCACGAACTCACCCGCAAGGACAAGGAAGATGACCGAATGGTTCACGTCCGCATCCAGAACGCCAACATCGAGCCGGTGTTCTTCGCCTACAAGGACAACCACGTTCTGAACGAGATTGTCGCCCAGACCGTCAAGAAGGCTCCGGAGTACGATTTCATCGACGAGAACAAGTTCGGCCACAAGTTCTGGGTGATTGATGACGACAAGACCATCGACCAGATCACAAGGCTGTTCCAGAACGATGTTGACGCTTTCTATGTTGCTGACGGTCACCACCGTACAGCAGCAGCCGCACGCGTCGGAGCCGAGAAGAGGGCTCAGAACCCGAACCACACCGGAGACGAGGAGTACAACTTCTTCATGGCGGTGTGCTTCCCGGAGAGCCAGCTGAAGATCCTGGACTACAACCGTGTCGTAAAGGATCTGAACGGTCTTTCCAAGGAACAGTTCATCGCCGCTCTTGAGGAGAACTTCACGGTCCGCGAGATGGGTAAGGAAATCTACCATCCTGACCATCTGCACAACTTCTCGATGTATCTGGACGGCAAGTGGTACTCTCTGGAGGCCCTTCCTGGCCGGTACAACGACAAGGATCCGATTGGAGTCCTGGATGTCACGATCCTCTCGAACCTCGTGCTTGACAAAGTGCTTGGGATCAAGGATCTGCGCACGGACAAGAGGATTGACTTCGTGGGTGGCATCAGAGGCCTTGGCGAGCTGAGCCGCAGGGTTGACAACGGTGAGATGAAGGTGGCTTTCGCCCTCTACCCAGTCTCGATGCAGCAGCTCATCGACATCGCCGACACCGGAAACATAATGCCTCCGAAGACCACATGGTTCGAGCCGAAACTCCGTTCCGGCCTCGCCATCCACACTCTCGGATAGAAGCATCACGACCTTCGGAGAGCCGAACGGTCACTGAGCTTGCTTTGCAACCGGTCACTGAACCCGTCGAAGTGACCGCCGCAAGGCCAAGGGAAGTCACGGCCACTGACCAAATTTACTTTCCGGTCAATGAGCCTGTCGAAGTGACAGACGTCGGAATCATAGACACGACCAGCGATCGGCCACCAAAGCCAAACAGCATGGAACAGGCCTCGGCTCACATGAAGGTCAACTAATTATGAATATCAAACTATGCGTTATCCTTCCGTCCTTTCCGGCGGAAGGATAATCGTTTTTCGCAGGTGCCTGATGAGTGAACCGCCTCATCTGGTAGAAGAGTCCATTATTGATAACGCACTCATATTCAGAAAAAAGGCCGATTCCCTTTGGTTGATTCCAGCCAAAGACTCAACGTTATTAGATTCATTTTCAGCATATTAATCGCCACCGATTGATTATCAATCAGTGGCACGTAAAGCATTGGTCAGGTGCAATTTAACACTTCGTCTTAAGTGAGTCAACACTAAAGGCAACATCTTAAGGTATTTGTTTCCAAAGTATTACACGTCACTCCTTGACAATCAACCAGTGCGGATTAAAGCATTGAATGTCAGATAACCAACGACATGCCTTTGGTTCAAACATACCGAAGACAAGTAACTTTATCAATGATAGTCAGGGCATTACATCCCATGCCGAGACGAAAGAGTGAGGAACGGGGGTACCTCGTCTGAAAGATACAACTGATACTCCTGCCAAGACACAGTCTCAAACACAGCCCCTGATACATCTGATGAAATTCTTCCGGACTTATGTACTTTAGTAATGTCCGAAATATTAGTGATGCGCTAACTTTCGCATCTATGTTCGTAACTTATCAATTCAACTTTCGCAAGTAGGCAATTACCTGCTGTAAAGTACATTATCTCACGTTCGAAGGTGATTGCCCACCCTCATCAATTCACGTTACCCCCTCCCTAAATCCCTCCCCTCGGGGGAGGGATGCGCTTCGCGCACC
>ENA-UONW01000644-UONW01000644.1-human-gut-metagenome-genome-assembly--contig:-CS52-NODE-644-length-50017-cov-6.373044_pt1 | contig 50017 bp, 29 predicted proteins | sample MGYA00242463_ERZ724010 | MGnify/ENA metagenome assembly ERZ724010 | reverse complement strand
AATTTGTTGATTTTTAAGAATTCTTCATAGTGTGAAGATCTGAGGTTCTTTTATTGTATACAAAAAAGTCCCCTTGTAAACAAGGCTTTTTCGTCACTTTAAATGCAAAAGCCCCATACCAGAGGTACAGGGCTTTTGCTTTATCAATTAAGTTGTGCAGGCTTTAGTCAAGCTCTTTTCAGGCGGAAGTCTGCATGGCCGGTGCCGGGGGAACCATCGCATGAGGCGGCGGCATGGATGCCGCAAACGCTTCATCGGAAAGAGGCTCCGGCATTCTGAGAAGCGCTCTGCGAAGTACTTCCTCAATGCGCTTCACCGGAACGATCTCCAGACCCTTGAGTGCATCCTCATTGATCTCGGTGAGATCCTTCATGTTTTCCTCAGGGATGAGCACCGTCTTCACGTTGCCGCGCTGAGCCGCAAGAAGCTTCTCCTTCAGGCCGCCGATCGGAAGCACTTCGCCGCGAAGCGTAATCTCGCCCGTCATGGCGATGTCGGAACGCACCGGAATATGGGTGAGCGTCGACACCATGGCGGTCGTGATGGCCGCGCCAGCCGAAGGACCATCCTTCGGAATGGCGCCTTCAGGGAAGTGAATGTGCCAGTCCGTATTGGCGAAGATGTCCGAACGGAGTCCGAGCATCTGGGCGCGGGAGCGAACCACCGAGCGCGCAGCCTCAACCGACTCCTTCATCACGTCGCCGAGCATGCCGGTACGAAGCACCTGCCCCTTGCCGGGGAAGGCAACGGCTTCAATCGTAAGAATGTCGCCGCCCACTTCGGACCAGGAAAGCCCGTTCACAATGCCGACCTGCGGCTCGCGCTGAGCAACCGTGATGCTGAAGCGGCGCACGCCGAGATACTTCTCGAGATTCTTTTCGTCCACAACGATCGGAAGCTCAAGCTTCTTATCCTTGCCGGCTTCGAGTTCCGTGAGAACGATCTTGCGCAGAATCTTGCCGATCGCACGCTCAAGCGCACGCACGCCCGCTTCGCGGGTGTAGTAGCGAATGATGTCGCGCACGGCGCCTTCGGTAATCCTGGCTTCCTTTTCCTTCACGCCGTTGGCGCGCATCTGCTTGGGCACAAGGTGCCTGAGCGCGATGTGAACCTTTTCGTTCTCGGTATAGCCCGAGAGCGAAATCACTTCCATGCGGTCGAGAAGCGCCGGCGGAATGTCGTAGCTGTTCGAGGTTGCAACGAAGAGCACGTCCGAGAGATCGAACGGGCATTCGACGTAATGATCCTCAAAGGAATTGTTCTGTTCCGGATCGAGCACTTCAAGAAGCGCGGACGCAGGGTCGCCCCTATGGTTGGCGCCGATCTTGTCGATTTCGTCAAGCAGGAAGAGCGGATTCTTCACCTTGGCCTTGATCAGATGCTTGATCACCTGACCCGGCATTGCACCCACGTATGTACGGCGATGGCCGCGGATTTCCGCTTCATCGGAAACGCCGCCCAAAGCCATGCGGACGTACTCGCGGTTCGTCGCTCTCGCGATTGAACGGCCGAGCGAGGTTTTCCCGACGCCGGGACCGCCGACAAGGCAGAGGATGGGCGACTTCACCTTCCCGACGCGCTTTTGCACGGCGAGATATTCGAGAATGCGCTCCTTAACCTTCTCGAGTCCCCAGTGATCCTCGTCGAGCACGCGGCGCGCACGTTCAATGTCGTGCGACACGCGGCTCTTCTTCTTCCAGGGAATATCAAGAAGCGTATCGACGTAGCTGCGCACGACCGAAGCTTCGGCCGACGACGGCGGCATGCTCTTCAGGCGCTTCAATTCCGCAAGCGCGGCGCTTTCCGCAGCTTCCGGCATTTTGGCCTCGCGAACCTTGCGCTCAAGAGCGACGTCTTCGTCTTCACCGTCTTCGCCCTCGATGCCGAGCTCCTTCTTAATGGCCTTCATCTGCTCATTAAGGTAGTACTCGCGCTGGTTCTTCTCCATCTGCCCCTTGACGCGAAGCTGGATGCGCTTCTCAATCTGGCCGCTTTCGAGTTCGCGGTCAAGCACGCCGATAAGGAGTTCAAAGCGCGCGACAGGACTTGCCGCCCGCAGGTACTCGAGGCGTTCAGGGGTCGAAAGCGGAATGAAGGAAGCCGCAATATCGCATGCGCGGACCGGATCCTTCTCTTCGAGCACGGCCTTCAGATGGTCAGGCGAGAACTTCTTGACGTTCGTGGCATATTCCTGGAGAGACTTCAGGAGCGTGCGCGAATAGGCGGCAAGATCGTCCGAAGGCGAAATTTCCGGCTGGAGAATCTCGGCTTCGGCCTTGAAGAACCCGGACGCATTAATCCACTTCGTGACGCGGCAGCGTTCCGTGCCGTGCACAAGCGCCTTGACGGAACCATCAGGCAGGCGCAGGAGCTGATCAATTTCGCCGCTCACGGCGACGTCCCAGAAATCTTCGGGCGTCGGCGTGTCAACGCCCTTGTCGCGCTGCGTCAAAAGGATCACCCGCCCGGAATGAATGCGCATGGCGGCTTCGGCGGCCAGAACGGAGAGCGGACGGCCCATGAAGACCGTCGTCATCGAGTTCGGAATGACCACCATGTCGCGCAGCGGGATAACGGGCAGGGGCCCGATCACCGCCGGATTCTCTGCGGAAAGGGTTGAATTCTGATTGTTCAAAGCTATTAGCCCCAAAAAATAGGATGTGTATGGACTATATGGGGTCAGGCGGCAGTTTTTTCAACTGCCGCCTGGGTAATACCGCAATTCCTGTTCGGAAAGCTGAGTTCGCCGAATTGAGATCAACTTGCGGCGGGCGCTTCAGGAGCCGGAGGAACCTCGCCCTCGGCGCGCAGAATGAGTTCCGGACGGCTCTTGCCGGAAACCGCATCCTCCGTCACAACGACCTTCGCCACGTCCTTTCGGCCGGGGACTTCAAACATTGTGTCGAGAAGAATGCCTTCGATGATGGAGCGCAGACTGCGGGCGCCCGTCTTGCGCTCGATCGCCTGGTGCGCGATTGCCTTAAGCGCTTCGGGCGTGAATTCGATCTCCACGTCCTCCATTTTGAACAGCACCTTGTACTGACGCACGATGGCGTTTTTCGGCTTCGTAAGGATTTCAATGAGCGCTTTTTCGTCGAGTTCGTCGAGCACCGTAATCACCGGGAGACGGCCGACGAGTTCAGGGATCAGGCCGTACTTCACGAGGTCGGACGTATCGATCTGATGGTAGAGCTCGCTCAAATCGTGATCACGCTTGCCGATGACCGTTCCGGAAAAGCCGATTTCACTCTTTTCCGTGCGGTGCCGGACAATGCGTTCCATGCCGTCGAAAGCGCCGCCGCAGATGAAGAGAATCTGCGAGGTATCCACTTCCATCATGGGCTTGCCGGGATTCTTGCGGCCGCCCTTGACGGGCATCGAGGCGATCGTGCCTTCAACGAGCTTCAGGAGCGCCTGCTGCACGCCTTCGCCTGAAACGTCGCGCGTAATCGAGGGGTTTTCGCTCTTTCTCGCGATCTTGTCGATTTCGTCGAGATAGATGATGCCCTTCTGAGCGCGCTCAATATTGCCGTCAGCAGCCTGAACCAGTTTGGCAACAATGTTTTCAACGTCTTCGCCGACATAGCCCGCTTCGGTGAGCGTTGTCGCGTCGGCAATCGCGAAGGGCACATCAAGCGCACGCGCGAGCGTCTGAGCAAGGAGCGTCTTGCCGGACCCGGTCGGGCCGACGAGGAGAACGTTCGACTTCTGCAGCTCAACCTTGTCCTCAAGATTCTTGAGGTGCTTGTCCTGCTGCGTCATGAGGCGCTTGTAGTGATTGAAGACCGCCACGGCGAGCGTGCGCTTGGCGCGTTCCTGACCAATCACATAGCTGTCGAGAAGCTCATAAAGCTCACGCGGAGTCGGAACCTTTTTCGGAAAGACTTCCTTCTCTGCGGCTTCACCCTGAGCGTTTTCGCCCTCAGTCTTTTGCGCATCCTTGCCCGGCACTTCAACCTTCAGTTCCGCAGCCATTGCGCGAACGCATTCGCCGCAGAGAAGTTCTCCGTGAAGGCCCTGAAAGAGCGCAGAACACTGCGACTCATCGCGGCCGCAGAAGGAGCAGTAGCGTTTTGCCATTATTTAATTTCCCTGACGGAAGCCCCTTCAGCGCGAAGCGGGCTGCCGTCGTCTTTCGTCCACTGAAATTTGGAAGAAGGAGACAATGATTCTCCCCTTCCGCCTGCGAACGAGATAACTGTTTGCCGTCTGCTCTCCCCAAAGCGTCATCAACAGATCTCCAGGGAGAGTCAGAATGGATTATTCAGAGTCTCTTTACATTTCGGCGCGCGTTGTGAGCACGCGGTCGATGAGACCGTACTCGAGCGCTTCCTGAGCGCTCATGAAGTTGTCGCGGTCCGTGTCGCGGACGAGCTCTTCATACGTGCGCCCCGTGAAGCCTGCCATCAGTTCATTCATCTGACGCTTGATCAGCGTGAGCTGACGCGCGCGGATTTCCACATCGCTCGCCTGGCCTTCCGCGCCGCCGAGCGGCTGATGGATCATGATGCGGGAGTGCGGCAGCGCATAGCGCTTCCCCTTTTCGCCGGCGGCGAGAAGGAAGGCGCCCATGGATGCGGCCATGCCGAGACAGATCGTATTCACTTTCGGACGGATGAAGCGCATCGTGTCGAAGATCGACATGCCGGCAGAAACAGAGCCGCCGGGGCTGTTGATGTAAAGCGAAATGTCCTTGTCCGGATCTTCGCTTTCCAGGAAGAGAAGCTGCGCGACGACGAGCGAAGCCGTCTGATCGTTCACCTCGCTCGTGAGAAAAATGATGCGATCGCGAAGCAGACGAGAATAAATATCGAAGCTGCGCTCTGCGCGGCCGGAACTCTCAACAACGATAGGAACAAGAGACATTGGATTCTTTACTGGTTTTTCTGTTTGTAGAAGCTTCGGATCCAAAGGAGGACCCGGAAGCTGCTGCATTGCAGCTGAACGTGGCGCTCATTATCGCGAATCAGTGAGACTCGTGCAGTAACGAGACTTCTCAAAACGTGCAGGCAGAAAATAACAAAGGCGCCCGCAGGCGCCCTTGCAGAATTCTATCGGATTCTTGCCCGATGCCTGCAGAATTGCGCTCTATCAGCACAAAACTGCAGGAAAAGCTCAAATCCGAAGACTACGGAAGTGCTTCAATTAGAAAGCACCCGACATCACCTTGTCGAATTCAACGGCTTCGTCCGTCGTGTCGGCGTGGGCGAGGAGCCAGTCGCAGACGTTCTTCTGCTGAACCTGAGCGCCGAGGTTCATGCGCGAGTTGCGGTCCGTCGTGAGGTACTGCTCAACTTCAGCCGGGTTCTCGTAGGAGGAAGCGATGACCTTGGCGCGCTCAGCGATCTGCTCGTTGGTCGCCTGAAGCTTTTCCTTCGCGACGAGGTCTTCCGTGAAGAGGCCGAGGCGAACGCGCTTCTCGGCATTTTCCTGGAACATGGATTCCGGGAAGTCCTTGAGCGAAACCTTAGCGCCGCGCTGCTTCATCGTTTCAGCAAACTGCTCGGCCATGGCGTGGCGTTCCTGAGCGACGATGGAGGTCGGGATCGGGTACGTGAGGGCGCCGGCGAGGGCTTCGAACGTCTCGGCTTCAGTCTTCTGCGTGAGGCGGAATTCAACTTCGCGCTCGAGGTTCGTGCGGATGGCGGCGCGCATCGATTCAACGCTTTCTTCGCCAAGGGACTTCGCGAAATCATCGGTGATTTCGGGAATATGGGCGAGTTCGATGTTGGTGAGCTCAACCTCGAACTGAACCTTGGCGCCATTGAGTTCGGCCGGACCGTAGTTTTCCGGGAAGGTCATGTCGAAGGTCTTCTTTTCGCCCTTCTTCATGTCGGTGACGGCAGCGTCGAAGTCGGCGAGCATGCGGCCGTCGCCGAGAACGAACTGGAAGCCGTCGGCCTTGCCGCCGGCGAATTCAACGCCGTCCTTCGTGCCGCGGAAGTTGACCGTGACGCGGTCATCCTTCTGAGCCGGACGGTCTTCTTCGAGCGGACCATAGGTCACGCGCTGACGAGCCATGACGTCGAGCGTCTTCTGGACGGCGGCATCATCAACGGTGCAGCTGTAGCGCTTCAGCAGAAGCGTCTTGAAATCGGGATAGACGATTTCAGGGAAGACTTCAAAGACAGCCTTGAACTTCATGTCCTCGGAGTCCTTTTCGCCTTCGAGCGCCTCGATGCGGGGCTGGCAGGCGATGGCGAGACCGGATTCCTGAGCGGCCTTCGACCAGGCCTGGCCGACGAGCTCGTTGAGCGCCTGGTCAAAAGCGCGCATGCCGTACATCTGCTCGACCTGAGCCATCGGAACATGGCCCTTGCGGAAGCCGGGCATGCGGGCATCCTTCGCATAGTTGCGAAGGTACTTCTGGGAGAGCGTGCGAACTTCAGCGGCAGGAACCGTGAGCTCGAGCGAACGTTCGAGCGGATTCACCGCCGGCGTTTCTTCCTTGGGAGCCTCAGTCTGTTCAGCAGCCTGTTCAATCGTTTCTTCAGTCATTGCTTTGATCTTTACTGAAAGTTCGGAAACCTTCCCGAGCACGCAGCATTCTTTTTGGAAAGCTGCTTGAGCCCAAGAGTCCGAGAAGTTGGAAAATCCGTCCGGATGCACTGTGCCGCTAGCAACAGCCATGATCCGGGCGGTTTGAATGAATTCTGTTCCGAGACAGCCATCAGACTCATTGCGTCCGGACTGCCCCAAATTCGAAGCTTTACATTATACCCAAGCGAAAAGCACTGCACTCTCCGCGGGTTAGCTAAACTTCTGCCTTTGTTGATTTTTTCTTCTGCGCATCTCCTGCTGTCAACCATGTCCGCCCGCCTTTGCTGCTCGCTTGTCCTTAGTGCCCTTCTGCTTGCCGGATGCGCCGTGCCTCCGGCAGATCAGTCTGATATTTCATCCATTCATACCACGGATGCCGAAAATAATCGGACTCACTCACTCCGCAGGGAACCCTCGCAGTACGAACTCAGAATCACCGAAGTCAGCAATCGCCTGAGGGCAGCCTGCGTAGCAGAGGCCTTTCAGCCGTATTTCCGCAAATCAGCATGCCTGCCGAACGGCATCACCGAAGCAATGCTCAATGACCGCACGCGGATTACGCGGGAACAGCGCCGCGCTGCAGAGGGGGTCTTTGAGCTCACGCGCGAGCTCAACGAAGACACGCGCCGCATCATGATCGAAACCGGTACGCCTCAGGAAGCAAGAATTGCCGAAGAGTCTCGTACGCTGAGCGACCCCCGGATAGAAGCAATGCAGGAGGGACTTCTCAAAGGGACGCTCACCTGGGGGGAATACAACATGAGACGGCTGGAGCTTTTTGAGGAAATCCAGCGCCGCAGAGCGCTTCTTGGGGAAGAAGATTAGTCCGCCCGAACTTTCTTCTTTTTTCTAAATTCCTATAGAATTGCTCTTCCTTTGAAAGTGCGCGAGTGGCGAAATTGGTAGACGCACCAGGTTTAGGTCCTGACGCCTCTGGCGTGCCGGTTCGAGTCCGGCCTCGCGCACCAAATTTCAACATTTTGAGGGTGTAAGAGGTATTAAACGCAATAGATAGTGTGTGAGAGGCCCCGTGAGGCAGTAAATTCCGATCAAATTTACGACGGATTTACGACGCATTTACGACGGAGCAATTCTCATGGCCACCATTGTCCGTAAGCCTTCCGGCCTCTACGAAGCTCAGGTTTGCATCAACGGAATTCGAAAAGCTAAAAGCTTTCAACGTGCTTCAGACGCCAAACGATGGGCGGCATCTCTCACCCTTTCAGTTGAAGACGGAACACATCCCGACGCCGTTCTTCCTCTTCGACATTTCATTGAAGAACACGCCGCGCGCATCGGTACTGCACACAAGCACCCACGGAACGAAAAAGTCGTTCTCGGATAACTGCTTGAGGATCCGCTTGCCGACATAAAGACCGGAGATGTCCCCAGTTGAGACATTGATGCCCTGATCGAACGCAGGCGCACGATTCCGTCACGGACCAAAGGCGTCATCGTGAAGAAAAGCACGGTCGCCCGGCAGAAACATATCATCTCCAGCATGTTCGCCGGCCGGCTTGCTTACTTACTTAACTCAGGCACAGTCCTTCCATAAAAAAAGCCTCTGAACCAAAATCAGAGGCTTTTTTTCCCGACCCATTGCGGACGCTCCCGGGAGTTGCTCCCTCTCGCGTCCGCCTAAGGACAAAAGCAATTAATGCTTCGCCTCATGGTCATGGTCGTGGCCGCAGCAGCAGCCCTTCTTTTCTTCGTGATCATGATCATGACCGCAGCAGCACTCGCCCTCGTCATGATGGTGGTGATGACCGCCGCAGCCGCATTCCTCGTGATCGTGGTCATGCCCGCCGCAGCAGCACTCGCCTTCGCCATGATGGTGGTGATGACCACCGCAGCCGCATTCACCTTCTTCGTGATGATGATGGCCGCCGCAACCGCATTCTTCATGATCGTGATCATGCCCGCCGCAGCAGCATTCGCCTTCGCCATGATGGTGATGGTGACCACCGCAGCCGCATTCCTCTTCTTCATGATGATGGTGGCCGCCGCAACCGCATTCCTCGTGATCGTGGTCATGCCCGCCGCAGCAGCACTCGCCTTCTCCATGATGATGGTGGTGGTGACCGCCGCAGCCGCACTCACCTTCTTCATGGTGATGATGGTGACCGCAACCGCAGCCGCACTCCTCATCCTCATGATGGTGGTGGTGATGGCCGCCGCAGCCACAGCCGCACCCGCAGCCGCCTTCAGGTTCGCGGAACTGGATCGGATCAAAGGGTTCCTCGGCTTCCGTCACTTCGAGACCCACCATCTGAAGCATCTTGGCGAGATTCGGGAGCGGAAGGACCGAGAAGCCTTCATCAATCTGCGCAAGGCGAACGCCGCGGTTGATGAGGGCGCCGGCAGCCTCACGAAGGACATTGAGGTCGCCCGTCACATGGAGCACCTTTTCAACGGCCGGACGAACGGCCCAGAAGGCGCCGGTTTCATCAACAAAGAGATCGTCAACCTCAAGCGGACGAAGATCAGCGGCCGCAACGCCCACCGTCACATCGCCCGTCGGGGTGTGAATGGTCTGCGGGAGCTCCGCACGCTGTGCGGAGGTGAGGGGAAGCGGATGAGCCTTGTCAAGGAGAGCCTGCGCGGGAGCAGCCTGCGCGGGAAGAAGCTTGGTAAGCGTCGTCATGGAAATACAGTCCTGGAATATCAGAGCTCTCCAGCCGTCGGCTAAAGAACCCGAGCTAAAAAACTTGTCTATTGTACGAAAAGGAGAGACTGGTGAGCCTCAACATTTGTAATGAGGCTTTTGCCGGCAGGCTTAAGGGAAAATCTGAGCGAGCGCGTCCCCCAGACGATCCACAGCGATCACCTCGAGCCCTTCAATCGGCTGCTTGGGCGCATTGGCGCGCGGTATGAGCGCTTTTGAAAATCCGAGCTTCGCGGCTTCTCTCAACCGCTCCTGACCTCTCGGCGCCGGCCGGATTTCGCCTGCGAGCCCGACTTCGCCGAAGATGACGAGGCCGCGTTCGAGGGGCTTGTCGCGCCAGCTCGAGCAGATGGCCGCGAGAACCGCAAGGTCAACGGCGGTTTCTGAAATCTTCACGCCGCCCACGGCATTGACGAATACGTCCTGATCAAAGAGCGCCACGCCGGCGTGCCGGTGCAGAACGGCAAGGAGCATCGCGAGCCTCTGGTTGTCGACGCCGACAGCGAGGCGCCGCGGCGCCGGTGAATGCGTTTCGTCGACGAGCGCCTGAATTTCAACAAGAAGCGGCCGGGTGCCTTCCTGGGTCACGAGAACGGTGGAGCCGGGAATGTTCGACTTGTATTCCGAAAGGAAGATGGCCGAAGGATTCGTCACGCCTCTCAGCCCATGATCCGTCATCGCGAAGACGCCGAGTTCGTTCACGGCGCCGAAGCGGTTCTTGAAAGCGCGCACGAGCCGGAAGTTCGAATGGGTATCACCTTCGAAATAAAGCACCGTATCGACAATGTGCTCGAGAATGCGGGGGCCGGCGAGCGCGCCGTCCTTCGTGACATGCCCCACGAAAAAGAGCGTGGCGCCGGTGGTTTTCGCGATGCGCGTAAGCCTTGCCGCGCATTCGCGCACCTGAGAAACCGATCCCGGAGCGCTGTCGAGCGCCCCCGAAAAAAGCGTCTGAATCGAGTCGATCACGACGAATTCGGGCTTTTTCTCCGTTATCACCGCTTCAATATGCTCGAGCTCAATTTCGCTCAGGAGCTGCAGGCCCTGAAGCGGCAGCTGCAGACGCTGAGCGCGAAGCGCAATCTGACCCGCACTCTCTTCGCCCGAGACGTAGACGCATCTGACGCCGCCCGCAACGAGCCGCGCCATCACCTGAAGAAGCAATGTGGATTTGCCGATGCCGGGGTCGCCGCCGATAAGGGAAACGCCGCCCCGGACGAGGCCGCCCCCCATCACGCGATCGAATTCCGAAAGCCCAGTAATGACGCGCGGGGCCTCTTCAGCCGTAACGTCGGCAAGGTCCTGCAATGCTCCCGTTGTGTCAACAAAGCCGCGGCCCGAGCGCTTATCCGTTCCGTAGCGCCCTGCGGCACCCGTCGGAACCTTGAATTCCTGAAGCGTATTCCATGCGCGACAGTGCGGACACTGGCCCTGCCACTTAACCGTCGTGCCGCCGCATTCGGAGCAGACAAACTCAACCTTATCGCGCTTTGCCATCAGGCATCCTCTCTCAGAACAATCGGCACGCGGCGCGCGAGCGCGCAGATGAGCTCATACCCGATCGTGCCGCAGCAGGCGGCAACGCGGTTGACGGGGAGATGCCGCCCCCAGAGTTCCACGCGGCTCCCGAGCTGTGCAGCCGGAATATCGGTGATGTCGATTTCGAGCATGTCCATCGAAACTGATCCCGTGAGGGGAGCAATCTGCCCTTCGACCCAGACGGGGGAGCCGTCGGGCATGGAGCGGGGGTAGCCGTCGGCATAGCCGCAGGCGACCACCGCAATGCGGGAATGACGCTTGGCAATCCAGCGCGAGCCGTATCCCACGGCTTCGCCCGCCGGAATTTCCTGAATGGCGATGATCTTTGCTGCAAGCGTCATTGCAGGAATGATTCCGAGTTCTTCAGAGGAAATATGGCTGTCGGGACTTACGCCGTAAAGCGCAACACCCGCGCGCACGGCCTCGCCTCCCACCTCCGGATGGAAAAGGATGGCCGCGGAATTCGCCATGCAGGCCGCAGCGCCTCCGCGCGCGAGCCGCCCCATGCGGGCGAGCTGCTTCTCAACCGTTGCCGGGCGATCCCCAAAATAGGTGGGTTCCGCATTTGCAAAATGCGTGACGACATCCATCACGCGCACGCCCGGAATGGACGTGAGCTCGTCGTAGACGGCATTCACTTCCACCGGCAGAAACCCCAGCCGATTCATGCCGGAATTCACCTTGATGTGGCAGCGCACGTCCTTCACGCCCGCCTTTCTGAGAAGGTCAATCTGCCAGAAGGAATGAATGACGGTCTCGACCTTGAGCGACTCGAGCCGCTCAATGTCTGAGGCGTCGAAAAAGCCTTCGAGAAGCAGAATTCGCTTCTGCCAGCGGCAGCGGCGTGCCAGCTCTGCATCGCAGAGGTCGATGGTGGCGAGTCCGTCCGCATCGGCAAAGGCCGTCACGGCATTTTCGAGCCCGTGACCGTAGGCATTAGCCTTCACCACTGCCCAGAGCGTGCGGCCCTCGGCCTTGCTTCGCATTACATTCAGATTGTGGCGAAGTGCATGGAGATCAATTTCAGCAAAGATTGGGCGCGGCACGACTTTCTAGAGCTCCGGGAAATTCTTCAAAGGAGAAATTTTCGCACCTTGCCGGCCGATGCGCCTTTTTCTCTTTCGCAACGATCTGTATCGGCCTTCGCACATGAGAAGAGGAAGCGCTCAAAATAGCTTCTCACGACGACGGGACTCAACGTTTGTTAGACTCTCCCGATTCAATAATTGCAGGGCTTTTCAATGAACCGCGGCTTTTACACCATCATGGCGGCGCAGTTTCTGTCCTCGCTTGCGGACAATGCGCTTCTCATTGCAGCCATTGCGCTCCTCACAAGCCTGGGAGCACCCGACTGGCAGACGCCGCTCCTCAAGCTCTTTTTCGTTGTGAGCTACGTCCTTCTCGCAGCCTGGGTCGGCATCTTTGCCGATTCGATGCCGAAGGGCCGCGTCATGTTTCTCACGAACGCCCTCAAAGCCGTGGGGTGCCTGCTGATGCTTTTCGGCGGACATCCGCTTCTCGCCTACGCCATCGTCGGCATCGGCGCCGCAGCCTATTCCCCCGCCAAGTACGGCATTCTCACGGAGCTTCTGCCTGCAGAGAAGCTCGTCGTCGCAAACGGCTGGATCGAAGGCCTCACCGTGGGCTCCATCATTCTCGGCGTCGTGCTGGGCGGCGTACTCATCCGTCCGGAAGTTGCCGAGCCGATTCTTTCCATCTTCCACCTCAATGCAATCGGCCTCGCGAGCTTTGCGGAAGGCGCCATTTTTGCGATCACCTTCGTCTACATTGCCGCGGCGCTCGTCAACCTTGCCATTCCGGATACGGGCGCGCGCTACCCCAAGCAGAAGTTTGATCCGTACGATTCGATCAAGGGGTTCCTCAGAAGCTGCTCGCTCCTCTGGCACGACCGCCTCGGGCAGATTTCGCTTTCCGTCACGACGCTTTTCTGGGGCGCCGGCGCCGTACTGCAGTTTCTGGTTCTCAAATGGTGCGAACACGCGCTCGGCATGAACCTTTCCGAAGGCGCCATCATGCAGGCGGTCGTGAGTCTCGGCATTGCCGTGGGCGCTGTGCTCGCCGCTGCGCGCGTCCCGCTCAAAAGCTCCCTCAAGGTGCTCCCGATGGGGATCTGCATGGGCGTTCTCGTCACCTTCATGGCCTTCTTCACGCGCGACTGGGCGCCGGCCGGCGGCCTTTCCCTTTTCGGCTTCTCGCTCTCCTGGGCGACGCTCATTGCCGCCGCAGGCATGATTGCCGTCGGCATCTGCGCGGGCTATTTCGTTGTTCCCATGAATGCGCTCCTGCAGCACCGAGGCCACGTGCTCATGAGCGCCGGCCGCTCGATTGCCGTGCAGAACTTCAACGAAAACCTTTCCATTCTCGTGATGCTCGGCGTCTATGCACTCCTCATCAAGGCCGACCTCTCGGTTCCGATGACGATGCTCCTCTTCGGCGCCTTCGTGATGGTTTCGATGGCGCTTGTGATCGTGAAGCACCTGCGGAACCAAAAGGAATTCGACAGCACGCATCTGATCGGCGAGGAGAAGCGCCATTAAGGCGCCTCTGCTTTAAACGCCTGCCGCAAAAAAACGCCTCGCGAAGAATATGGATTCCGCGAGGCGTTTTTTATTGACCGTCAATCCCGCTCGAGCCTTCTCACGCCCGGTCCGGAAATGTCGCTCAGGCCCGACGATCCCCGGGGCTTCACCGTGATCTGCACCCCCACGCGCTCGCGAACAGCCGGTACGTGGCTGATCAAGCCGATGAGCTTGCCCGAAGTCTGCTGCAGCATCTCGAGCGCATTCAGCGCCTTCGAAAGCGATACCGGGTCAAGCGACCCGAAGCCTTCATCGAGAAAGAGCGTATCGACCCTCATCCGGTTCGTGCTGATGCGCGAGAGCGACAGTGCAAGCGCGAGCGACACCATGAAGGTTTCGCCGCCCGAAAGATTGAAGGACGTCCGCTCGATTCCGGCAAGTTCCAGATCCCGCACCGCAAGATCGAGTCCGTTCTCACCCCGTGCGATGAGTTCGTAGCGGCTCTGCATCTGCCTCAGAATCAAATTCGCTTCATGAAGAAGGAGTTCAAAGGTAAGCTTCTGAGCCGCCTGCCGGAAGCGCGCGCCATCCTTGCTGCCGATAAGGGCATTAAGCCGCGTCCAGAGAAGCACCGTTTTTTCTGCCTTCCCGAGCGCTTCGCCTGCCTCCCGGGCCTTTGCTCTCGCGTCATCGTCCGCATGAAGCCGCGCTTCAAGGCTTCCCTTAAGCTCAAGCGCCGCCTTCATCCTTTCGTCCTGAGCGGCTTCTTCAGCTGAAAGCGCCTCAAAGGGACTCTCCCGCCGGGGCGCCTCGAGGAGCTTCTCCTCTGCCTCGCGGGCGTTCTGAGATTCCTTCCGGACCCCCGCCCAGCGAAGGTCGTGCGCGCGGATTTCAGCTTCGAGCGCCTCAATCGCTTCGCGCGGCAGGAATGCGTTCGTTACCTCCCTTTCGTCGGCAAAGCCCGCACTGAGGAGCGACTCCTGAAGCGAAGCAGCTGCTGCCGCCGCAGCATCCTCGTATTCCTCGCGAGCCTTTTTCTCCGCTTCAAGCTTGATCGTCGACGCCTGAAGGCGATTCAGAGCCTCCTGATGAAGCGTCCCGGTTTTTCTCGTCATCCGGATGGATTCCGAAAGCTGCGTCTGAAGGGCTTCTCTTTCCGCTTTCGGATTGCGTTCGCCGAAGCGCTCCTTTCTTTCCGTGCGCTTCTGAATGAGAAGCGCAAGCGCTTTTTCAGAAGCCGTCCGGACTTCCTTCTGGTCGAGCTTGAGTTCCGCGGTCTTTTTCTCCGCCTCGATGCTCCGGGCAGAGGCCGATGCGGCCTCAACCCGGGCGCGCTGCAGCGCCTCGAGCGTTTCCTTTGCCGCCTGAGAGCGCTGAAGCAGCTTTTCAGCGTCCGCGACGGCATCCGTCATCCGCCAGCCCTGAGGCATGTAGACCGCCATGCGCGTCTCGAGCGCATCAAACCTCCCGGCGACGTCCTTATCTTTTTTACCAAGAAGCTCATTCTTCGCCCGGACCCCGGCAGACTTCTGCGCAAAAGCTTCCTCGGCCTTCATCGCGGCGCGGTTCGCTTTCTGAGCCTCCGCCTCTTTTTCCTTTTCCCGCTTCTGAAGGTCTTCGAGCGCCCTCTGCACGGCTCCCGCCTCAAGAGACCACCTTTCGACGCCGTTGAGACGGGCTTCAATCGCCTCTGCGCTTTCGTTTTCGAGGCTTCCCCAGTCGCGCAGAAGCTTCACCCGGCGGGCTTCGAGAAGCTTCCGGGCCTCGGACGGCATTCCGGATGCAAATCCGAGAAGCACATGGGTTTCAAGGAGCCAGTCCTTCGCCCAGAGCTTGCCTGTGAGTTCCCTTGTTTCGGCGATTTTCTGCGAGAGGGCATTTTCCGAAAATGCAATCCTTGCCTCTCTTTGCGCCTGAGCGACCTCGCCCCGGAGGAGTTCGAGGGCCTCATCCTCGCGGTCGGCTTCCGTGCGCTTTGCATCACGCGCGAGAGAAAGGTCGTTGAGTTCTTTTTCGAGCGCCGCAAGGCTTTCCCTATCCCGTTCAAGCTCGAGAGAAAGCTTCTGCACCTCTTTTGCCTGTTCGGCAAAAAGCGGCGCCTCTGTGAGAAGCGGCTCATCCGACGCGCGAGTCTTCATTTCCTCCTGAAGACCTTCCTCATCCTTACGCGCCTTCTCTTCCGCTTTCTTGAGCGCTTCCGCCTCTCTTTCAGAAAGAACGAGCTTGCGTTCCACATCCTTCAGGCGCTTTCCGGCTTCATCACTCTGAAGCTCAAGGACTTCGATCGATTTATCCATCGCTTCGATCTGCTGGAGCTCCGGTTCTCGATCACGAAGCCGGGCGCCGGCAAGCTTTTCAGCCTCCTCGGCTTCCTTGAAGGCTTTCGAGAGAACATCAACGCGGCCCTGGGCTTCCAGAGCCTCAGAGGCATGCTTTTCCGCATTCTTCCCGTGAAGGGAAGCTTCCCCGAGCGCCTTCTCCCGAACGCCGATCAGCTGCGCGGGTTCCGCCGCGCGTCTTGCGTCAGCCGCGCGCTTTCTTTCAAGGTCCAGCCTTTCGCGCTCAACCCCGAGGCTTTCGAGCTCCTTCTCCGCACGCGCCTTCCGCGCACGCGCTTCAAGAAGGGATTTCGACCAGGCCATGTCGAGCGTCAGCTCCTGAAGGGCTGTGGAGCAGGTCTCAATCTGCGCTGTGGTATTCTGACGATCCGCTTCGGCCGAGCGGCGATTCTCTTCGGACAAAACCTCTACGCTTCTCATGCGCTCCTCAAGGAGCACCTTCTTTTCCTTTTCTTCAGTCATGCGCTCGAAGACCCGCTCGCCGATCAGGGTATAGATCTCAGTCCCGGTGATTTTTTCGAGGATTTCCGCACGATCGCGGTTGTTTGCGCGAAGAAGCTCCGCAAAAGCACCCTGAGCGAGCATCGCGCTTCTCGTAAAGGCCTTCAGATTCATGCCGAGAATGCGCTCGAGCGCCAGTTTCCACTCGCTCTTCTGCTCAGCAATGATTTCGCCCTCAACCGCATCAGGGGACGCGAGGCGGACGAGCTCCACCTCGTCGCCCGAGATTTTGCCGGTGCGCTTCACGCGCCGCGACCAGCGCGAACGGTAGACGGCGCCGAAGGACTCAAAGGTCACCTGAGCGCTCGTCTGATCGGTGTTCTTCGTGAGCACCATGCAGGCGTCGTCCTTTTTGGCGGTCTGGGCGCGCTCCTCCATGCGGGGCGTCGTGCCGTAAAGCGCGAGCGTCACCGCATCAAGGATGGAGGTCTTGCCGCTTCCCGTGGGCCCGCAGATCGCAAAAATGCCGCTCTCGCGGAATGCCGGCGCACGAAAGTCGATTTCATGCACGCCGCCCAACGAATTCACATTCTCGATTCTCAGTTTCAGGAGCCTCATTCCCCGTCCTCCTCTGCGCTTTTTTCTCCCTGCGCGAGCTTCTCGCGCACCTTCGCCTTCTTTTCCCGCTCAAGGATCTCGGCGCGTTCTAGCGCCTCGAGAAAGAGCGGCGTAAGGGCGTTCCGCTCCTCTTCAGTCACGGCATTGGCGTCAAGCACCGATCGGAAGACCCCGTCGGGCGAAATGTCGTCGAGGCTCTTCACTGGGCCCGCATCTCCTGTTCCGTCAAGAAGAAGCTTCGGCCTCACGGCGGAAAGATTGACCCCGGCTTCGCCCGCTGAGCGGCCGAGTTCGGAAACGAGGAGCCCCGCGTCCATGGGCTCCCCCTCGTAAATCGCTTCAATGATGGCGCCGGGCGATTCGCTCCCCGCGCGCTCAATCCTCGCCATGAGCTCTCCCAGGTTCCCCCGGATGCGCATCACCCGGCGCGGCTGCGGCACTTCGATTTCGGTTTCCGTGAGGTTCTTCCCCTCAAACTCGAGCTCGATGACGACATGACGGTCGCCGGCGCCGCCGATGTCGAGCGCGAGGGGCGACCCCGAATAACGAACCGGGATCTCAGCCGCAACCTTCTGCGCGCGGTGAATGTGTCCGAGCGCGACGTAGTCCCAGGCGTTTCCGAAAACGGCGGCGGAAACGTTTCTGAGACTCCCCACGTAGACGCCCCCGTCCGAACCTTCCTCGGGTCCCGCAACCTTCGCCCCGGTCACGAAGAGATGCCCCGCAGCGATCATCGGGACATCAGCGCCTGAAAGCGCGGTCTTCAGCGCTTCGAGCGCCTTTGCGTAGTGCTCGCCAATGCCGCGCCCCCAGGCGGCTGCCCGGGCGGCATCGGTGTCGTTCTCGCCTGAAAGCCGCACGTCGCCTTCGCGGAGATAAGGCACGGCCGCGATCCCCAGAAGCGGCGCTCCATCCTGATCCCGGATGACGCAGACCTCTTTTTCAGCGGTGCTTCCCGCCACAAAGGTCCTCACGACCGAAAGGAGTTCCCGCGGAGCGCGCAGAAAGCGCTGCGAATCATGGTTCCCGGCCGTAATGACGATTTGCCGGAGGTTCGTCTTCGCTGCTTCCGTAAGAAAGCTGTAGTAGAGGCGCTGCGCATCCGCGGACGGCATCGTCGTGTCGAAGATGTCGCCGGCAACGAGAAGCACGTCGATTGATCGCGCTTCGATAATGCCGATGAGCCAGTTGAGAAAGGCCCGGTAGTCGGACGTTCTATCAACGTCGGCAAGCGTTTTGCCGAGATGCCAGTCTGATGTGTGAAGGACGCGGATGGATTGCTGAGGCATGCGTGCTTTCGTTCCTGAAGAAAATTTGAAATTCGTTCAGGAGAAAGTCTAGCCGCCTCATGCGGCAGCGAGCGACGCAGCGAATACGATTCCGAATACGGATCAACCGGCCTGAATGGCAGGGGCGGCACCCGCCTGCGTGCTTTCAGCGAGGGCATTGCGCGCAGCATTCGTGCCGGCGATTCTTCCGAAGACAATGGCGCCCGAGAGCCCCAGGTTGTCGAAGCGCTCGCGCCCCCAGAGGCCGCCGGTCGTTTCGCCTGCAGCATAGAGCCTCGGAATAAATCCTCCGTTCCTTGCCTCCACGCGCGACGCTGCATCAACGGCGATTCCGCCCGGCGTGCCGTGATAGGCCGGACGCACCTTGATCGAATAAAAGGGCTTCATCGTGAAGGATGCCGACGCCCGGGGACGCTGGAACCCGCAGTCGTGCAGGCACCGCGTTCTGCGGCAGCAGTCGAGCGTTGTCGCCAGCGTGCTGAAGTCCGCATCGATCGTAGCGGAAAGTTCCAGGATGGAGTCGTCCGAATGGAAATAGACGGGCGAAAGCAGATCATCCCTCAGCGCGCGCGCCGTTGCGCTCGACCGGTCAATGAGGAGCCAGGCGCTGGCACCGGGCTGCTCGAGCATCGCCTGCGAAATCACCTCGGGTTCCGCGAGTTCGTTGACGAACCGCTTCCCGTCCGCGTTGACGAGAATCGCGCCTTCACGCCTCAAAGCCATCGGAATAATTTCACCCGAAAGCGGCAGCGTCGTCGGCTGCATCACCACGGAATCCAGGTCCAGAAACTTTGCGCCGAGATCGTTGGCAAGCCTCAGGCCGTCGCCCGTCGCTGAAGCGGCGTTCGTCGTCATGAGTACGGGCGCCTTGGGACAGAGCCTCGAAACCGCTTCCAGGCTGCCGGCAAACCCCCCGGTTGCAAGGACGACATCCCGGGCCTCAACGAGCACGGTTCTGCCGTCGGCGCTTTCCGCATGAATGAAGAGGCCTTCGCCCATGGCGCCGCGCTCAAGTTCCGTTGCCCTCATTCGGGTGAGCACAGTGATGTTGTGCTGCTCGGCGCGGTAGAGGAGATGCCTCATCACCTCAACGCCGAGCGGAACCTGATTGGCGGGCCTCAATTCCCAGATATGCTCGAACCCGAACCCCTCGGTGCGTTCCGAAAGATTGCAGCCGAGGGATTGAAGCCACTTTACGGCATCGGGAGAACCTTCGATCAGGATGCGGCCCAGGTCTTCGTGTCCCGTCTTCCCGCGCGCCAGCACCTGGCTGAGAAAGGCTTTGCGCTCCTTCATGATCTCGCCGCGCTCTGCTGCCGACCGGGCATCCTTCGGATCATCGGCGTAAAGCATTGCTTCACAGGCGAGAAGAGAGTTTCCGCCCACCATCGGCATTTTTTCAATGACGAGCACGCGCGCACCGGCTTCATGCGCGGCAATCGCCGCGGCAAGACCGGCAGCTCCCCCGCCGATCACGGCAACGTCGCAGGTGAAGTTGCAGCAATCCAGACCTTCGGCGGCCTTGAGTGAACCGGGAATCGCCGGCACTCCGAGACACCCCGCCAGGGCGAGGAGTCTGCGGCGCGAAATTGCGGTGCGTGATGGGGAAACGGGGGTCATGAGAAAGAGATGGAGAAACTAGCTAGCGGGTAAACCCTGATCCCGGGAAGAATAGCAAACTGACGCACGCCCTGCCGACGGAGGTTCCATCCCGACGCCTCAACGGCATTTTTCCGAATCCGGGTGTTTTCAGGGTTAATCCCTCACCGGGTAAACCCTCTCGCCTTGCATTGCCTTTGTTTACCGATGCGATAAAAAGATTCTATTTTCATTTAATTTGACGCAAATCAAAATATAAATGGTTATGCAAAGATGTTTTCATTGATTCGCTATTCAGTGAAGGAATAACGGGAAGCGCACACGCTTCCTGCATTTGAACCAAGGAGATTCTTACTGCGTACCTCCATGAAAGTACAAAACGAGGCAAACGACGTAAACGAAGACCGCGGAACTCTACGCATTCTGATGATTCGATTTAACCGCACGACTGATTCCCTGTCGTTCAGCAGATGCGGAGAATCGTGCCCATCGGCCCTCTTAGAGCATTCAGGGAGCGGGCGGACTCCGGATCGGAAGAACGCCGCTGCCATGCTTTTCGTCGATCAATGACCCTTTCCGGCCTCAGAATTCCAAATAAGCATGAGCCCGGAAATTCAAATTGAAGAATCAAACTCCCCAAGAAGGAGGACTCATGGAAGTTACCCGCAGAAGTTTTCTGAAGCGCGGCTTTTTGCTTGGCGCCTCACCGGTTGCCGCTGGGCTTGCGAGCACTGCCGCGATGGCGGTTCCCGTTCACAAGAAGCCCTATAAGCTCGCGAACGTTCAGGAAGCATTCAACATCTGCTGCTACTGCTCCGGCGGCTGCGGCACGATCGTTTCGGCAAGGAACGGCGAACTCATCAACATCGAAGGCGACCCGGACCATCCGGTGAACCTGGGCGGCCTCTGCCCGAAGGGCTCGGCCCTCTGGGGTCTGCGCAACATCGTCACCCCTGACCGCAAGACGGCGATCAACCCGGGCCGCGTTCTCTACCCGATGGTCCGCCGTCCGGGCAAGAAGGACTGGGAGCGCATCAGCTGGGACGAAGCGATCGAAGGGATTGCCCGCCATGTGAAGAAGACCCGCGACGAAACCTTCAAGAAGACGGAGGACGGCATCACCGTCAACCGTACGGAAGGCTTTGCGGTTCTCGGCGGCTCACAGATCAACAACGAAGAATGCTGGCTTCTGCAGAAGTTCACCCGCGCCCTCGGCTCGATTGCCATCGACAATCAGACCCGCGTCTGCCACTCCTCGACCGTTGCGGGCCTCGCCCCTTCCTTCGGCCGCGGCTCCATGACCTCGCACTGGTGCGACTTCGCCAACTCCGACGTGATCCTCTCCTGCGGCTCGAACAACGTCGAGAACCACCCGCTTTCCTCGCGCTGGGTTGAGCGCGCTCAGGACAAGGGCGCGACCTGGATCGTCGTCGACCCGCGCTTCACGCGCTCGGCGAAGAACGCCGACCTCTACAGCCCGATCCGTCCGGGCACCGACATCGCCTTCTACGGCGGCCTCATCAGCTACATCCTTGAGAACCACCTCTATCAGGAGGAATACGTTCTCAACTACACGAACGCAGCCTGCATCCTTCGCAAGGACTTCAAGTTTGATCCCAACACGGGGCTCTTCTCCGGCTGGGATCCGAAGACGAAGAAGTATTCCGACGAGACCTGGGGCTACGACGTCGATCACTTCGAGAAGTGGGACACCTCGCCCACGGGCGAATACGCCTGGGTGAACAAGCCCGGCACGCCGAAGTTCGAGCCGCCCGAGCTCGAGGTTCTCAAGCGCGACATGACGTTGAAGGACCCGATGTGCGTCCTCAACGTTCTTCGCCGCCACTATGCCCGCTACACGCCTGAACTCGTTTCCCGCGTGACCGGCATGGACATCGACGTGATGAAGAAAATCTGGGAAGTCTTCGCCTCGACCGGCAAGCCCGGCAAGGCGGGCTCGATCCTCTACGCGCTCGGCCAGACGCAGCACACCTACGGCTCGCAGAACTGCCGCGCGATGTGCATGGTTCAGCTCCTTCTCGGCAACGTCGGCATCCCGGGCGGCGGCATCAATGCGCTGCGCGGCGAACCGAACGTTCAGGGCGCGACCGACGTCGCCTGCACGGTGCCCGATCTTCCGGGCTACCTCAAGTGGCCGACGGTGCCGAAGCACCTCACGCTTGCCGACTACTGCCACAAGGAAGCCTATGCGGCGGGCTACTACTCGAACAAGCCCAAGTTCATGGTCTCCTTCCTCAAGGAATTCTTCGGCAAGAACGCGACCTTTGAGAACGACTACGGCTACGACATGCTCCCGAAGATCGGTCCGAAGCTCCCGGCCTCGGCATGGACGACGATCGGCACCTTCCACATGATGCGCGACGGCAAGATGAAGGGCTACTTCGCCTGGGGCATGAATCCGGCTCACTCGACGCCGAACGCCAAGTTTGCCCGCCAGGCGATGGCAAACCTCGACTGGATGGTCTGCGCCGACTGGTTCGTGACTGAAACGGCTTCCTTCTGGAAGGCTCCGGACATGAAGCCCGAGGATATCAAGACCGAGGTCTACTTCCTTCCGGCCGCGCTCATCTACGAAAAGACGGGCTCGATCTCGAACTCCGGCCGCTGGGTCCAGTGGCGTCAGCAGGGCATTCTCCCGCCGGGCGAATGCAAGTCCGACTTTGAAATCATTGAGCGCCTCTTCGCGAAGATCCGCGAACTCTATGAAAAGGAAGGCGGCGCCTACCCCGACCCGATTCTGAAGGCCAACATGGACTATCGGATCGACGGCAAGTACGACATCCGCGCCGTCTGCTGGGCGATCAACGGCTACACCGTTGCCGACGAGAAGCTTCTCCCGGGCTACGCGAAGCTCGGCGCCGACGGGTCGACCGCCTGCGGCATGTGGATCTATTCGGGCTACTACAACAACGAGGCCGAAAAGCTCGACCCGATGAAGCAGCCCCTCGCGCGCCGCTCAAAGAGCGACCCGACCGGTCTCGGCCTCTTCCCGCAGTGGTCCTTCGCCTGGCCTGCCAACCGCCGCGTTCTCTACAACCGCGCTTCGGCCGACACGAAGGGCCGTCCCTGGAACCCCGACAAGGTCTTCGTCGAGTGGAAGGACGGCAAGTGGATCCAGAACGACGTGGGCGACTTCAATACCGCGAAGGGCCCGGACAACAACGCCTTCTTCATGACCTGGGAGCAGAACGCCCGTCTCTTCGCCTATCCGATGGCGGACGGTCCGATGCCCGAACACTTCGAGCCCTTTGAATCGCCTGCGAAGAACCTCCTCAACAATGCCGAGCAGAATCCCTGCGCGCTCTTCACGGACGACAAGTCGACGAAGCGCGGCACGAAGGAAGAGTTCCCGTACGTGGTCACGACCTACTCCGTTACCGAGCACTGGCAGACGGGCACGCAGACGCGCTGCATCCCGTGGCTGAATGAGCTCATCAGCTGCAACTTCATCGAACTTTCGCCTGAACTTGCAGAGGAAAAGGGCATCAAGAACGGCGACGTCGTGCGCGTCTGGAACAACCGCGGCTCGGTCAAGGTCCGCGCGATGGTGACGATCCGCATCAAGCCGATGACGATCGACGGCAAGAAGGTTCACGTGGTCGGCATGCCGCACCACTTCTCCTGGGCCGGCACCTTCGCCACGGGCGACAACATCAACGACCTGAGTCCGAATGTGGCCGACCCGAACAGCTACATTCCGGAATACAAGGCCTTCCTCGTCAACATCGAGAAGGCGAACTAACCGGCCGGACCCACAGGAGACAACCAAATGGCAAATACGAAAGAAGTCGCGATGCTCTTCGACGCCTCGCACTGCACCGGCTGCCGCGGCTGCCAGGTGGCGTGCAAGGAGTGGAACGTGCTGCCTGCACGGCTCGGGCTCAATGCAAATCCCTTCACCGGCTCCTATCAGGGCCCGATGGACCTCAATGGCGACACGCGCCTCATCATGACCTTTGATGAGAAGCCCTCGGGGAACAAGTACCACCCGATCGACTGGGCAATCGGCCGTCGTTCCTGCTACCACTGCACGGATCCGGGCTGCGTTCAGGCGTGCTCCTCCGGCGCCCTCCAGAAGAACGAAAACGGCGTGGTGACCTTCGACACCGACAAGTGCAACGGCTGCACCTTCTGCCAGGCCGCCTGCCCCTTCGACGTGCCGCGCTTCCGCCCGATGGACGGCAAGATCGACAAGTGCACGCTCTGCATGGATCGACTCGAGCAGGGCGGCAAGCCCGCCTGCGTTCACACCTGCCAGCCCGAGGCGCTTGACTTCGGGCCGCGCGAGGAAATGCTCAAGAAGGCACATGCCCGCGTCGAATTCCTGAAGAAGAAGGGATTCGCGAAGGCTGAGGTCTACGGCGAAAACGAATGCGGGGGACTGCACGTCATTCAGGTCTGCGCGCTCGGTCACGAAGCCTACGGCCTTCCGACCAACCCCGAACCCAAGAAGGTGATCAACGCGATCGACGTGATGAAGCCCGTCACGGCCGTGGGCGCTGCCGCCGTCGTGGGCGCGCTCGCCGTGTCCTTCCTCGCCAACCTCGGCTACCGCAGAAAGGCGGTTACCCTTGAAGAGGCGAAGGCAAGCTGGACGCCTGAACAGCGCGCGAAGGCCGAGGCCGAAGCCGCCGAAATCCGCAAGGCTGCTAAATAAGGAGAGATCATGACCCGTTATATCCAGCGTCACTCGCTTCTGACGCGCGTCACTCACGGCGTGGTCGCCATCACCTGCATCCTGCTCGCGGTGACCGGCCTCTTCGTCTTCTGGCCCGAGCTCGGCGGCTCGGTGATGGGCGGCGAATTCACCCACTGGATGCGCATGCTGCACCGCATCATTGCGATCCCCTTCATCCTGATTCCGATCTATGCGGTCTTCCGTTCTCCGAAGGGGTGCGTGCACCTCTTCAAGGAAGACATCTTCGGCAAATGGGATAAGGACGACTACCTCTGGGCGATGAAGTTCCCCTTCTATCTCTTCTTCCCGTCCAAGGTGCACATGCCCCCGCAGCACCACGTGAAGTCCGCGCAGCGCCTCGCTGACGGCGCGCTCGTGTTCTTCTGCATCATCTTGGCCGTCACCGGCATGATTCTGTGGCTCAACACGGGGCTTCTCCCGAACGGCGGCATGAAGGTGGCCTTCAGCACGGACGTTCTCCTCTGGGCGCGTCTGCTCCACGACATCTTCTTCGCCCTCACGGTGATCGTCGGCATCGCCCACATCTACCTGGGCGCGGGCATCTTCGAGCCCTACAAGGGCACGGCCCGCATCATGTTCGGCGACGGCAAGGTGAGCGAATCGGACGCCCTCTACCACTGGGGCTACTGGGCCAACCAGGAGCTTACGAGCGGCAAGAACGTCACCGTTGAAAAGGACGGCAAGTAAGTCTTCGGACTTCCCGGGGCTCCCTCTGAGGAGCCCCGCTTAAGGCACCCTCCGCCCGCTCTGAAAGGCTTTTCCCCGGAACCTTCGAAGCGGGCGGTGAGTGCGATGAAGCCTTTTCACTGAGACTTCATCGCACTCCCCCGAGAGAGTGTACGGCCGGGAAAAACAGATCCCCGGCCATTCCGGTCCCGATGGCGATTGATTGCCTTGCGGATCCGGAACGAGGAAAGACCCCTATACCAACGAAAAGGAAAAATCATGAATTCGAAGTCGATCGAACGAGCCCTTCAGCGCTACCGTGCCTATAAGGACGAAGACGTTCGCACGCGTCTGGAGATCTTCGGGCCGCTCCTCCTTGAAGCGGCTGCCCTTTCGAATTCCCTCACGGACGAAGATTCGACCATCGTGCGCGAACCCACTGAAGCGGAAATCCTCGCCGCCGCCAAGGGGGGCGCAACGCTTCTTTCGCTCGATCTGGTCCGCATCCGCCCGGATTCCTTCAGGGCGGGCCTCGAACGCCTCGGGAAAGTCCTCCTCGGCACGCTGAAGCTCGACGAAAAGCTTCACGCTGAAGCGGAAGCCTTCGACTGGACGCCCTTTGCCTCGGCCGACTTTGTCGACGCCGCCTCCCTCTCGCCCCAGGACGCCCTCGTGATGGCGGGCAAACTCACCGAAGGGATCGACGAGGCGCTCGCCGCCGTCTGGGTCTTCCCGGTTCTCGGCATGACGATCCGCGCGTTCCTTGACAAATTCGCCCGCGACGCCTCTCAGGCGCTCGCGCGCACTGAAACCGGCGCCCCGTCCTTCGACCGCAGAACGACCTGCTTCTGCTGCGGGTCGGAACCCGACATTGCAGCGGTTGCCGCCACCACGAATCGCGGCAACGTGAAGAAGCTCTACTGCTCGACCTGCGGCGCCTCCTGGTCCTTCGAGCGCATCCGGTGCGCGCGCTGCGGCGACGAAGCGATGTCGGACCTCTCCTACGTGAGCGATGAAGCCGACGACACGCACCGCCTGCACATCTGCACCAACTGCCACGCCGCGATGCCGACTCTCTTTGCGGGCGGCGACGAGCTCACCTTCAACCCCGACGTGGAAGGGATCGTTCTCACGGGTCTTGAGGAAGCTTATGAAGCTGCAGTCACGCAGGGCACGGTTCCGCAGAAGGTTTTGAAGCAGGGCGATGCCACGCAGGCCGGCCGCGGCCCGGGGCGCGGGCTCTACTAAAGCGCGACTCCGAATAAACTTGTCCTGACACTCCGAAGGTGAGTAGAGCAACGTGCAGACCTTAATTACCTCCGCCGACAGCATTCCGTTTCTTCCCGGCACTTTCGCCCCTGAAATCGATGGGGTGAAGGAAGAGGAAGCCGCCGGCGCGCGCCCGGCGGAAATCATCCGCATCGCGGGCTCGACCTCCGGCCCCGACACGGACTGGGTGGCCGAGGAAGTTCCGGTGGCGCTCGTCTACAACGGCATTTCGCACGCCGTCATGATGACGACCCCGACCATGCTCGAGGACTTTGCCGTGGGCTTTTCGCTCGCTGAAGGCATTGTCCGGTCGCTCGACGACATTCACGACATCGAGGTGACGGAGGGCTGCCGGGGCGGGAAGAACGTGAACCTCACGATTGCTTCCGAGGCTTTCTGGAAGTTGAAGGAGCATCGTCGCTCCATGACGGGCCGCACGGGCTGCGGCATCTGCGGCACGGAGTCGCTTGACGACGCCATGAGGCCGACGCCGGTGCTTCCCTTCACGCAGACCTTCGACATGGAGCATTACGGCCGTGCACTCGAATACCTCCAGAAGGTCGAAACCCTTGGAGCGCTCACCGGGTCGACCCATGCCGCCGCCTGGGTGCATCCGGACGGGAGCCTCGCGGGCGGCGCCGAAGACGTCGGCCGCCACGTTGCGCTCGACAAGCTCCTCGGCCTTCGCGCGCGCCGGGGGTGGACCGACGGCGCCCTCGTCATCAGCTCCCGCGCCTCCTATGAAATGGTTCAGAAGGCCGCGATGTGCGGAGTCGAGATCATTTTTGCCGTTTCCGCGCCCACCGCACTCGCCATTGATGTCGCGAAGCGCGCCGGCATTACGCTCGTCGCCTTCTGCCGGCGCTCCCGCGCCAACGTCTATACGCACCCCGAACGCCTCATCGGCATCGGGAGCCGTGCGTGACGCAGCAAAACTTTTCCTGACAACAAATTCTTTCCTCCCGTCTCGGGATCTTGAGGACGCCGGCACTTTGCAGACGTCCTCATTTTTTCTATCGTTTATCCCTCTTTCCGAGGACATGCCGTAGTTTTCTACGGCCTGTCGTAGACTAACGGAGTATCGCCAGACTCCTTCGCTTTTCCCAAGTTTTATGACTGAAAACGTTCCTGCCGCCAATCCACTTTCCACAGGCATTGCCGATTTTGTCGGATTGCTTCGGAAGGGAATGATTTATGTCGATAAAACCGATCTGATCGTTGATCTCGTAAATCGGGATCAATACGTCTTCCTCTCTCGCCCGCGCCGTTTTGGCAAATCACTGCTCATTTCCACATTGAAGACGTTTTTTAAGGAAGGAGCCTCAGCCTGCCAAGGGCTCAAGGCCGAAAAACTCTGGACACGGCCGAAGCGAAAGGTCCTCCACCTTGATTTCTCCGATATGGTTTTTCAGAACCACGAAGAATTTCTGCAGGCCTTCGATGAACTCCTCACAATGGCCATTGTGGAAGCGGGTTTTGAGGAGCCGAACGTCCCGGCAGGCAATCCGCTCTTCAAGTGGCGCATGTTTCTAAGCCACCTCGAGCCGGTGAGTCTGGTGCTCCTCGTGGATGAATACGATTCGCCGCTCTCGGCCACTCTGAATGAACCGGAATTGTTTGAGGCCGTCAGAAACACGATTTCAGGTTTTTTCATAGCGAACAAAAAGCAATCCGGGAAATTCGACTTCACCTTTATTACGGGAATCATGAAGTTCCCGCAGGCATCCATTTTTTCTGCCTTCAACAACATCGTCGATATTTCGCTTGACGAACATTTCGGAACACTCCTCGGCTACACCGAAGCTGAGATACGCAGCTATTTCGCGTCGTATCTTGAAAAGGCGGCGCTCTACTTCGGTCTGACGGTCGATCAACTCATCAGGGAAATGGCAGAGCACTATGACGGCTACTGCTTTGAGGCAACGGCAACGAAGCACGTCTTCAGCCCCTGGTCCGTTCAAAATTTCCTGAGACGCTATCCAGAGGAGCAGTTCGGCCGCTATTGGGTGAAGTCCGGCGGATCTCCGCGGCTCCTCATTAATTTTCTGCAGGAAAATGGAGAGCTCAGGTTCGAAGCATTCGACAAGCCTCAGTATGCGAAGCGCTCGGAGCTTGAATCCTGCGCGCATATCCTCGAACTCGATCCGAAGCTCCTCCTGACGAATGTCGGCTACCTCACCATTAAAGGCAAGGAGAACGGTCTTCTCGTCCTTGGCTACCCCAATCAGGAAGTGCGCGACGCCTTTGCGGAAATCCTTTCAACAGCCTACTGGCCTCAGGACCTCATGCGCTCGCAGATTGCGAGGCACTTTGTCCATGGACTTGAAACCGGCAATCCGGATCTCGTCCTCCAAGCGCTGAACGAGCTCATTCATCGCCTTTCCTACCAAGGCATGCAGCATCCGAATGAGGAACTTATTCGGCAAATCGTGCAGGTCTTCTGCGAAGGTGCTGGTCTCGACGCGAGCATTGAGCGCGTCTCTCCCAACGGGAGAAGCGATCTTGAGCTTGAAACCCGTAAAACAGATGCGGTACTCGAATTCAAGATGGCGCAAACGGAAAAAGAGGCGCCTCGTCGCCTCGAGATGGCGCTCGCACAGATTGAAGCGCGCCGATACGGCTTCAAGCGCCCGGGCCGTCCGCTCCTTCGTCTGGGTCTGGTTTTTGCAAAGGAGACAAAGCGCTTTGCGGCGATCGGGCGGCTCCCGGATTAAAGCGTTCGAAACATCTCCTTCGCTTCGGTTCCAGGCTCTGCGAAGTGCGCTATTCCTGACTGATTCAATCAAGAATAGAATTAGTAAATCCCTCTTTCCCGAACGCCTGAACAAGGACACCCGACCATGGAAACCCAAAATCCGAAAGAAGCCCAGGAAGCTCCGGAGAACGCCCCGGCGCGCTCGAGCGGCTGGACGCTTCTCATCCTTTACGTTGCCGCCATCCTTCTCGGCGTCGCGAACGGCCTCTGGGGATCTGAACTCGGACGCACGAGCGCCGACTTCATTTCGACCCTCTTCATCCGCATCTTCAAATTCGTCTCCGTGCCGATCATTGCGGTCTCTATCATTTCGACGCTTGCCGGCATCTCGCGCTCCGGAAATTCCGGGAAGATCTTCCGCCACACGATCTTCTACACGCTCTTCACGACGATTCTTGCCGCGTCGCTCGCGGCCCTTCTCTACGAGCTCTTCACGCCCGAGAACGTCTCCGTGGCGGCTTCCGCCGCGGCGCCGCTCTCCTCCGTTGCCAACGCGGGCGGCGAAGGCTACCTCAAGTACGTTGAATCGGTGATTCCGGACAACATCCTTGCGCCCTTCCTTTCAGCCAATGTTCTCTCGGTTCTCCTCATTTCCGCCGCGGTCGGCATCGCCATCGCGCGCATTCCCGCTTCACGCTCGCAGGAAGTGCTCCTCGCCTTCTTTGCGGGGCTTCAGGAAGTGCTCTTCAAGATCGTTTCCTGGGTGATCAAGGCGCTCCCCATCGGCATCTTCGGCTTCACGTCGGTGCTGGCCTCCGATCTCTCGTCGGGGATTGAACTGGGCGGCCTCGGCACCTACTTCATGGTGGTGCTCGGCGCCAACGTGATCCAGATGGCGGTCATCCTGCCGCTCGTACTTCTTGCCCGCGGCCTCAACCCCATCAAGGTGGTCCGCGCCATGGTGCCGGCGCTTACCGTCGCCTTCTTTTCCAAATCCTCCGCGGGCACGCTTCCCGTCACGATGGCGAGCGCCGAAAACCGCCTCGGCATCCGCCGTCCCGTCTCGCGCTTCGTGCTTCCCATCTGCACGACCATCAACATGAACGGGTGCGCGGCCTTCATTCTCCTTACCGTTGTGTACCTCATGCAGAACGCGGGCGCCGACATCACGTTCGGCACGCTTGCCGCCTGGGTGCTGATTTCGACGATTGCCGCTGTCGGCAACGCCGGCGTCCCGATGGGCTGCTTCTTCCTTTCCGCCTCGCTTCTTGCGAGCATGAATGTGCCTATTCTCCTGATGGGCGTCATTCTGCCCTTCTACGCCGTGATCGACGCGGTTGAGACCACGCTCAACGTCTGGTCGGACAGCTGCGTGGCGGCGATGGTGAATAAAGACCTTTACGGAGAAGAATCTGAAACCGCCGCAGAGAAAAACTAAGCAACAGCGCTTAACTTGAAAGCGTCAGAACGGGCTTCTCAGGAATCAGTGGGAAGCCCGTTCTCTTTGGAACATCAATCCTGCAGAAATCCGCGCCAGTCTTTCGGGCGTGCATAGTCGCACGTAATTTCCTCGCTCGAACAGAGCCATGCCCAGACGCCGTCGAGTGCCGCAGCCCGGATGAACACCGTGCTCCCTTCGCTCAGAAGATCTCCGCTCGCCTTCAATTCCGCGTAGCAGCGCTTCACCTGGATGAGGCTCGAGCTCGTGACGCGCAGCACCTGGGTCTGCGGAAGCACAGCCTCAAGCCGCACCCACTCGGCGCCTGAGCGCATTTCGAGCTTGCCGTAAGCAAACGCCCAGGAGAGGAAATAAAGCCTCACCCTGTCCTGAACGGGGAGCACCGAATTGGCCGCAAGCCCGATGCGGTCCGACTGAATGCAGCATTCGAGCTGCACCTCAACGGCTTGCCTCAACGTTTGGCACTCTTCCATCCGCTCCTTGATCCGGGCATTCGGGAGCGTGATCACCTCAAGAGGCGTCACGGCGAAATATCTGCCGTTCCCAGGTCGCCCGGAATGAAAAGTATGGTTTCCGCCGCAGATGCGATGCGCCACGGCAAGGGCCATGCCCTGCTTCGATTGACTGTACATGCTCCCGAAGGTTCTGCCCGCCACGCCCTGCGTAATGAGGGACATGAGCGAGAGCGGCATTCTGGGCGTATAGACATATTCGCCGCCATTCAGCTGCCGGACCTGACCCTCGGCACGAAAAAGCGCCTCGAGCTCCGGCGGTACCTGAGGCGTAATCCAGGGCATCAGGGGCTCATGCGCACCTGCTGGTAGTTTCCATAACCTCATGCGGGGCCGTCGCACGACATTAAGCCATTGAGTCGAATATGCCATATCGCTCTGCTTTGATATTTATGTGTTTTTAAATTCTACTTTCCGCCTTTCGATTTGCAAAGAGATAAGGTACCAAATGAGACGGGTTTCAAAGGAGACTGACAGGAAGCAACCCTCTCGGGCAAATTCTGATGCATCCAAAGTCGTTCCTCACCAGAACGCCACTTGATGCGCAATGCCTAGAGAAAAAGGAGAAATTTCCATGGCCAAGATTAAAACCCTCGCTTTTGCCGTTGCCGCTGCAATGACGCTGCCCGCCTGGGCCGACCAGAACCTGACGGCCGACCTCGTCGTCGTGGGCGCCGGTGCCGGCGGCACGGTTGCCGCGGTTGAAGCCGTTGAAGGCGGCCTTAAGACCATCATGCTTGAAAAGAACGCCTTTGCGGGCGGCGCGGGCAACTTCATGGAAGGCTCCTTCGCTGCGGAAAGCTTCATGCAGAAGGAAAAGGGCGTGAAGCTCACGAAGACCGAAGCCTTCAACCGCATGGCCGCGTACCATCACTGGCGCGTCAATGCGCCCCTCATGAAGGCCTTCGTCGACAATTCCGCCGACATGGTCCAGTGGGTGTGGGATCACGGCGTGCACTGGAAGGAGGTGAAGACCGCCTGGCGCAACAACGACGTCCTCACGTGGCACATCTATCCGAAGGCCGGAGCCCTTCCCTCCACGATGGTGAAGATCTTCAAGGAAAAGGGCGGCCAGCTCCTCCTTTCCACCCCGGCCGAAAAGCTCATCGTTGAAAACGGCAAGGTGGTGGGCGTCGAAGCCAAGAACGGTTCGGGCGAAAAGGTCACGGTCCGCGCGAAAAACGTCATTCTCGCGACCGGCGGCTACAACTTCAACGTCCCGATGGTGAAGGAAATGACCGGCATCGACATGATTCCGGTGGGTGCTCCGGGCCGCACGGGCGACGGCATTCATATGGCGATGCAGGTCGGCGCCGTGGGCGACAACATCGGTCCCATGATGATCAACGGCGCCTTCATGCCTGCCGAAGGCGAGGCGATCTGCAACGGCGCCAACAAGGAACTGCGCGCGATGTTCCGTCAGGGCCTCCTCTACGTCGACGGCACGGGCAACCGCTTCTTCAATGAAGAGCTCACGATCGACTGGCCCACCGCCTCGAACGCCATTGCCCGCACGGGCGAATGGACCTACATCGTCTTTGATGCCGCGACGGTCCGCGACTTCTCGACGAAGGGCAAGGGCTACCCCAACCCCTGCGGCAACTTCATCCAGCGCCATCAGGCCGCCACGCAGCTCGAAGCCCTCCTTCTTGAAAACGAAAAGAAGGGCAATGTCTTCATCGGCAACACCATTGAGGAAGTCGCCAAGAAGGCCGGCATGGATCCGAAGATCCTGAAGGCTTCCGCCGACGCGATGACGAAGTATGCGAAGGAAGGCAAGGACGAACAGTTCGGCAAGGACCCCTACTACCTCCGTGCCGTCTCTGAAGGTCCCTTCTACGTTGTCCGCGGCAAGCTCAATACGCTGACGAGCCTGAACGGCGTCAAGGTGAATGCCGACCTCCAGGTTCTCGACAAGAACGATCACGTCATCCCGGGCCTTTATGCCATCGGTCATGACGCGGGCGGCATGTACGGCGACTCCTACGACCTGAAGGTGGGCGAAGGCACGGCCTCGTCCTTCGCGGTGACCTCCGGCCTCATGGCTGTGAAGCACATCCTCTCGACGAAATAAACCGTGATGTTGTTCCGGACCCCGCGCCCGGAACAACACTTCGATTCATCAGGGAGCGTCTTCCTAGAAAAGACGCTCCCTTTTTCTTAGAAGCACATCACCTGGCCGTCGGTGCGCTTTTCGGTCGCGCCGCAGAGAACGCCGTCGCGGTTTCTGAGAATCATCTGCCCGCGTCCCATGAGCGTCATGTCCGCCTTGATGCTTACCTCGTGGCCCATGCGCGCGAGCTTCAAGATTTCCGCCTGCGGCATGTCGGCTTCAACTTCAACGCGCTTTCCGCCCACCCACTGCCAGCGGGGAGCATCAAGCGCCTGCTGGGGATTGAGGTGCCAGTCGATCATGTTCTCCACCACCTGAACATGGGCCTGCGGCTGCATGAAGCCGCCCATGATGCCGAAGGGGCCGACCGCCTCTCCGTCCTTCGTGAGAAAGCCCGGAATGATCGTGTGGTAGGGGCGCTTCGACCCCGCGAGGCAGTTGACGTGTTCGGGGTCAAGGGTAAAGTTGTTCGCGCGGTCGTTCATGGAAATGCCCGTTCCCGGAATGACGATCCCGGAGCCGAACCCGCGGTAGTTGCTCTGAATGAAGGACACCATCATGCCGTCCCGGTCGGCGGCGGCAAAGTAGAGGGTGGAGCTTCCGCGCGGGTCGCCCGCCTTCGGGAGCATCGCCTTTTCGCCGATGAGCGCCCGGCGCGACTCGGCATATTCTTCGGACAGAAGCTCTTCGGTCGTAACGCGCATGGCGGAGGGCTCCGTCACGTGCATCGCGGTGTCGGCCATGGCGAGCTTCATCGCCTCGATCTGCTGATGCATGGTTTCGGCCGTGAGGGGCGCACCCAGCTTCATTCCGGCGAGGATTCTGAGCGCCATCAGCACCGTAATGCCGTGCCCGTTGGGGGGCATTTCCCAGACGTCGTAGCCCTTGTAGTTGACGCGGATCGGATCCACCCATTCAGGCTTGTAGGCGGCGAGATCGCTCGCCCTCAGGAACCCCTGGTGGTCCTCGTAGAAGCGCCCGATGGCCTCCGCAATTTCGCCCCGGTAGAAGGCTTCGCCTTCGGTTTCAGCAATGCGCATGAGGGTCTTTGCCATATCGGGAGAGCGGAAGATTTCGCCTGCCCGGGGCGCTCTGCCCTCCGGCGCAAAAGCCTCGAACCAGGGTGCGTACTGGGGATCCGCCTTCATGCCGGAATAGAGCCGGAAGGCACGCTCCCAGAGGAGCGCAACGGTGGGCGACACCACGAAGCCTTCCGCGGCATAGCGGATGGCGGGCGCGAGCACGTCCTTGAAGGAGAGGCTTCCGAAGCGCTTATGCACGGCGCTCCATGCAGCGACGCACCCCGGAACGTCCGAGGAAACCGTGCCGTAGGCCGGGACTTCCGTTAAGCCACGCGCCTTCATGCCCTCGATCGTCGCAGCGGCGGGCGAGGGGCCGGAACCGTTGAGACCGTAGAGTTTTCCGTCCTTCCAGACCATCACGAAGGCGTCGGACCCGAGTCCGTTGCCGGTGGGCTCCACGAGCGGCATTGCCGCCGCCATCGCGACAGCGGCATCAACGGCATTTCCGCCCTTCAGGAGAATCTGAAGGCCGATCGAGGCGGCGGTGGGGTTTCCCGCGCAGGTCATGCCGTTCGCGGCATAGACCACCGTGCGGCGGGAGGTATGAGGATAGTCAAGAGGGTCAAAAGCGGGCCAGGGCATTTGGATCAATCTCGCAAAAGAGAACCCGGCAGGAGCTTTTCGATGAAGCTCAGCCGGGTTCAGGGGATGTTTTTTGAAATATTAGCGTTCAAGTCACGGGGCGGAACGGCCGGAAAAAGTCATTCTTCTTTCCGGCAGCAACTTCGCTTCCCCGTCAGATGACGCCCTTCTTCCTAAGGCCTCTCATCACGTCGGCCACATACTTCATCTCCTCGGGACGCACGTAGGAGATGCGGCACCACGTGAGCGCGGGCGGGAAGGGGCGGCCCACCAGAATGTGCTCGGCCTTCATCGCCTTCGCGAAGGGCTCAAGCGGCCCCTTGAGATTGAAGAAGCAGAAGTTCGTCTGGCTCGGGAGATATTCAAGGTTGAGTTCCTTGAAGAGATCCTCCATGATCTTCCTTGCTTCCTTATTTTCGGAATTCGAAAGACGCAGGAACCCGAGGTCGCCGATTTCTGCGAGCGCCGCTTCAATCGCCGGCGTATTCATGAAGAAATCGTAGGCAATGTGGTCGTGCACGCGCTTATGAAGCTCGGGGGACGCCGTATAGGCGAACCCTAAGCGCAGACCCGCCATGCCGAAGATCTTCGAGAAGGTCTTCATAACAATGACGTTCTTCGCACCCGCATGGACGAGCTCGATCGTCGACTTCCAGTTGGGATCGACCACGAATTCGCCGTACGCTTCGTCCATGAGGAAGACCGTGTTCTTCGGCTGCGAGCGGATCCAGTCGAAAAGCTGATTCGTGTCGGCAATGGTCGAGGTGGGATTATTGGGATTCACGAAGTAGATGACCGCCGGGCCCTTCTTCGCGGCTTCGGCTGCCGCCGCACGCATGGCGGGAATATCAATCGACCAGTTCTTCCCCATCTTCACCTTGACGACCGGCATGCCGTTTCGCTTTGCGGCCATCTCGCCGTCGCTGTATGTAAGTTCCGGAATGATGAGCGTTGCGCCCGGTTCATGAGCATAGGATTCAACGGTAGCGCGAATGGCTTCGGCCGAGCCCTGGGAGAGGACGATCTCTTCGGGCTTCCCGCCCACGAAATCGGCGCAGGCTTTGCGCAGCGCCTCGGCGCGCGCAAAGGGATACCGGTTGCAGACGGCGGCGGATTTTGCGACAGCCGCGCGGGCTTCCATGGAAAGCCCGAGGGGATTTTCGTTGAAGCAGGCAAGGAGCGGCTTATCCGCCGTCGGCTTCACGAATTTTTCGGCGAAAGGCGCCTCTGCGGCGCGAGCCGCACCCTGAGGCGCAAGCGCCGCGGCAAATGCCCCGCCTATGGCGGCCCCGATAATCTGACGTCGCTGCATGTGCATCTTCTTTCTCCTCGATGTTGGCGTGTGCGCGCTTCTTCTTCATGAGTAAGGGATCGGACGCCCAGGCGCCCGCGCCCCAACGCATGTTTCTTAGGAAGCTCCTTTCATCATGCCCGCGCCGGAAACGGGCCGCATAGGACATATATCTATGGAGAAGCGCAACTCTTGAGCGCACACAGCCAAGATCCGCATTCCTGATTAGGCAATGCGAAATGGAGCCCTCAATCGAGGAGTGCTTCCATCGGAACGAGGTGGATGCTTGAATGCGCTTTAGATTCGGACTTCACCGGCGATGAGCCGCCTGCTGGATCATCGCCGGGCAGGCCCGAGCGAGCTGCGCCCTGGCTTCATCAGCAATGCTGCGTGCTTCTTCAGCACAGTGATAAAGCGCAACGATCGCTTTCTGCACTTCGATCGGTGGCAAAGGAATTTTGTATCTCCTCATACTTTCTTCAGTTAAAAATTCATAAGCACTACCCACAGAAGCCCAGTAAACATATCTGCCAAATTCTGAGCGCATAAGACTTAGCAATAAGAATTCTGACAATAACTCGGAAGATGTGACTTCAAAAACCGAATACACGGGAGAAACCACACAATCCTCCCCCTTTCGCAACGCTATCGCAACATTTTCATTATTGAGTTGGGTGCAATAGGCAAACTGTCCTTTGCGCACAACTACGCGACTTAACAAATTCGAATTTGTTCTTTGAGGAACAATAAAACGTTTCTGTATGTTTACGCCTTGTTCTAAAGTGATTTTACCGTCCATATTTTTTTCCCTAACATAGCGGATAAAATCTCCAACTTCACGTAACGGCCATTTTTCCCTGCACTCGGCCACACATGCCTGGGTCGTAGCCTCAAGCGACTTCAGTAATGCTTCGTTCTCCTCTATGAGTGACGTCAGTCCCTTATAGGTCTCCACGTATGCCCTCTGCACCTCGATAGGCGGTAAAGGGATCTTCACCCGGCACATGTCGTCCCAGTTGAAGAACTCCGTGGCACTGCCCCAAGAGTTTGTCACCACGTACCTATTAAAGTCTTCTCTGCAAAAAAACAGGAATAGAAACGCAGGCAATATCTTGTCTTTCTTCACCGAGAAGGCAACATAGTCCTCTGTGAAAATAAAGTCTCGATTCGAGCTGTTGAACCCCAGCCCCAAACGTCGAGCCCCCGTACCATGCACTCGCCGATTAAAGACAAACTCTTCCGGTTGAACCACATAGAACTTCTCGAGGGCGCGTTCACTTACGTTTGCTTTCGTCGGCGCAATTTCCTTGGTGTTAGTGACTCCCCTAACATCACTCAGACCGTATTTCAGAGAGGCATTGGTTCGAAAGACGCGCTCGGAAACACTCCCTAAAGATACCCAGCTAACCGCTTCACCTTGCTTCAACAGCTCAGAATTCATACCCTAGCTCCTTGAAGGCGTGCTTGAGTGCTTCCTGGTTGGCCGCCTGCCGCTTCAGCAGGTTTGCGACGGCGGAAGCAGTGTCGCTCATGATCTTTTCATAGTCGATGTCTTTATCGCGGTCCACAAATTCAATGTACCGGCTAGGGACGAGCGAGAAGTCGTTCTGCTCGATCTCATCGAACCCTACTGAGCGGTAGAGCTCCGGTTCGGCATAAGCCGCCCCGTCAGTCCCTTCGCTCTGCCAGGCGTGATAGATCTTCGCAACCTGCTGAATCTGTTCCGGCAGGAACTGCACGTACTTCTTTTCGTAGATGTTCTTGTTCCACGTCCGGAGGTCCGCGAACAAAATCTCATGCTCGCGGTTGCGGAGCTGCCGCTCATGGTATGACCCGCCCTTCTTGTTCTGGTTCAGGATCCAGAGCGTCACGCTGATGTCGGTCGAATAGAACATCTCGCGGGGCAGAATGATGATGGCCTCGACTTTGTCGTTCTCAATGAGCTTGCGGCGGATCTCGTAGGTATCCGAGTCGCCCAGGGCGCCATTCGCCAAGAGGAAGCCCGCAACGCCGTTCATGACATTGAGCTTCGAGAGCATGTGCAGGATCCAGGCGTAGTTCGCATTGCTCACGGGCGGCACCCCGTAGCCTGCCCAGCGGACGTCCGTCGTGAGCTCATTCTCCGTTCTCCACTTCTTCAGGTTGAAGGGGGGATTGGCCATGATGTAGGAGGCCTTCAGCGTTTTGTGCTGATCGTTCGTGAAGGTCGAAGCCGCGGTGTCGCCGAGGTTGTACGAGATTCCGCGCACTGCCAGGTTCATCTTAGCGAGCCGATAGGTTTCCGGCTGACTTTCCTGCCCGTAGACCTGAACGGCCTTGGTATTGCCGCCGTGGGCCTCAACGAACTTTGACGCCTGCACGAACATGCCGCCCGAACCGCAGCACGGGTCGTAAATCGTCCCATCGTAAGGCTCGATCAATTCGCAGAGGAGTTCGACGATGCTGTGCGGCGTGTAGAACTCTCCTTCCTCCTTGTCCGCATTGATGGAGAAGGCCTGAAGAAAGTACTCGTAGACCCGCCCGATCAGATCCTTCTCGTGAAAGCGCTCCTCACTGATCTTGTTGATCTCGTCAATGAGCGCCTTGAGAGTCTTCCCTTCGATCCGGGATTCCGTGAAAAGCTTCGTCGGAAGCGCGCCCCGCAGACTCGCAATAGCGGCATCAAGGCTAGAAGTCATCTCGTCGATCGCGAGCGGAAGCTTGGCGCTGTCGGTTGAGAGAAGACGCTCCCAGCGGCAGTCCTCCGGCAAATAGAACACTCCATCGCGTTGGTAGAAGGACGGCAGCTCAAGGAAGCGCTCCTCCGGAAGTCCCTTGGCGGCCATGTCGGCTCTGATCTTTTCTCTCTGACGAACGAATTTTTCACCGATGAACTTCAGGAACACTAGCGTCAGGATCATGTCGCGCCGCGTCGCAAGGCTGGCTTTCCCGCGCAGAACATCCCGGCAATTCCACAACACATCCTCGAGCTTCAGCTCCACGGGCTTCTTCTTTGCACCTTTCGTTCGTGCCATCTCTTCTTCCTAGCTGTTTTGTTCAGTTGTTGTATGTCTTGAAATTGCGCACCTGCTCCATCACCCGGTTGAAGACCTCCTCATCCCACTCGGGCGGATAGCCTTCCTGATAGAGCAGAATCGTGAGCTCTGCCTGCAGGTCAGCCTTCAGGTTGTCATTGTTCAGCCAGTCGGCATAAACGGCCGAATTATCAATGAGCTCCTTGATCTTGCGCGCCAGCGTGAGGCATCGCTCGTCCGGATATTCAAAGCCGTGAGCTTCGCGCTGGTCCACAAGAATATCGTAGAAGGCCTTTTCCTCAAAGGTGATGCCGAGGCGCTTGAATTCCTCGCGGTCTTTCCGGAGCTGCCGGAAGAGCGAGAGCACTTCTTCAGTCAGGTCGCTGAGGCGCTTGCGCACAACCTCCTGGATCGAGTTGACGGTCTGCGACGCCACCTCGTTCGCAAAGACGAGCTTGTCCCGGGCGTTGTATTGATCCACGACCTTCTGCAGACGTTCGTCAAAGCGCTGGGCCTTCAACTGGTTCGTCCTGCCGTACTCCCGGATGGCCTTCTTGAGCGACTTGACGAGAAGCTGAAACTTCGTGTGGGGCAGCTTGATCTTGCTGAGCTCATCCGTGAATTTGTCGGAGAAAAGCTCTTCCTCGCCTTCAGCATTCAACACCGTTTCGATGCCGGTGCACTGAAGGGCCTCCGACACCATGTTTTCGACAACATGGTTCATCGTTTCGAGGCTTTCTCCCGAGCTGCTCGTTTTGTCGTTGAGTTCGAGCACGGCCATGAAGAATTGCGCCCACGCACTCTCTTCCCTGCTTAAGCGCCCTGCCGGCTGGAGGATGCCGTAACCCGACCTGAGGCGGCGCACATGGCCTTTGAAGACGGTCTGGAAGGAGGTTTCCCCCTGCGGAGGCTGCGAGAGCACAAACTCCGAAGCCTTCTGCAGCGTGAGGAGCCTCTCCATCGGATCACCGGCGAAAAAGTCCCCGGCATCAAAGCCGTGAAGCAGATCCTTCAGGATCTGCAGCTCATTGGCAAAGGCCACATACGTGACCTCAATATCTGCCGGCAGCTCCTCATTGCCGCCGAACTGCTTCAGCGCCCGCTGCATGTTCTCGCGGATGCCGATGTAGTCGACAATGAGGCCGTATCCCTTTCCCGGATATTTGCGGTTGACGCGCGAAATCGTCTGAATGAGCGTATGCCGCTGCAGGGGCTTGTCGTTATAGAGCACGGCGAGGCAAGGCACATCGAAGCCCGTGATCCACATATCGACAACGATCGCAATACGGAAGTTCGAGAGGGGCTTCTTGAATTCGCGGTCAAGCATCTGCCGATGCGCCTTGTCCCCCAGAAGATCAAACATCTCCTTAGGGTCGTTGATCCCGCGCGTGGCGACCATGTTCACCATCGGGAGGCTCTGATAGCCTTCAAGTTCCGCCTTGAGCTCAGGCGTATTGAAGGCTGATTCATCGGCCGCGCGCTTAGGCGCGAACCATTCCGGACGAAGTGCCTTGAGCTTCTGCAGCAGGCGATAGGCAATAGGCCTCGACGAAGAGACAATCATTGCCTTCGAGACGGTACCGGCATGCTCGGCCGCATAGCTCTCATAGTGCGACACAATGTCTCCCGCCATGCGTTCGAGCCGATCGTCATCCGCCAGGATCACATCCAGCCGGCTCATTGCACGGCGGCTATTCTCGACCTTCTCCGCATCCGCACCTTCCTCCTCGCATTCGGCGTAGTAAGCCTCAATCTCCTTTGCTTTCTCTGAATTCAGAACGATGCGGGCAAGCCTCGCCTCATACTTGAGCGGCACGGTGATGCCGTCGGCCACAGCCTGCTGCATCGTGTATTTGTCGACGACGGGCCCGAAGACATAGACCGTGTCTTCAATCGGAGTACCCGTGAAGCCCACAAACGTCGCGTTGGGCAGAGCGTCATGAAGATACTGCGCAAAGCCGAGCTTCACGAAGGCGCCCGCTTTCTCTCCCTTCCTGCCGTCCTTGATTTCCAGACGCTCGCCGAGATTAAGCTGCGTGCGGTGAGCTTCGTCGCTGAAGCAGATAATGTTGCCCCGGCGGGAGAGCATCCCCGTCGTCTCGCAGAACTTCTGCACCGTTGTGACAAACACGCCGCCCGACTGACGCGCAAGGAGCTCGTTCTTCAAGTCCTCACGGCTCTCGAAGGCGCGAATAGACTCATCGCCCAGAAAATCTGTCGACGCCTCAAAGAGCTTCCCCGCCTGCGTCTCCAAGTCTTCTCTATCGACGATGATGAGAATTGTCGGGGCGAGCGACGTCCGCTTGATGAGGCGCCGCGCGAGAAAAAGCATCGTTAAGGTCTTGCCGCAGCCGGTTGCGCCGAAGTAGGTGCCGCCTTTTCCGTCTCCGCCCTTGCTGCGCAGGTGCGTCAGAATGCTCGCATAAAGCTTTCTGACGGCGAAGAACTGCGGGTAGCGGCAGACGATTTCGAGCTCCTGCTGCTGACCTTCCTGCACATCCGGGAAATACACAAAATCCCTGACGATCTCGAGGAGCCGTCCCGGAGCCAAAGCCCCCTTTACGAGCGACTGAAGCTCTCCAAGTCCGGAGGCTGCGTTCTCCTCGTTTTCAACTTTCTTCCACGCGTAGTAATGCTCAAAGGGCGCACAGGTCGTACCGAGCCGCGTATTGCCGCCGTCGCTGATCACGGAGAGGAGGCAGAACTTCATGAGAGACGGAATGTCGCGCTTGTAGCGGATGTGTATCTGCTCCCATGCACTGCTGATGGAAGCCTGGCGCTGCGCCGGATTCTTGAGCTCGATGATGCAGAGCGGAATCCCGTTCACATAAAGCAGAACATCCGGACGCCTCTCCGCGCCGAGCTCCCGAACCGTAAGCTGACTGACGGCCCTGAATATGTTCTGGTCCGGCCTCTCAAAATCAATGTAGTCCACCTGCCGGCTAGGCAGGCTTGCATCGTCGCGGTCAAAGACGAAGCCATTCAGGCACAGCTGCCCCACCGAGCGCAGAGCCAGGTAGTCTGTATTGCCGCCCGTATTTCTCAGATTGAAGACAACGCGGCTTCGCTCCTCCCCCGTAAAGTCAGGATAGCGCCGGCATAGAAAGGCATTCAGATCCTCTTCGAGAATCGTATCGGAATACTTGCGGTGAAGCTCATCGCCGCGGGAGCAAAGCCACCTTTCAGCTTCAAGAAGATTCAGCGTGGCGGCCTCATACTCAGACTCGCAGTATCCGACTCTCATGCACCCTCCGAAAAGATCGTGATGGGTGATGCGCCGCCTCACCCTCTGGAAAGACAAGGAAGCCCCCGGCGTACCGCCTGTCTGCGCAAGTTTTTTTGGATAACGCTTTAAACGTTTATCAGTAAGAAATCGCTGCGGAACTTTCGAACCCTATATTGCTCTGTCCGCAGGCTTGACGCTGATGACGAGGCGTTAGGAAAAGCAAGTCTTCCTGGTGGCCGCTCTGTCTGCTTATTTCTCCAACATCTTCGTGGCTACCGTGGCTGCCGGGGCTTCCTCGACCCCCACTCATTTCTCAATTGAGGGGTCATGACTAAGTTTAAATGGAGCGGCGCGCCATTGCGAGCTTGAGAGCGCGTCATGTTCCGTTTACGCCATGCCGTTTGTTCCTTCGGGAGCTGAACGGCATCCCTCGCCTGAGCAAAGAACCTTTCAATCGAGGAGCGCTTCCATCGGAACGAGATGGATGTTTGAATGCGCTTCGGCTTCGTTCTTCAGCGCTTCATCAAAGCTGCTCCGCGAAAAAATCCAGTAGGAAAAAACGGCATCGTCCGCCACCGGAAGCTGCGCGCACTTTTTCTGCAGCAACCGGAGCTCCTTCATGCCGGCTGCATCCTGCCGGTATATGCAATCTGCAGCAATGCAGCTCTGCCGCGCATCGTCGGCGCCGACGATGTCGATCTCAGCGTCCCCCGACCACCAGCGCCCAAAGTGCATCCGAGCCGCCGGAAGCTTCCCTTCGAAACGCCTTCGGAGCAGATATTCCCTGCATGCCGCCGCAAATGCTTCGTGAGCGAACGCGTCAAAGGACGGCTCAACCATCTCCCTCCACTTGAGCTGCGCCTCTTCCTGCGACAGGATGAGGTCCGGCGCATCGGCGAGAAACCGAAACCAGAATTTCTGCAGGGGATCGCTGAATCGATAACGGCCCGGTGAAGCGCTTCCCGCTTCTTCCGGTCCCGAAAAAACAGGGAATTCCCGTTCTATCAGATCCATCTCCTCGAGCACGGTCAGGTATTTCGTGAGCGTCCGGTTGTCCACATGCCTCTGCTCGGCAATTTCTCTTCTGGTTGATGCGCCCAGGGCAATCGACCTCAGAATCGCGTTGTAAGTCGAAGGATCACGGAATGCCTCACGCAGAAGAGACGGCGGCTCGTCATGAAGAAAACCGTTGGAGCGAAGCAGTTGGAGCGCCAGATTCTCTTCCATGGACCGACGGGCATCGATGCACTGCCAGTAGTAGGGAATCCCGCCCAACACCGCATATCCCTTGAAGAGATCGTCGACGTCGTATTCTGGAAGAAAGGCCGACACCGATTGAAAGGAAAGCGGCGGGACTTGCAAAACAGTCCCCGTCCGGCCGGACAAGGCGGACAAGGGACTCCGGTCGCCGAGCACGTCCTTCTCCACGCAAGGAACGTCGCTGCTCAGGAGAATCAGAAGGAAATTCTTCTTTGAAAGCACGTCATCCCAGACGGCCCGGAGTTCCGGGAGAAAGCCCGGGTGTTTCTGAACAATGTGCTGAAACTCGTCAATGACGAGAATGCGGCGTCCTTCACCGGGCGCTGCAGCGCAAGCTTCAAAAGCCGCGGTCCAGCTCGCAAAGCGCACGCCGGCTTTGCCGAGCCAGGCGCTTAAAGCATCAGAAAAGCGTTCAAGCTGGTACTCAGCCTTCCACGCTTTCGCCGTGTACCAGAAGGTCTCTCTTCCTTCACAGACTTTCTGAATGAGCGCCGTCTTTCCCACTCGTCTCCGGCCGCAGACGATCACCATTTCCGCGCGAGGGCTCCTGCAGGCATCTTCGAGCGACCTGAGCTCTCCGGCACGCCTATGGAATTGAAGCCGGTCCATCGAAGAGCACTTCCTTTCCCGCAGATCGTAATCTGGCAGATTACGATCTGCCAGATTGTGATCTGGGAAGAGATGCCGGGAGCTCAAGGGTCTTCCTCTCGATTTCTGAGGGAAACCCGCCGCCATTCGCCTTCAGCTCAGTCCGAGAACCCGGGCGAGCTCCTCTGCATCGCGGCAGAGGGCCACGGGCTTCTCGCGTTCGAGCATCTCAGCCGTCATCGCGCCGTAGGTCATGCCGATCGAGCGGCAGCCCCAGGCATTGGCCATGCCGAGGTCGTGCGTGGTGTCGCCCACCATAATCGTGTCGGCGGGATCGATGCCGGTCGCAATGGCGACGGCTTCGAGCATTCCCGGATCGGGCTTCGACGGGTTTTCGTCGGCCGTTTCCGTATCGGCAAAGTATTTTCCGAGTCCCGTCGCTTCCAGAACCCGATTGAGGCCGCGCCGGCTTTTGCCGGTGGCAATCGCGAGCGTGACGCCGCGCTCATGAAGCGTTCGAATCACATTTTCTATGCCGGGGAAGAGGTGAACCTTTCCTTCCTCCGGACGATAGCGCTCAACGTAGTAGGCGCCGAACTGCGGGAATTCTTCTTCCGGACAAGTGGGCGCAATGATCTTCATGGCGTCGCGCCAGCCGAGACCGATTACCGAACGCGCTTTCGTGGCCGACGGCACCGGAAGCCCCATCTTTTCCGCCGCATACTGAATGCTGATCGCGATGGCGGCGGTTGTATCAAGGATTGTGCCGTCCCAGTCGAAAACAACGAGCTTATAGGGGCCGGCCGGCGGCACTTTCCCGGCGGAATTCATTTCGTCAGTCATTGGTTTTCTCCAGAGCACGGATTACCTGAGCGAGTTCTTCGGGGAGCGGCGCCTCGATGTCGAGCAGCTCGCCCGTAACGGGATGAATGAATTTGAGCTTCCAGGCATGAAGGAACATCCGCTTCAAAGGGGCGCCGAGAAGCCCCGCGGCAAGCTCCTTATTGAAGGCGAAGTCGCCGTACTTGTCGTCGCCTGCAAGCGGAAAGCCTTCCGAGAGCGCATGAACGCGGATCTGATGCGTGCGGCCGGTCTTGAGTTCGGCGTCGAGATAAGTGACGACGCCGAAGCGCTTCAACACCGTGAAGATCGTGTGCGCGCTCATGCCGAGCGCGGAAACGCGCACGCGCCTTTCTCCCGAAGAGAGGAGATAGCGCTCAAGCGGCGCCTTCACGTGGCGCCGTTCATTCACCCAGTCTCCCTTCACGAGGAGCTTGTAGTGCTTTTCGATGCCGCCTTCCTTCATGAGGTCGTGCATGCGTACGAGCGCTTTCCGGGTCTTGGCGATCACGATGGCGCCGCTCGTTTCCTTGTCAAGCCGGTGGCAAAGCTCGAGGAAAGGCTCTTCCGGACGCGTTGCCCTCAGGCGCTCGATCAGGCCGTGCGCGATTCCCGATCCCCCGTGAGCGGCGAGCCCCGAGGGCTTCATGACGATCAGGAGATGCCGGTCCTCGTGCAGGACTTCAAGCTGCCCCTTGGCAAGGGGCGCCGCAGGGGCTTCGGCTGCCGGGGAGCGCTCAGCAACGCGCATCGGCGGCACGCGGACGACGTCCCCGAGCTTCAGCTTCGTTTCTGCCTTCGCGCGGCTTTTGCTCACCCGGACCTCGCCCGCCCGAATGACGCGATAGATATGACCCTTGGGCACGCCGCGCGCAAGACGCATGAGGAAGTTGTCGAGCCGCTGGCCGTCCGAATCCTCGCCGATCTCGATGTAGCTCACCCGATCCGACGGGAGCGCGCGAACCCGTGATGAGGCGAGCGGCTTAATTTCGGCCTTGGTTGTGTCTGTCATATCCTGTAGTGCTTATACTTAGGGGCTGTCGTTCGAAGTCGGCTTTTCAGCTTCGAAGCGATCGAGTGCATGAGCGGATGAATCCGCACGCGCAATGCGGCCGAAGCACGAAAGCTTCAGCCGGCGCGGAGGGTCATTTTCTCACGCCTCACAAAGGATTTGTTCCTTCGTTCACCCGGAACGATTTCCGCCCGAAAAAGGCGTCGAGGATTCCCATGAACGAAGGAGGCAGAGTTTTTTTGACGCGGCGGCGCAGTACCTGAAAAAGGAATGCGGCGCCGCAGGCTCGGTCCGTGAGGATTCCTGCGTTGAGCTGTTGAGCGCTCAGGCAGGATGAATTTCGGGCTGATGCCGCAACAGGCAAAGTTTTTTTTCGTTCGCCATCCGCTCTGACATGCGCTCCAGAAAAGCGCCGGAGAGTAAACGCAAGGCACCCTGTCCCCTTGAGGTCCGTTCTTCGGAAATCGGGTTCGGGCGAGCTGAAAGCGCGGAAGCTTTCGCGCTTGCGGATTTTCTTCAGGAAGAGACGGACGCCCGGAAGATTCCTGCAGACCTTTTCTTTCAATGAGGAAAAGCGCCGGAACGCTCCGAGCCTGAAGGCAAATGAAGGATTCACTTTCCGGCAATTCGATCCCTCCGACCGCCTCTCAGCAGGTCCGATTGCGGCTTTTGCGTGCTCCCGGGGGCGAAGCTAACAGAAATGCTTCGCTGCACTTTGGTTGAGCTCAGCCGTGAGACGCTCCTGCGGAAAACTTTGAGGCCGACTTTTCGGCCCTGAGGCGAGAGGATCCATTGATGCCGGATTGCTGAGTCCCTTCATCCTTTCGGGCTCGATGAAGCGCTTTCACCAGCGCCCTTCAGTCCCTGAAAAGAAAGAGGCTCGCGGAACCTCCCTCCGATCGTCCGGATTTTTCTGAAGAGAGTCCCTCGCGCAGAATGCATTCTGCTTTCTGCTGGCTCCCGATCCATTTCAGCTTGAATGGGCTTCCCCGGGGCTTGCATCGGGCCTCATGCGGCTTTCCCGTCCTTTTCTGATGCATGAATGAGCGCCTGGCTTTTCGTGAGTTTTGCCGGCAGATCGTGAGGGATTGAGCCCCTTCCCGAAGAATTCCCCGCTTGGGTTCGAAGCTTCTCGCTTCAAAGAGAAGTCCTTCAGAACGAGCGGCAGAGGAACTTCTTCCGGTCGGATGTGACTCTCCCCAAACCGTTCTTTTCCTTCGCATCCCGCGTCAATTCGTTTCGGGACCGAAGGAAATGAGCGCAACACATCAGCCGGATAGCGACGCGGCAATGCGTTTTTGAGAGAAGTTTTTCTCCCGTTGCGCCGCGCAGGGGGCTTCAGCTTGAGGGAAGCTCCCTACGGCTTTTTCTCAGAAGATGAGAGAAAGAATCGTTTCGCAGGAATACCGTCAGGCACCCTCACGAGACGAATGCCCTGAAATGCTTCAGGGAAACCCTCCTGCCTTCCGTTGCGGCACGCCACAGTCCGCCCGCGGCCAATGGGCGGCGAGGAGTGAAATCCCAAATGAAGCGCATGCTTTTCAATGCCACGCATCCCGAGGAAACGCGCGTTGGCATTGTCGACGGCCAGAAGCTGATCGACATCGACATTGAGACTGCCGGCCGCGAAGCCCGCAAGTCGAACATCTACAAGGGCGTCGTCACCCGCATCGAGCCCTCTCTTGAAGCCTGCTTCGTCGACTATGGCGAAGAGCGTCACGGGTTCCTTCCCTTTAAGGAAATCTCGAGGAGCTACTTCGCCGAAGGCGTCGACGTCCGCATGGCGACCATCAAGGAAGCCATCCGCGAAGGTCAGGAGCTCATCGTCCAGGTTGAGAAGGAAGAGCGCGGCAACAAAGGCGCCGCACTCACGACCTTCATCAGCCTCGCGGGCCGCTATCTGGTGCTCATGCCCAACAACCCGCGCGCGGGCGGCGTCTCGCGCCGCATCGAGGGCGAGGAGCGTCAGGAGCTGCGCGAAGCAATGGACAAGCTCGACATCCCGAGCGGCATGTCGACCATTGCCCGCACTGCCGGCATCGGCCGCACGACCGAGGAGCTTCAGTGGGACCTCAACTACCTCCTGAAGCTCTGGAATGCGATCGTCGACGCTGCGCGCCCGCAGTACGAATACGTGACGGAAGAAAACGGCCGCAAGGTCCGTTCGGTCTCGTCCGAGCCCACGAAGAACGGCAGAAGCGGCAAGTGCCTTAATCCCGCTCCCTTCCTCATCGTTGAGGAATCGAACCTTGTCGTTCGTGCCATTCGCGACTACTTCCAGCCCGAGATCGGCGAAATCCTCGTCGACACGGATGAGATCTACGAGCAGGCGCGCCAGTTCATGGCGAACGTCATGCCCGACATGGTCGACCGCGTGAAGCGCTACCGCGACGACATTCCGCTCTTCACGCGCTTCCAGATCGAGCAGCAGATCGAAACCGCCTACTCGCGCACCGTTCCGCTCCCCTCGGGCGGCGCGATCGTCATCGACCACACGGAAGCGCTCGTCGCGATCGACGTCAACTCCGCCCGCGCCACCCGCGGCGCCGACATTGAGGACACGGCCTTCCGCACGAACTGCGAAGCCGCGGACGAAGTCGCCCGCCAGATGCGCCTGAGAGACTTGGGCGGCCTCATCGTGATCGACTTCATCGATATGGCCGAATCGAAGAACCAGCGCGCGGTGGAGCAGCGCCTGAAGGACGCCATCCGCTACGACCGCGCCCGCGTCCAGACGGCAAAGATCAGCCGCTTCGGCCTGATGGAGCTCTCGCGCCAGCGTCTGCGTCCGGCCCTCTCCGAAGGCAGCCACATCACCTGCCCGCGCTGCAACGGCGTCGGCGTCATCCGCGACACCGAGTCCTGCGCGATCCAGGTGCTGCGCATCCTCCAGGAAGAGGCCATGAAGGAAGGTACCGGCGCCGTTCAGGCCCAGGTGCCCGTCGATGTCGCCACGTTCCTTCTCAACGAGAAGCGTAACGACATCACGAAGCTCGAAGCGCGCCACCGCGTGCCGATCGTGCTCGTTCCCAACACCTACCTTGAGACCCCGCACTATCACATCGAGCGCATCCGTCAGGACGACGAGCGCCTCGATACGCACGTTCCGAGCTTCGACCTCGCCGAGGAAATCGAAACGACGGCCGACGACCCGTACGCTCAGAAGTCTCAGGAAGAGAAGCCCCAGCGTCCCAAGCAGGTTCCCGTCATCAAGAACCTGATCGAGCGCGACCCGGCTCCCGTCCATGCGGCTGAAGCCCAGAAGGAAGAGAAGGCTCAGAAGCCCGATGCCGGAAAGGTGAAGCAGCTCACTCCGGTCACGCCTCAGAAGTCCCTCTTCCAGCGCATCATCGCCTTCTTCACGGGCGGCGACAGCACGGAAAAGAAGACCGAGGAGAAGCCTCAGCAGAAGCCCGCTGAAAAGACGGACGAAAGGCGCCGCACCCGCGGCGGCAGGAACGACCGCCGCACGCGTTCGGGCCGCACCCGCACGGAGCGCACCGAACGTCTCGAGCGCGCGGAACGGAGCGATCGTTCTGAAAAGACGGAAAGGTCTGAAAGACCCGAGCGTTCGGAACGTACGGAACGCGCTGAACGTACGGAGAAGACCGAAGGCCGCAGCCGCAGAACGCGCACCGATCGTGCGGACCGCAGCGAACGTACGGAACGCGCCGAGCGTACGCCCCGCACGGAGCGCACTGAGCGCAGCGACCGCGACGATCGTCGTCAGGAGCGCCGCACGGAGGAATCCGCTCGTCCGGCCGAAGACATCGCGACCATGACGGCAGAAAGCCTTCCCGATGCCGTGAACCAGACGGAAGTCGAAGCGCCGGTCTTTACGGTCGAACAGGAATCGGGCGACGAAGAGCGTCGTTCTCGCCGCCGCCGTTCGCGCCGTCGTCCCGCGGAAGATGAAGCTCAGGCCGACCGCATTCCGGAAGCCGAGGAAACCCAGGAAGGTGCGGCCGCTCCTCAGCCCGCACTCGCCGAAGTGATTTCGCTCGACGAAGGGATCGTTGAGGGCGACAAGGCCGCCGAACAGTCCGAAGCCCGCGAGGAATCGGATGAGGAAGGCGCCCGCCGCCGCCGTCCGCGCCGCCGTCGTCGTTCCGGCCGCG
>ENA-UONW01000643-UONW01000643.1-human-gut-metagenome-genome-assembly--contig:-CS52-NODE-643-length-50029-cov-95.562913_pt1 | contig 50029 bp, 41 predicted proteins | sample MGYA00242463_ERZ724010 | MGnify/ENA metagenome assembly ERZ724010 | reverse complement strand
GTCATGGACTGTTTTGTACACCAGAAGAGCCTTTCCTGTACCAGTGGCGTGTCATGGACTGTTTGGTACACCAGAAGAGCCTTTCCTGTACCAGTGGCGTGTCATGGACTGTTTGGTACACCAGAAGAGCCTTTCTGTACCAGTGGCGTGTCATGGACTGTTTTGTACACCAGAAGAGCCTTTCCTGTACCAGTGGCGTGTCATAGACTGTTTGGTAGATTCTCCCTAAGGTAGCCTACCAGCCCCATTCTGTCCATCGAACCGGCCATTCCGTGGATGAGTTCCCTGACAAAGCCGTTCTGTCCACCGAACCGGCCATTCCGTGGATGAACGTCCAACAAGACTTCTCTGTGGCTGTACTTTTCCGGGATCGTCTCGTCCTTGGAAAAGAGCTTGTTCTTAATTTCCAGATAAACAAGTCAAAACTGCTTCTATTTTTCTTATTGATGCTGAAAATTACAAACAGTGAGTTTGTTAAGTAATGTTGAAAAAATAAGTTGCATCAATCGGTAAAATTGAATACATAGAATCACCCTTGAACATCAATGTATTGCAAATTTAAAGTGATGCAGGTTATTTTTTACATTTTACTAAATTAATTTGGTTTATATTATAAACTTATTTATATTTGCAAAGAGCTTATGGCGTATGCGCAGCGTCTGATGGCTCCAACGAATTATAAATCAATAAGAAAATCAAAATTATGGAACAGAGTTCACAAATGAGTGCGGAACAAAGCCTCAAACTCATTAATGAGACCTTACGCGACAGTCGTCTGGTCATTACGAAAAGATCGGGAAGTCATTTCATTCTTTGGGGCGCTATTCTCACGCTGATCGCCCTTGCCGTGTACTTCCTTTGGAGGTCAAGCGGCAATCCGGCCTGGAATTTACTGTGGTTCGCCATGCCGGCTATAGGGTATCCGCTCGCTGTGGTACTGGACAAGGACGCAGAATGTGTCCCGTCCAATCTGATCAGCAATCTCCTTGGCTGGACATGGGGAGCGTTCGGAGCGTTTGCCGTGACAGTCAGTCTCTGTGCGTTGCTGTTTGCCCCGATGAACCTGACCTTGGTCATTATCCTCCTTTTCGGCTTTGCGGAGAGCATCTCGGGGATGATCCTCAAAAACCTGCCGATTGTCATCGCTGGATTTCTCACCGGTGTCCTTGGTGTCATAGCGGCAGTGAAACTCTCCGGTGATTGCAGCCAAATGTTGCTTTTTGTCTTAGCTGGAGTGATCCTGGCGCTTACGGGAGTGTGTGTGAAATGCTTAAGGAAATAGTCGATGTTCAAAAAACTCAACCCGCTTCTGCACTCGGAGCTGAGGCTTGCCGTGATGTCGATTCTCGTGGGGGTGGACGAAGCGGATTTCGTCTACATCCGTAAACAGACGGGAGCGACGGCCGGCAATCTTAGTGTCCAGCTTGACAAACTGAGCGAGGCGGGCTACATAGCGGTGGAAAAGGGATTCAAAGGCAAGAAGCCATGCACGACATGCCGTGTCACAGAAGCTGGAATCTCCGCATTCTCCGAATATGTCGCCGCCTTGATGGACTACATCACGTAGTCTCCTCAACTTTCGTGCGTCTTCGCGCGTACCTTCTGCCATAGAAGTATTGACTTCTTGCAGCAAACAGCCAGATGGCTTTCATCCTGAAGCCCGTGGAGAAGGACTGTGTGTGCCTCGTGAGCGGAAAGCGGCATTTTGCTCACGAGGTGTCGAAGATGAGTGTTTTCGTGAGCGGAAAGCGACAGATTGCTCACGAAAGGACTGAGATGAGCGTTCTCGTGAGCGGGAAGCGGCATATTGCTCACGAGAGCGTTGATTAGGGGACTCTCGTGAGCAATCTAGGCCTATCTGCGCACGAGAGCCTTATGTCTGTTGAGGACTCGGCCTCAGACGCTACTGGTTCTTCGGCAGACTCGGCGACCGGATTGGCGCTTCAACTTACTCTGCAACCTGTCTGGTTCTTCGGCAGACTCGGCGACCGGACTGGCGCTTCAACTTACTCTGCAACCTGTCTGGTTCTTCGGCAGACTCGGCGACCGGACTGGCGCTTCATCTAGCTTGGTGACCTGTCTGGCGCTTCAACTTACTCGGTGACCGGGTTGGCGCTTCTGCTGACCTTATGTCCGGGAATGAACCTCTTGTCCTCGAAGGAGCACCTTGCTGATGAACGGGGTCTGGTGGCAGTACGGGATGTAGGCGAGGGACGGGACGGGCTTGGTGACGATCAGGTTGGCGAGTTTGCCGACGGTCACAGAGCCGAGTTCCTCAGCGACACCCATCGCATAGGCGGAGTTGAGGGTGCAGGCGTTGAATGCCTGGGCCGTGGTCAGACGCATCCTGATGCAGCCGAGGGCCATCACGAAACGCATATCACCGGAAGGGGAGGATCCCGGATTGTAGTCCGAGGCCAGGGCTATGCCCAGACCCGCGCTGACATATTCCTTGGCCCTGCCGTAGGGGATTCCGAGAAAGAATGAAGAGCCTGGAAGCATCGTCGGCATTGTCCGTGAGTTTCTAAGCGCTTCAATCTCAGCGTCGGTCGTGCGCTCAAGGTGATCGACCGAAAGAGCGTTATGCTTCACGGCCACCTGCACGCCGCCGGAGCAGGCAAGCTCGTTGGCGTGGATTTTCGGTATCAGACCGTAAGCCTCTCCGGCAGAAAGAATTCGATCCGTTTCAGCGACCGTGAAGAATCCCTCGTCGCAGAACACATCGACATATTCAGCAAGCCCTTCGGCGGCGACGGCAGGAATCATCTCCTCGCAGACGAGGTTGACATATTCATTCTGCCGGCCTTTGAAGGCTCTGCCGACGGCGTGCGCCCCGAGGAAGGTCGCCTTGATGGTGGCGGTGGAGTCCTTTTTGACGCGGCGGATCACCCGCAGCATCTTCAGCTCGTCCTCAAGGGTGAGGCCGTAGCCGCTCTTGATCTCGATGGCGCCGGTTCCTTTGGCGATCATCTCCCGCACGCGCGCCATTGTCTGTGAATATAATTCCTCTTCGCTCGTGCGGTGGAGCAGATCGGCGGAGTTGAGGATCCCGCCTCCGCGGGCGGCTATCTCCTCGTAGCTCAGGCCGTTGATCTTGTCGATGAACTCCTGCTCACGGGTTCCGGCGTAGCAGATGTGGGTGTGGGAGTCGCAGAAGGCCGGTATCACCATACCGCCCTCTGCGTCAATTACTTCATCTTGTGGGCCGGGCACCGGGCACTCGGACATATTCCCGAAACCAGAGATTCGTTCGCCCTCGATCGTGAGGTAAGCGTCCCGCAAGGAGCCGACCTCGTCCATCTCGGCGCCTTGCTTGCGCAGAACGCCTTCAGGAACGATTCCGACCAGTTCGCCGATGTGGGTGATTATGGTCATCTTATGAACTCGATAGATTTCTGGATGAGCGGGTGCATATAGACATCATCGCTGATGAACGGCACGACCTTGCGGTAGTCACTGAATATGCCTTCGATGGCCTCCGAGGACTTGTTGCCGGCGATCTGGTGCCTGAAGTCGAGCGCCTGTGCGGCGTTGAACAGCTCTATGGCAAGCACTTCCTCGCAGTTGTCGATGACGCGGACGAGCTTTGTCGCGGCGTTGGAACCCATGCTCACGTGATCCTCCTGACCCTGTGAGGATGGGATGGAGTCCACTGACGCCGGCCAGCAGAGTCCCTTGTTCTGGCTCACGATCGAGGCCGCCGTGTACTGCGGGATCATGAAGCCGCTGTTGAGGCCAGGGGTGGCGACAAGGAATTTCGGCAGACCTCGCTGGCCGGAAATCAATCTGTATATTCGTCTTTCAGAGATGTTTGCGAGTTCGGACATGGCGATCGCCAGGGCGTCCATCGGGATGGCGATAGGCTCTCCGTGGAAGTTGCCGGCTGAGATGATCATGTCCTCGTCAGGGAAGACGTTCGGATTGTCCGTCGCGCTGTTGATCTCGTTCTCGATCACCGACTCCACGTAGCGGATGCTGTCCTTGACCGCGCCGTGTACCTGAGGGATGCAGCGGAATGAATATGGATCCTGAACATGTTCCTTGTGGTTCCTGATCAGCTCGCTGCCATCCAGCAGGGTCATGAATCTGGCCGCGGTGTCGATCTGTCCCTTGTGCGGACGAAGCTGGTGGGTCAGAGGCAGGAACGGCTCGACGCGGCCGTCATATGCCTCAAGGGACATCGCGCCGATCCTGTCGGCCCATTCGGAAAGCCTGTGGCACTGGATGAGCGACCAGATGGCGTGGGCGCTCATGAACTGGGTTCCGTTCAGAAGAGCGAGACCCTCCTTGGACTGAAGGCTGATAGGTTCCCAGCCCATCTCGTCCCAGACCTCCTTGCTTGGTCTGACCTTACCCTTGTAGAGAACCTCTCCGAGACCGATCAGCGGTAGGCTGAGGTGGGCGAGGGGAGCGAGGTCGCCGGAAGCGCCGAGGGATCCCTGCTGGTAGACTACCGGGAGAATGTCGTTGTTGAACATGTCCAGAAGCCTCTGGACAGTAATCAGCTGCGCTCCGGAATGGCCGTAGGAAAGGGACTGGGCCTTAAGCAGGAGCATCAGCCTCACGATCTGCGGGCGTACAGTCTCGCCGGTTCCGCAGGCGTGGGACATCACCAGATTGTGCTGGAGCTGCGAGAGCTGGTCGGCAGGGATGGTCACGTTGCACAGGGAACCGAATCCGGTGGTGACTCCATAGACCGGGCGACCGATGTCCTCCATCTTGCTGTCCAGGTACTTACGGCATTTCTCAATGGCCGCCACGGCCTCCGGGCCGAGTTCGACCCTCTCGTGGTTCTCAATTATCTCCTTAAGCCTTCCAAGGCTCAGATGTTCGTGTGAGATGATGTGTGTCATAGTTCCTCAATCGCTTTTCTGACAATGTTTTCGTCTGTGTGGTTCGCAATTGTCACCGTAAGTTCCGGTGTGCGTTCCATTTCCCTCAGGATGGCATGTTCCGCGCCTTCGTTGCGCGCCCAGCTGCGGCGGGCTATTCCGTTGTTCACGTCCCAAAACAGCATCTGGGTGATGTGCCTGTCCGAATCAGCCGATCCGTCGATCACCATGCCGAAGCCTCCGTTGATGACCTCGCCCCAGCCGACTCCGCCTCCGTTGTGGATGGAAACCCAGGTGGCTCCCCGGAAACCGTCACCGATGACGTTCTGGATGGCCATGTCGGCGGTGAACCGGGATCCGTCGTAGATGTTGGATGTCTCGCGGAACGGGGAGTCTGTGCCGGACACGTCGTGATGGTCGCGGCCAAGCACGATCGGCGCGGAAATCTCACCCTTGCGGATGGCCTCGTTGAAGGCCAGGGCGATCTTGGTCCTGCCCTCGCAGTCGGCGTAGAGGATGCGGGCCTGCGAACCGACCACCAGATGGTTCCTGCCGGCTTCCTCTATCCAATGAATATTGTCGTTCAGCTGTCCCTGAATCTCTTCCGGAGCCGTTTCCAATTCCTTTTTAAGAATATTCACGGCGATCTCGTCGGACTTGGCGAGGTCTTCCGGCCTCTCGCTCATGCAGACCCAGCGGAACGGGCCGAAACCGTAGTCGAAGTAGAGCGGTCCCATGATGTCCTGAACGTAGGACGGATAGCGGAACGAGCCGTCGGCCTTGAGTATGTCCGCTCCCGCCCTTGAGGATTCAAGGAGGAAGGCGTTGCCGTAGTCAAAGAAGTACATGCCGCCGGCTGACAGCCTGTTGATCGCGGCGACATGCCTTCTCAGCGACGCGCGCACCGCCTCACGGAACTTCTCCGGCTCCTCGGCCATCATCTTGACGGACTCCTCAAACGACTGGCCGACAGGATAGTAGCCTCCCGCCCACGGGTTGTGGAGCGAGGTCTGGTCCGAGCCGAGATCCACAGGAATATTCTCGTCCGCGAGTCTCTCCCAGAGATCCACGACGTTGCCCACATAGGCCAGCGAGACGGTCTCCTTGGCCTTCATCGCCTTGCGGACGCGCGGGATGAGTTCGTCCAGATTCTCGTGGAGTTCATCGACCCAGCCTTGGTCGTAACGCTTGCGGGCGGCGAGCGGATTGATCTCGGCGGTCACGCTCACGACTCCGGCGATGTTGCCGGCCTTAGGCTGCGCCCCGGACATCCCGCCAAGACCGGCGGTCACAAAGAGCATGCCCTTCATATTCTCTCTTGTTCCTGCGATACCTCTGGCTTTCAGCTGTTTGCGGGCGGCGTTCATCACCGTGATCGTCGTTCCGTGCACGATCCCCTGGGGACCGATGTACATATACGATCCGGCGGTCATCTGGCCGTACTGTGACACTCCAAGGGCGTTGAATCTCTCCCAGTCATCCTGCTTCGAATAGTTCGGGATGACCATTCCGTTGGTCACAACGACTCTCGGCGCGTCCTTGTGGCTCGGGAAGAGTCCCATCGGATGGCCGGAGTACATAGAGAGTGTCTGCTCGTCGGTCATCTCGGCCAAGTACTTCATCGTCAGCCGGTACTGCGCCCAGTTCTGGAATATTGCTCCGTTGCCTCCGTAGATGATGAGCTCGTGCGGATGCTGCGCCACCCTCGGATCCAGATTGTTCTGGATCATCGCCATGATGGCAGCGGCCTGGCGGCTCCGGCAAGGATATTCATCGATCGGTCTGGCGTACATGTCGTAGGACGGACGGAAACGGTACATGTAGATGCGTCCGTAGTCCTTGAGTTCCTTGGCGAACTCCGGCGCCAGTTCGGCGTGGAACTTGGCCGGGAAGTATCTCAGCGCGTTCTTCAGCGCCAGCACTTTCTCCTCGGCAGTGAGGATGTCCTTGCGCTTCGGGGCGTGGTTGATCGTCTTGTCATAAGGCTTCGGTTCCGGGAGCCTGTCCTGCGGGATGCCCGCAAGTATCTCTTCCTTAAACTTATCCATTGATCTTCGAGTTTACGATGTCCAGAATCTCCTTTTCTTCTTTCACGGCCTTGGCTGCGATCTCATCGGCCTCGGCGACCAGCTCGGCGGCCTTGGCCTTGTCGCCAAGGGAAGCCGCGTTGATCTTGACATTGAGCTGCGCTCCGAGCACCGCGCTTCGTGCCGCCAACGCTCCGACACCGGCATCTGAAACTGAGTTCGGATTTCCAATCTCGGCCATCGCCCTTGTGATTTCAAAGGCCTTGAATGAAGCCTTTATCGTGCGCAGAGGCACCTGTGTGGCGTAAAGTGTGGCCTTCTCTATGGCTTCGGCGCGTGCGGCCTTCTCTTCGTCGGTGCCCTTAGGGAGTCCGAATGCGGCCATGATCTTGTCGAAGGCCGCGGTGTCCTCGTCAACGAGTTCCACGAGTTCCCTCATCACGGCGTGTCCCTTCTCAGCCCAGTCGGAGAACTCCTTCCAGCGGTCATCCCAGCCTCTCTTGTGGGCTGAAAGATTTGCGACCATTGTGCCGAGGGCCGCTCCGAGAGCGCCCATGTAGGCGGAGATCGATCCGCCGCCCGGGGCAGGAGACTCGGATGCCGTCTCCTCGGCGAATCCCTTTAGCGTCATTCTGATGAGCCTCTCCTTAATGGCCATCTGCTCAGGATCTTCCATAAGATATTCAATGACCTTCTCGTGCGGGTTGAACGGCTTGAGGTCGTCAAGGCTCATCGACTTGACTGCTATCTTCATTATTTCTTCGTCCGAGATTCCGAGCGAGCGCTCCTGCTTCTCAAGGTAGAACTTTCCGGCCTCCATCAGCACACGCTTCGGTACCAGTCCGACGATCTCGGCTCCCGTAACTTTCAGACCTCTTGCCGTCGCCGCTCTGGAGACTTCCTCGTAGGCGACGTGGAGAGGGGTGGCCTGGATGTTCGTGATGTTCATCGAGACCTGTGCGATGCCATATTCATCAATATACCAGCCGATCGCCTTGCACCCCTTGAGGGTTCCCGGCTGCCAGCGGTCCTTGCCGTTCTCGTCCTTGAGCACCTTTCCGGTCAGGCTTCCGCCCTCGCGCATCTTGCGGCCCTTCTCGCGCACGTCGAAGGCGATCGCCATCGCGCGCCGTGTGGATGTCGTGTTGAGATTATAGTTGACGGCCACGAGGAAGTCTCTGGCTCCCACGTTGATGGCCCCGCTCTTCGCCACGGTCTCGTTGTACTCCTTAGGTCCGAAGTCCGGTGCCTTGGCAGGATCGGCGATCTTCTCCGGCAGGGCTTCATATTCCCCGGCCCTGCAGACCGCGAGGTTCCTTCTCTCCGGCTTGAACGCCGCCGCCTCGTAGCAGTAGCAAGGGATGCCGAGCTCGTCGTAGATCCTCTTCGCCAGCCCGCGGGCAAGTTCGGCGCATTCCTCAAGAGTGGTCTCGGCCACCGGCACGAGCGGCAGCACGTCGCACGCCCCCGACCGAGGGTGCGCCCCGTGGTGATGCCTCATGTCGATCACCTCTCCGGAGCACTTGACTCCTTGGAAAGCCGCCTCCAGCACAGCCTCGGGGCTGCCCACGAAGGTCACGACAGTCCTGTTGGTAGCCTCGCCCGGATCCACGTCGAGCACCTTGACACCCTCCTCGTTGCCGTTGACCGTCACCTTAGCCGACGCGATGGCCTTAACGATCTGATCAATAACATTTTTGTCTCGCCCTTCACTGAAATTGGGCACGCATTCTATAATCTTTGCCATAGTGGTTATGTGTTTTTAATATGTGGCTATAAATTTATGAATAATTTACCAATATTCATTGCAAAACCGAAGGGAATCTTCCGATTCTCTTTTAAATTGTGAACCGTGATGCCTTAAATGTGAACCGTGATGCATTTTCACGGTCACTGGGCCTGTCAAAGTGACCTTCCTTATACGTTATCACAACCCTTACCAGTACCAGAATAGCCTTTCAGATGTACCAAACGTGCTCTCAGCTTCGTTTTGTACACCAGAACACCTTCGAGTGTACAAACCCCAACAATACTGTACGAAACGACAGTGAAAACCATTTCATACAGAATACGTTGGTTTCGTACAGAAAACTCTTGTTGGAAGCAGCCAGCCTTACTGTGTACCAAACCGCATTGACTGTTATGCATAGCTGAACACGTAACCCTTCCTTCTAATGATTCGGTGCGGAGTACCTTCTTTTTACAAACCACGGACACGCCACCCTGCCATACACGCACCTGTGGCCCATCCTACCGTGCCCGACCCTCTCTTCAAATGTAGGGGTTGAGCACACGAATATGCCCTGCACACGTCTCGGCTGCCATTCCCTGTGTCCGTGGTTTGTAAAATTATCGAGAGCATCCATCATCTTCTCCTGAGGTTTCCTAAGACACGACCTTTTTTGACCCCGTCATATTCAAAGACTGCCCTTGGTTTGTCAGAGTCATCTCGCTTTTCTTGTTTTCAAGTTCGTTGTAAATGTCGAATAAGCGAGCATAAGACTCATCGATTATGCTTAAATACTGGCATAGAAAGTCTTTCAGATGTTCATAATCATCTTCGAAGGAGGTGATCTGAAAGGAGATTCCATCCTCATCCTCGCCCGTGAGCAGCACTTTAGCCATAATGATCTCATCAGAAACCTTGTGTGCCGCCTGACGTAATAGCTCCATATTCCATTCATTCTTGTCCAAGTCGTAATGCCTCATAATTATGAACATCGGCAGCCTCTCGGTGACAATTCCGTACGTATCTCCCTGCTTCTTGAAGAAAATCCAATTGTCCTCGGCCTCCGGCACAAACCCATTGTAACGTATCGCCTCCATAATCAGATCCCTGTCCAATCTACGGCTGTCATATTCACAGGCCGCCGCACTTACAATACTTGCTTGTGCAGCGTCTTTTTTCAATTTCTCGTTGTCGTATTTCAGATTCTCGCATTTCTCATTCTCTTTCATATAAAGCAGAATGAACACGATAGCGATGATCGCCACTATGCCAAACGTGATTGCCATATACTAACGCCTTTATATTCATTATCCTTATCACTCATTAATGTCCCATCTCGCATAATGTAACCGCACTTCCGTAGAATTCATTTCTTTGCCCCTCAAGACCGCTTGCAAACCACGGCCACATCACCATGCCATAGACACCTCTGTAACCCATCCTGCCGTGCCTGACCCCCATTTCATAAGTGAGGGTCAGCCACACCGACATGCCATGTACGCACCTCTGCTGCCATTCCCTGTGTCCGTAGTTTGTAAAAGTAGATCGCTCGAACAGCTGTCATTATGGTTCCATATCCCTGCTTAAGACAGATTCATACTCATCAGGCGTGAACGTTACGCTTTGTCTCCACCAGTCTAAAGTTTCCGATGTGAAATCGACTGCGATCGGAATTCGATTCATCATAGCCAAATCAGACGCATCTCCATACAACTCGCGCTCTTTCAGGAGTGGGGCGCTCGTAAGGTCGATCAACCTCCCTCTCAAAATCCGCCATCGTCTGGCAATCAGGCACCTGACGGATGTAGCTGTGCCTGTGAACATCCTGCGATCCAAGCACCCATGTGTCATCGAGGGACATTTCCAATGTGTAATAGTTGATCCGCCACGAAGCCAACAAGTCAATGACAGCATATTTAGCAAGTGGAGCGCGTTTCGGATAGGGGAATGTCAGGCATATCCGCCCTTTCTCCTCCGAGATCTTCTTTATTTCAGCCTTGATCTCCTCAAACGAGAAATCAGCCTTAGTCATCCCCTGTTTTTTCAGACAATTCTCCCACCATGGTACGTCCACCAATGCCTGACAAGGCAAGCTCCTCTTCACCACAGCATCAATCAGCGAAGGAATCCACATGAACTGAAGCGTATAAAGATCCATCTCGAAGTTGGCTGAGCCATTTTCGGCCGTCCCTTATGTCAAAGAAATCCACTTTTGCGTGATTTTTCTCACTAAAAAGTTTGTATTATCAATGATCATTCGTATCTTTGCAGCGTCAGTTCCCACCAAGCCTCTCAACGATGCTCAAATGCGTGGGGCTTTTTTTGTATATATACGTTCACTCTCAAAATACGCTAATGGAAAGATTACCGCACTTCACGAAACATTATATGACAGAGACAGACTTGGTGGATCTGTTGGAAAGTCGTGGACTTGTCATTTCTGATGAAGCCAAAGTGATACGGTATTTGGAGAGCATCGGGTACTATCGTCTTTCTGCTTATATGTACCCATTCTTGAAAGTTCCAAAAGAATCCCATCAGTATAAAGATGGTACAACTTTCCAACAAGTGTTGAATCTCTATCGCTTCGACAAAAAGTTGCGTATGCTTCTTCTCAATGAGATTGAAAAAGTTGAGATAGCTATCCGTCGTGCTATTATGAATATTCCAGTGCAGATGACAGGAGATATTTATTGGCTGACAAATCCTGTTCACTTTGCCAACCAAAGAACTTTCCAAGAAACAAAGAACACCATCGACAGGGAATACACGAAATCAACGGAAGAATTTATCAAGCATTTCACGAACAACTATTGCGACCCGTATCCTCCATCATGGATTTTAGGCGAGTTGCTGACGATGGGCAATGTGAACATGGTTTACCGTAATCTGAAAGCAGACAAGATACGTAAGCGTATCTCGCATTACTTTGGCTTGCAACCTATCGTCTTGGAATCTTGGATAACATCTTTGACCTTGTTGAGGAATGCCTGTTGCCACCATTCAAGAGTGTGGAACAAGGTAAGTTCTATCATGCCTGTTTCTCCGAGAAGGATTGCCCATTCTTGGATAACCCTGCAGACAAACCCTCAAAGGGTATATTTCACAATCTGCATCATCAAGTATTTCCTTGACATCATATCACCTAACAATGATATGTTGGGAAAGATGCACACGCTATTTTCCAATTATCCAGAGATGGATCTGGCAGCTCTTGGATTTCCGAACGGATGGGAGAGCGAACCGTTATGGACACAGCGGATGTAAGTGCTCTTACCCAAAGAATTCAAGAATTGGAAAGGGAAAATGCCAGACTTAAAGCAATTCTTGACAAGAACGGGATTGAATATGGAAGTTTTGAATCTAAAACATGCGAAACTAATCATTTAGAAGCTACTGCTGTTTCTACATGTCAATTCACTTTACAGGAGAAAGTCGCCTTGTTTCAAAGTCTGTTCCAAGGTCGTGAAGATGTGTTTGCCAGGCGTTGGTATAGTAGTACGACCCAAAAGTCAGGTTATCAACCGGTATGCAATAGAGAATGGGTTCGTGAGTTTTGCGACAAGCGAAAGTACAAGTGTGCGGATTGCCCCAACAGGCAATTCGCTCCTTTGACGTACAACGACATTTTCAATCATCTTGCAGGAAAGGATACATTGGGACGTGATGTCATTGGACTTTATCCAATACGAAAGGATAACACTTGCTGTTTTCTTTGTACAGACTTTGATGACAAGAGTTGTGAGCATGGCTACAAGAATGACGTGCTCGCTTTTGTAAATGTTTGCAAAACTTGGAATGTACCATGTTACATTGAACGTTCACGTTCTGGTAATGGTGCTCACGTGTGGATTTTCTTTGAAATGCCAATTACTGCTTTCAAGGCACGCAAGTTGGGAAATGCCATTCTTACAGAGGCGATGAATAGTGATGCTCACCTGTCTTTCAAGTCATACGATCGTTTCTTTCCAAACCAAGACACCTTGCCCGAAGGAGGCCTTGGCAATCTTGTAGCCTTGCCATTGCAAGGTATGGCTCGACGCAAAGGAAACAGCGTGTTCGTTGATGAAAATTTCAATGCGTATGCTGACCAATGGAAAATGTTGTCGCAAATCAATAAGCTGTCTGAGTTGAAACTTGATTCATTGCTACGGCAGCGTTCTGTGCCAACATTGGGAGAACTTTCAAAGACCAGCGAGTCAAAACCTTGGGAAACTCCCCAAATCGATGATGCGCAAACATACGACTATCCAAAGCAAATCGTTCTTACAAGAGCAAATATGCTTTATGTTCCTTTGGCATGTCTATCTGCCAAGTGTGTGAATATATTCAAGCGTATAGCTGCTTTCCGCAATCCTGAGTTTTACGAGAAGCAAGGTATGCGCCTATCAACCTATAATATTCCTCGCATCATTTCATGTTCGGAAATGACTGATGATTATCTCGCCCTCCCTCGTGGTTGCGAGGATGCAGTCTGTGATATTCTAACTCAACATGGAGTTAAGATAATGATTTCAGACAAAACAAATCATGGTCATAATATCAATGTTACATTCAGAGGAGAACTTCGGGAAGAACAGCAAAAGGCAACGGAAGCATTTGCAGAGCATAATATAGGAACCTTGTCTGCTACAACTGCATTTGGAAAGACGGTGTTTGCCATCGGAATGATAGCAAAGAGAAAGGTCAATACCCTTGTACTTGTTCACAACAAAGCATTGCTTGAACAATGGAAAGAGCGGTTGGAAACATTCCTCAAAATAGATGAGCCCATTGAAGAGCATATAGCCAAACGGGAAAGGAAAAAGAATTCCTCAGCCATTGGTTGTTTATATGCAGGCAAGAACACGTTGCATGGCATCATTGATATAGCTTTGATACAATCTTGTTTGAACGATGGCGAAGCAAAGCCTTTTGTCAAGGATTACGGCATGGTGATAGTCGATGAATGCCATCATGTTTCCTCTGTCAGTTTCGAGCAAGTGCTTCGACAAGTAACGGCCACATATGTATGTGGTTTGACAGCAACTCCTATCAGAAAGGATGGCCATCAGCCTATTATCTTCATGCAATGTGGAAAGATAAGGTTCACATCTGATGCAAAGTGCCAAATGGAAAACCAGGGATTCAAACGTCTGTTGGTTCCAAGGTTTACTTCGTTCCGAACCATCACACAAGACAGCAATAGTTATGTTCGAATCACCCAAGAGTTATCTGAAGATAAGGTTAGAAACGAATTCATTATAGAGGATGTGAAAGCTGCCATTCAGAATGGACGAACTCCGTTAGTGCTCACAACTCGTACTATCCATGTCAAGGTGTTGGTGCAAATGCTAATTCCATTTGCCGACCATGTCATCCAACTTGTTGGTGCAAACTCTGCTAAAGAAAAACGTCTTGCTTTACAAGAACTACAGTCAATACCCACATCAGAATCACTTGTGATTGTGGCTACTGGGAAGTATGTAGGTGAAGGCTTTGATTACCCTCGCCTTGATACCCTGTTCCTTACTATGCCTATAGCTTGGAAAGGAAATGTAGAACAATATGCAGGGCGTTTGCATAGAGAATACGAAGGAAAGACCGTAGTGTGCATTTATGATTATGTGGATATTCATATTCCACTTTGTGACTCTATGTACCGTAAACGTTTGAAAGGGTATTCAAGAGCAGGATACGGAAAGAATGTGGCATCGTCCGCACCTGACAAAAATCCCCAAGAACTGATATACGAACGGAACAATTACGAAGTGGCATTCCGAAATGATTTGGCAGAAGCAAAACACTCTGTCGTCATCGCTGTTCCAAAAGTAAAGTTCAAATACAAATCCTCTATCATGTCAACACTTGCACACCTTCTTCATGATGGTGTTGCTGTAACTGTACGCATTAAAGAGGAAGGGGGTAACGAGATAGAACTAGCAAATGCTGGAATACATGTGGTGTGCAACAAGTCACAAACCATACAATGCGCCATCATAGACAAATCCATTGTTTGGTATGGAAATATCAACTTCTTTGGCTACAACTCTGAAACAAACAATGTCATGCGAATTGCTGACTACAAGATAGCCAACGAAATGATTGATATTCTATACTCAGGCACGGGAAAAGATGCAAATGGAAGTTAAATACGTTAAATTATCTGAGTTTTTCAATTCCTTGTACCCAAAATTCCTAAATATTTGAAAATAAACTTCAAAAGTGTTGCATATGTCAATATTTATAGGTGTATTTATACCCGTTAATACAATTATGGCATGGCACTTGGAAGACCGGTAAACAAAGACGCTCGGAACAAGGTTATTGTTCACACGATAGGCAACCACAGATACGCTTCGACGAAAGTTTATACCGTGGACGCTGATGGCAAGAAGCGTTACGCATACAAGCATTGGGGCACGTTTGTGGACGGAGACAGGTTCCATCCCGGAGCCAATTATTTCTATGCTCCTGTCGCGGAGCGCGACAAGCTTGTCTTTCCTTCGACGTGGGACATGAGCGAGGTGTCCGAGCTGTCAGGCGCGAGACGGCGAGGCAGGGTGTCCTACCAGGAAGAGGACATCGACCGCCAGTACGGCGCCACATGGCTCCTTGACAAGGTCGCAGAAGCTACCGGCGTCAAAGACGACCTTCTGAAAGTTCTGGACGGCAACCATGAGATGGTCAACGACGTGCTCACGATGGCCTACTTTCCGTTTGTCGACAACCTGTCATGCAACCAGTTGAGCCAGTGGCAGAATGAGGTGAAGGCCCCCTCGGAGCATGAGCTCAACAGCGTCAACGTCACCCGCCTGACGCAGAGCATAACCGAGAAGCACAGGATGGACCTGTTCAGATGCAGGGCCAGGCGGTAGGCAAAGGCGAGCTTTGCGCGGTGGACTCAACATCGATGTCGCGTCCTACGGCTTCAACCTTGTGGACATCCGATGGGGCAAGAACAAGGAGCGCCTGCCGCTTCGGCAGACACTGGAGGTCGTAGTGTATTCATTGACCTCGCACATGCCCATCTACTATAGGGAGCTGCCGGGCAACATGCCCGACTGCAGGACAATCGAACTCATCATGAAAGAGTTGGAGCATGCCGGGTTCAGGAATCTCGTGCTCATTACGGACAGAGGGTACGAGTCCATGAAGAACCTTGAGACGTGCATCACGAAGGGCCAGAAGGTCATCACAAGCGTGAAGGTCTCCGGCGGTGACGTCCTTGGCAAGATCAGGGCGATAGACATGAGCCTCGGCTTCCCTCAGGGCATGACGATCGCGCCAAAGGACAACCTCTACTACGCCCAGTATGACATGGAATACTCGGTCGGGGGCAACGGGGACAATGTGATAAAGGCCGACAACTATAAGCTCAACCTCTATTATAACCCGTCAAAGCGCGGCGAGAGGATATGTGACATCCGGCACGCGGTGTCGGAGTAGTCCGCGGAACTCGACATTATGAAACAGGCCAATGAACCGGTTGCAGACCGCAAGGACACGATAAGGAGGTTCAACCTGCTCGACATCACCTTCAATGCCGACGGCACCATCAAATCATACGGAGTGAACCAGAAAAAACTGGACACGATGCTGCTTACGGCCGGCTTCTTCGCGAGCAAGACCATCGGCGTGGACTTTGACCCCCTGCAGGCGATGGACAACTACGGCATGCGCGACGAGCAGGAGAAGTGTTTCGCCCTCCAGAAGGGTCCCCTGGGACACGACCGGCTCAGGACTTGGTCCGAAGGAGGCAAGAGAGGACGCATGCTCATCTACTTCGTGGGCCTCATCCTCGCCTCGTATGTGCGTTCCGTATGGCAAAGGGATGAAGTCCTGCGGAAGAGGTTCACGTCAACCGAGGCGGTACTGGCGGAGATGCGCACGATCCGATGTATAGAGCATACCGGCAAGATGAAGTTCATCACTCCCTTTGTCGGCTCTCAGGTTGACATATGCAAAGCCTTTGGCTTCAGCATCCCCGACAACTGCGCTCCGGTCTACGTCTCCAAAGCCAAGAGCTTGACCAGAAAGAGAGGCCGCCCGGCCAAGGCCAAAACCGAGAATCAGGATTTATAGGTATATTAAATTGAAAAACTCAGATTATATATCAGAGAATTAAATTCTCCGTGAATGTCTCCGCAGATGACGATATATATATGAATGGAGAGTATTCATCAATGATTCAGATTGCTCCAGTAAGGCAGGAGCCTTTCTTGCAGATATTCGACAATTTTAGAGAACGGAATGCTTTGCTTGGCGGTAATCTTTTTCGTGAACGCTTTCCAGCGAGTCTCCATTACAGGGTTTTCTCCGAAATCATTTCTGAAAAACATCGTGTCGTGGTCATATTTGGTATGCCTGTTTTCGAATGTCCGAGCGATTGCTTCTTGCAGGACATCGGTGTCAAGTTCTTGAGTATTCAGTATTTGGTACAGATCGTAGTAATCTTTCATTCGGCTGCTCTGATCTGCGAGGTCAATGACTGCGTGCATCTTTTCCGCAACGACAGTTTCAAGTGAGTACGCAAGAATATTGGCTGTTGGAAGATGCTCCAATAACGCAGGGTAGTCAAGATCAACCGGAGCCGGTGTCACTATGTCTCCGAACCCTATGTCCATTGTCAGAACCTGTGTTACTGTGTCAATAGATACCGGGATGCTGATTCTCACTCCGTGGTAGTCCTTTAGTTCCGTGATATTCTTAGACGTGATGTGTTCGACATCGTATTTTACTCCATCCTCCTCGCATGGTACAGAACATATTTCGCGAAAAGCGGCAATGATTCTTTCGCCGTTGTTGCTTATGTTGTTGCCGAGGAAGTCTATGTCTAATGTCGGTCTGGCTGCGAATTTCTCGTGGGCATACATCAAGGCTCCGCCTTTCAAATAGAAATTCCGTCTATAGGATGTCTGTGCCATTCTATATATCAGTCTCTCCTGAAAGTAGCGTGTCAGAACGGTCTGATAATATATGCCTTCGCTTTTTGCGATGTTAAGCAGCTTGCTTCGGACAGACTTCCCGTAATTGTTGACAATTTTTTTGCTCATAGCTTGACTTCCAGATATTTCTCAAGAGTCGTGTGTACCCTGAGGAACTTTGCATAGTCCATAAGTTTCGAGATATTCCTTTCTGAACGTTCAAGATAGTTGCCGATTATTTCGGAACATACGTCGGTTCCGATTTTGTTTCTGAATTTCACAGCGTCGCAGACGCATCGCTCCACATCATATACATTGATGGTAAAGCCGTCAATGGTCATCTTCATCGCGCCGTCATTGAAGATTTCGTTCTTATAATGGTGGATTTCAATCTGCGGGAATGCAGGGACTGTCACTTTTCTGCCTCTCGGAACTGCGATATGGTATGCCTGTGGCATTGACGTGGTAAGATTATGAATATTCCAGGCTGACCACAGGCAAAGTATGCCTCCTTTTACAATGGCATCGACGTCTATCATATTGCCGCTCAGTTGCTCAGAGGTGGCATAGACTCCACGACGAATTCGAATCAGTTCGCCCTGTTTTGCCTTATCAAGCATTTGGTAGTACTTGCTTCTGCCTTTTTCTTTGACAGCGGAAGATGATATGAATTGTTCGATGTTGCGCATATATAATAATTCTGTACAAAGATACTACAAATTCTAATAATTGTAGTGAGTTTGTACAGAAAGTGCGATCGGATATTTTGCGAAAAAGACTAGGCAAGTAGTGTGCGGGCGTCACCGGAGGTTTACAGTTTTCTGAATATAGAATGAAATATGACTATCTCACTAATTAATGTCCCATCACGCATAATGTAACCGCACTTCCGTGGGATTCATTCCTTTGCCCCTCAAGACCGGTTGCAAACCACGGCCACATCACTCTTCCATACGCACCTCTGTAGCCCATCCTGCCGTGCCCGACCCCATCTCGTAAATGAGGGTCAGCCACACCGACATGCCATGTACGCACCTCTGCTGCCATTCCCTGTGTCCGTAGTTTGTAAAAGTAGATCGCTCGAACAGCTGTCATTATGGTTCCATATCCCTGCTTAAGACAGATTCATACTCATCAGGCGTGAACGTTACGCTTTGTCTCCACCAGTCTAAAGTTTCCGATGTGAAATCGACTGCGATCGGAATTCGATTCATCATAGCCAAATCAGACGCATCTCCATACAACTCGCGCTCTTTCAGGAGTGGGGCGCTCATAAGGTCGATCAACATCGTAAGGTCGATCAACCTCCATCTCAAAATCCGCCATCGTCTGGCAATCAGGCACCTGACGGATGTAGCTGTGCCTGTGAACATCCTGCGATCCAAGCACCCATGTGTCATCGAGGGACATTTCCAATGTGTAATAGTTGATCCGCCACGAAGCCAACAAGTCAATGACAGCATATTTAGCAAGTGGAGCGCGTTTCGGATAGGGGAATGTCAGGCATATCCGCCCTTTCTCCTCCGAGATCTTCTTTATTTCAGCCTTGATCTCCTCAAACGAGAAATCAGCCTTAGTCATCCCCTGTTCCTTCAGACATTTTTCCCACCACGGTACGTCCGCCAATGCCTGACAAGGCAAGTTCCTCTTCACCACAGCATCAATCAGCGAGGGAATCCACATGAACTGAAGCGTATAAAGATCCATCTCGAAGTTGCCTGAGCCATTTTCGGCCGTTCCTTATGTCAAAGAAATCCAAAATAATTTTACTAACTTTGCGGTAGCTGAGCCCTTGAGTCTTGAGGTCGGCGGCCTTTGTGGCCAGGAACCATCTTCTGTCTCTTTCGTTCAGCGTGGACATATACGCCAAATCGCTTGGCGAAAGGACTTCTGAAGGAGTTTTCGTTATCATTTTAAGAGCATTGCAATTACCCTTAAATTTACGAAAATTTCTCTAGTTTTCCTATAATATATCATTGATAATCAATGGTTTAATCTAAATTATTGTCACTTTTTCGGAGGCTGTTATCAGGGCGGCTTTTCAACCGTTCTCAACAGTATGTCATGGCCGCAAATGGCCGCATAAGAGAGCCCCCAAAATGAAGCAGGTTATTTTTAACATTTACTTATCTTAAGAAAAACAGAAGAAATTTCAGATTCGTTCCAGATTTTATTTGTAATTTCGTCGAGTCGTGAGAAACGGAAACGATGATGAACCGTAAGGGTTTGCATTGACAACGGCGAGGGTAAGCTCGTGTCTTTCAGAGCATTGACAATTATTGAAAAGACATGCAGCCCTCAGGACATTGACATGGAACTATGAAGATACTGGTAATAGAAGACGAGCGCTCTTTGCAGGAATTGATCGCGAGAGCATTGCTGAAGGAGCATTATGTCGTGGAAGTGGCTTCGACATACGGTGAGGCGTGGGAAAAGCTGTCGTTGTTCTCATATGACTGCATCCTGCTGGACATCATGCTTCCGGACGGAAACGGGCTCGACCTGCTGAAGGCCTTCAGGGAAGAAGGAAAAGCATTGACAGTGATCATACTTTCAGCCCGCAACTCATTGGAAGACAAGATTATCGGACTGGAAGAGGGCGCGGACGACTACCTCCCGAAGCCATTCCACACGGCAGAACTTCTGGCCAGAATCAAGAGCGTGACCAGAAGAAGCAACGGAAGCGGACGCAACGGAATAGTCTATGGCAATGTCAAGCTCAACCCGGACAGCCGCACAGTGGAAGTCTGCGGAAAAGCATTGACATTGGTGAAGAAAGAATACGACATACTTCACTATTTCCTGCTCAGACCGGGGCACATGGTAGATAAATCAGTATTGGCAGAAGCCGTGTGGGGCGACGACATATATCTGGCGGACAATTTCGACTTCATCTATTCGCAGGTCAAGAATCTGCGCAAAAAACTGGAAGAAGCCGGCGCCGATATAGAAATCAAGTCAGTTTACGGATTCGGATACAAACTCGTCACTAAGGAATAAGGGACAGACTCGTCTATAAACGACACAATCTCAATTTGAACACGTGAGGCAAAAACCCGTCACCAAAGAATGAAACTGATCCACAATATCGCTGTACGCCTGTCTATGGCATTGCTCCCGGTCATCGCGCTCTGGGCGATGGTCTTTTACTTCGTCATCGTGGATGAGATCAATGACGAGGCCGACGACCTGCTTGAAAGTTACGCTGAACAGCTGATGGTCAAGAAGTTGTCCGGGAAGAAGCTGCCGGTTACCAACATCATGACAGACGGGCATTACAGCATTTCCGAAGTTGCGGAGAGTTATGCAAATTCACATACCGGGATGGAGTACTACGATGCAGACTTCTACATTCAGGAGACAGACGAACAAGAACCTGCACGATTTCTCAAGACGATATTCAGAGACCGTGAAGGAAGATGTTTTGAACTCATTGTCGCTACACCCACAATCGAAAAAGATGACCTGATAAAGACCATCCTCTGGTGGATACTCGCATTGTATCTCATTCTGTTGCTGACAGTTATCGTGACCACTCTCGTCGTGTTCCAGAAAAGCATGCGGCCGCTATACATGATTCTCGACTGGCTCAATGCCTACACACCCGGAAAGTCACACGGCAGATTGTCAATAAACTCGGACATCCGGGAATTCCGTCAGCTGGAGAAAGCCGCCACAGATGCGACTGACCGCTCCGACAGAGCCTTCGAAAAGCAGAAACAGTTCATAGGCAATGCTTCACACGAGCTTCAGACACCGCTTGCCGTGCTTGGAGGAAGGATCGACTGGATGCTGGACAATGACACATTGGGAGAAGAAAGCGTCGGCGAACTCGTGCAGATGAAACGCGAACTCGGACATATCGTGCGACTCAACAAGACACTTCTCCTGCTCACGAAAATCGACAACGGACAGTTCCCTGACGTGACCGACATAGACCTTTCAGCCATGGTGCTGTCCCAGAAAGAACTGTATGGGGAAATCTTCAGCAGCAAGCAGATAACCTGTTCAGCACAAATACCGGACTCCCCTGTCACGATAAAGATGAACGAGACGCTCGCCACGATTTTAGTGACCAACATCATCAAAAACGCATTTGTGCACAGCCCTGAGGACGGCAAGGTCACATTGACATTGACAGAAAACGAACTCGTGGTCGAGAACAGCGGGGACTCGCCTCTGGACAGCAGCCGGATTTTTGAGAGATTCTACCAGGGCTCGAAAAAAGAGGGCTCTACCGGACTGGGGCTGGCACTTGCCAAAACCATTGCAGACAGATGCGGAATGCTACTCACCTATTCTTATGTGGACGGAATGCACCGTTTCAGCGTAAAATTCTGAAAAAAGTTCAGAATTTCCGTGCCGATTACAGATTCACTCCAGAATTGTACTATAATTTCGCAATACAAAGAAGGACAATGTTATGTTTAAGAAGGTCATTTTAGTAATCATTTCGCTCGCGGCAGCAGGAACATTGGGCTATTTCCTGTCAAACCTCGTGCACGACAAGGCGACAAGCCCGGAATCACTTCCGGAAAACGTATTGAGCTTCATCACCGAGCACTTTCAAGATGAAAAAATAGCATTTGCCAAAGAAGACAGAGACTTGCTGAAAATTTCCTACGAAATCGTGCTCACGGACGGGACCAAACTGGAATTCCGTCGCAACGGAGAATGGAAGGAAATCAACCGTCACCGCAACAGCATCCCCGACGGCATAATTCCGCAGGCAGCAGCCGACAAGGTCAATGAACTGTATCCCGACTCGTTCATCACCAAGGCCGAGTATGACGACGGAGAACTTGAGCTGAAACTGGACAATGGCTTCGAACTGAAATTCGACAAGAACTTCAATCTTGCAGGACTCGACCGATAGCCCGGATAATCAGAGATAAAAAAAATTACAAATCAATAAATTATAGTACAATGAAAAATTTATTTATTACAGCAATGTGCATCTGCCTGATGACACTTGCAGGCTGCAATAAAGCTTCGGCTGACAGCCAGATAAACGAAAAAGCGAAAGCAGAATTGGCAGAACGCTATCCGGATGCAGTCAATGTAAAATGGACATCCAAGAACGGCTACGACGTGGCGAAATTCAACAGAGTCGCTACACGTTCAGCCAACGCAGGATATGACTTCTCCGTATGGTTCAACCGCTCAGGACAGTGGTGCATGACCGAAAGCGAGATTTCGTACAATGAACTTCCGGAAGCCGTAAAGACAGCTTTCCAGGCAAGTGAATATGCTGATTGGAAAGTGGATGACATCGACAAGCTCGAGAGAAACGGCATGGAGACCTTCTATGTCATCGAGGTCGAGACACGTTCCGGCAATATCGAAAAGGAAGCGGACCTGTATTATTCTGAAGAAGGAGCCCTCATCAAGACAGTGGTGGACATCGATTCAGACTACGACTACGAGGACTATCTCCCGACAGACATCCAGTCCGAACTCGAGAAATTCATCGGACAGAAATACCCTGGAGCAGCAATCATAGATACAGAATATGATGACGGCGAAATCGAAGTCGAGATTGTACACGAAAGACGCGGCAAGGATGTGTATTTCAGCAAGGACCACAACTGGCTCCGCACAGAGTGGGATGTACGTAAAAACGAACTTCCGGCAGCCGTTCTGACCCAGATCAGCACATCTTATCCATCTTGGAAAATCGATGACGCCGAATACGTGGAGACCCCATCAGGAGACTGGTTCAAGATAGAACTTGAAAAAGGGGACTCGGAAGTCAAAATCAAAATTACAGCTGCCGGAGTTATTTTATAAGCGAAGGCTATTCAAATGCCCAATGCCCGTGCGGTGGAAGAGGTTATCGCAATCCACCTTGTACACAGCCTCATGAGCCTTGCTGTGAGCAGACTTGAGATCAGGGGCAGAAGCAAGAACCATCAGTACACGGCCGCCATTTGTCACCAACGAATGGCCGGCCTTGTCGTATGACTCGTGGCCTTCTCCCAGTTTCTTGAGCGTGGTACCCATATGATAAACCTTGACGGAAGGGTCACTCAGCACCGCATCCAGTCCCTTGATTTCCACGCCTTTCTTACATGAGCCTAATTAACACCAGCTTTATGGAGCCAAAGAAGCAACGCGCCTTCCGTTGGATTTCCGATTGCCTTAATCTTTGAAGGATCTGCAAAATCAAGGTTTGCAGTTGTATTGACAGCAATGCATTCTTTGATAAGACTTGACGTATTCTCTTCCAAGAGAGCTTGATCCGAAAGACCAGCAAAAGCAGTTTCATAAACCTGCATCTGATTCTTGGTAAGAGTTCCTGTCTTATCCGTGCAGATAACAGACGTTGCACCTCCCGTATCCGTCCCTGCCGACAAGAGGCTTGACGGAATGCTCGATGCATGCGATCTCGTACTTGCATTTACCAAGACCTCTTCCTATCAGGAAGCAGTCCACATCCTCGCGGGGAAAATCCTCGTCGTTGAAATTAATGTACATATACGACCCGTTGCCGAGGAATCCGTATTCACCGGAAGCCGTCACCAGAACAGGACTCCCGGAAAGCTCCAATCTCATATCCTTGAAAGGAGAGTTTGCGTCCGAGACCGCATCCGAGAAGTTCATCCGTGGGCGAACCTTGTAGAGTTCCTTGTTCACGTTGGAAAGCTCGCCGCAAATCGTGGAAACCGCCATTGACTCGCCCGTGAACCCTGTCTCCGTGTCCATCCACCAGAACGAGAGGAGATACTTCTGACCGGGGACCGGAGCAAAGCCGATCCTGTCAATGTAGGCCTCCGTGATGTCCGCATCTCCCCAGTCCGAGTAGAATGCAGGTAAAAGCAATCCCGACGTTAAGAGGTTCAGCAGCTGAACGCTTCGTCAAGATGTCCGAAGAAAACCTTCGCAGACGCGCCTCTGTTGATTTTTTCTAAGGAGGCAGCCAATTCTTATGCAATTTTGAAAAAGAAAGAGGGGAATAAGTAAATCGTGGGGTATCTATTGGACAACTGCCGTTTCGGCAGATTAACATCAGAAATCATTAATCAATGTCAGCCGTATACTTGCAGTAAAAACGCTGACATTGATTCGTTTTTTCACGACCATACGTAGGACAATTATCGTGATTATAGGCTGGAGATGATGGGAACAACCCATTGTTTCTTTACAGACGAAAAAGATAATACGACACAACCGAAAATGGTTTGTGCTTTCTCATTGTCAAATTCATCGTTACGCACTGATATTTTACCTCAAAATAGGCGTAATCGTCTAAACCGTTCGATTCCAAACGCCAAACGTCGCTTTCAGTACCCTGCGATATTGATTGGCGAATTATGTGTGTTTGATGGCTTTGGACATAAGACTTTCGGCTACAATATCGCGGACGAAATGATGAACCTCATCAAGACGATAGCCATTGATCCGGACAACAATACCTCAAGCAGATATTTGATAGTCGATGCGCTGAATAGTCCGGAGGTTATTGAGTATTACAAGAGAAATGGCTTTGAGTTCCTGTTCGCTTCTGACGAAGAGGAACTTGAACATTTGAGAAGTGGGCATAGCAGTGATGTGCAGAACTGTAGGACAAGATTGATGTTTTTCGATTTAGTTGTCCTCAATCAGCAGATGCACTAATCACTGTTGATAGTGCGTGATACTGCGACCGGTATCCAGTATTCGAGTCTATCAGCAGGTATCGCAAATGCAGTTGGAACACATCAATGTCAATATTTTCGGACTTTCAGCACTTTTTCTGAGGATTGTTTCCGTGGGTTTTGTTGTCTCGTCTGGCTTGCCGGAGTCTTGGGCCTTTATCCAACGGCTTTATATTCAGTTATATTCCTGATTTTTGGCGACTTGGTCCGTGGCGTTGATATATTCATTAAGACCAGCCTCGGTTGTTGAGGTTGGCGTTCTTTCTCTTGTACTTCCTGCTCCGGGCGGGGAGGTGATTCGGCGGTGTTCCGCCTTGCAAGTTGTGCTCATATTCATTCCCATTGTCTTGTACTTTTACCATTAATGTCGCGTTTTGGGAAAGGTAAACCGGGAATTTTGAGAAAAGATGATTTTTTCCCGTTGCCTCCCACTGAGGTTGGGTGATGGTATGGCCATTCCGCCATATTCCAAATGATGGCTTGATCTTGTGAACCACTTATTGTTCAATGCTAAATAACACCTTGTTTTGTGGAAAACTATGATTATATTTGCACTACGATGATGAGAAAAGCGAGGAACGAATCTTCTGTCTTTATGAGATGGAAAATTTGTTCCTTTGTTTATCTGAGAATCTAAAGTAACCTTCTGGGGTTCGGATTGATGAAGGCTTGATGAAATAGAAAAACCCGGATTCATCACCAGCACTGACGTCTGGGAGAGGAATGACCGGGACTGCATTACAAAACTATGAATAAGTTACGTTATAGCAAAACTTTTTTTGACTCTGCCCGTCTTGGAATTCTTGCGTTGGACTTGTAAAGTCTGATAAAAAGGTATATATTTGCAAATATTAACTTTAAAGTTAACTAAGATGGGGGAGTATGATATACGATTGATAGAGGAGCACGAAGCTGTGAATTTTTACAGTATTATGCTGGAGGGTGAGGAATTGACGGAACTTGAAAAATTTTTCGACAAATTTCCTGTTGGGTGTGAGTATGATGAGGAGATGGATGTGATTGTTGCCTGGCTTGATAGAATAGGGGAGACTGGTGCTTTTGAAAGATATTTTAGACCGGAAGGTAAATATGGGGATGGCGTGAGTGCTATACCTATAGAGTCGGGAAAGCTTAGATTATATTGTTTAAGGCTGTCAGACAAGATACTTATCTTTGGAAACGGTGATGCTAAGGACACAAAATCTTGGCAAAAAAGTGAGACTCTTTCTGCTTATGTTCAGTTGCTGATGGACACCAGTCGTTTCATCGCTTCCAGAGTGAGAGATGGTAAGTTATTACTTGTTGACAAGGAAATAGTAGGTGATTTACAATTCGTTCGTGATGAAAAGGAATAGTGTGATGGACCGGCGTAGGACGCATGTCTCTGATGCTGTCAGGGAAAGAGTTGATTTGTCTTTCCGTATAGTTGACAGGATTCACGTCATTCTTACGGATAAGGGACTCAAGCAGAAAGACCTTGCTGAGATGCTTGGAAAAAAAGAGCCTGAGATAAGCAAGTGGATGCGCGGGACGCATAATTTTACCATCGGGACCATTGCGGCTATCGAAGCGGTCTTGGGCGAGCCGATTTTGCGTGTTTGTGACGGAGATCATACGTCAGGAAATTGACCGAATTGTTCGGTAGGTATGTCATTATCGCGTCTGCGTTCACCGTCCTCGTGGTATTCGATATGTCTCCTGTTTATATTTTCGTGATCTATTCAAGAATCTCCCATTGGCCTCCGTAGGTCGGTGGTCATATGTGGGCTCTTCCACGCCTGCCTCCCGGCAGCTGTCCGCTATCTTGCGGATGCCTGAACCCCAATTCTCCAGATAGGTCATCTTGTATAGTGCTTGAGCGATTATCGGATTGTACGGGAATGAAAACTGCTGCCGAACAATGGACGACATCCGCTCCTCCGAATGCTTGATCTCAGTATTGTCCCATAAAATCTTCTTACGCATAGTCAAGGTTTTACAAAATGCTTTCAGCCGCAGATTGTGTCTATTCCCACAGAGGCTGGATAGGGCTGAAAAACTCAAATCCCAAGGCGCAAGTTTTTCACGTCAAGGTGTCATCCAGATGCTTCCAACAGGCTTTTGACTGAAAGCATTTTGTAAATTCACTTCGAAATCGGCAAGAGACAGCAATCTTGATTCACGTTCGCCGACCTTGGCTAGTGGCAAAGTCGGTTCAGTTCATAGAGGTTGTTATTTCGAGAGAAATAGAGGGTATCAAGGTAGGCATTCCTAACAAGTGTAAGACCACAATTATTTGAGCATAAGTGTTATAAGGCAAAAGTTATCCAACCCCTATATTGTTCCCTCTACGTATTATGCTGCATACGGGATATGAAAAAGAATATATCCGTTACCGGGGCATCCGATTACTGATGATGAACTCGCGGACCTGGAACCGCATCTGGGTGAAGATGAGGAGTATGCCGCTCTGGGTGCGAATATATTCACACACCTGGGAGTTGGGACCATCGCTGTGTGGCGCTCTGTTGCCGCTCGGCTCTTCAGGGTGCGGGAAATGGAACACGCCTGGAACTGCGATCCGCTGATCGGCAGCAAGATGCGGTTCCAGGTGCGCAGAGGATAAGTATCGGTTATGGGGAAACCACCGTGATTCACATTCGAGTTGTGTGACCTCGTGAGATTCGGCGAAAAAGGTGATTATTCGCCGAGAAAATATCGGTGAATATCTTGCTTATTTGCCGGATAATCCATAGCTTTGCCGGAAAGAACACGCGGCTATGTATATACATCAAAGAGATGATTGGTGGCAGTTTCAGTATGATAAAGATGCTGTAATGAACAAGTTGGGGGCTGTGAGAGCCAGACAAGGGATGATGCTTGGCAGGATGCAGTCTCTCGGATTTGACTTTCAGGAAGAGGCTATGCTTGCCACGATGTCTCTGGAATTGGTACGTTCGTGCGAGATTGAGGGGGAAGCCTTGAATCTTACGGAGGTCCGGTCTTCAATCGCAAGGCGGCTTGGTATCAACTCTGCTGGTATGGTTCCAGTGTCCAGATATGTGGATGGCGTTGTGGATATGCTGTTGGATGCCACCCAACATTACGATGCACCACTTTCGGATGAGCGTCTTTTCGGATGGCACAATGTTTTGTTTCCAACCGGACGCAGCGGATTGTTCTCAATAGAGGTCGGCAAGTACCGCAGCGGAGAGATGCAGGTGGTGTCAGGGCCGATGGGGCAGGAGAAGATTCATTATGAGGCTCCAAAACCGGAATTTGTGCCGGAAGAGATGCATCGCTTCATTGATTGGGTAAACGGGGACGACGGCACAGATGCTGTGGTCAAGGCTGGCGTCGCGCACTTGTGGTTCGTTTCCATCCATCCGTTTGATGACGGAAACGGGCGCATTACAAGGGCTATCACCGATATGCTCCTAGCTCGTAGCGAGCGTTCATCAAAGCGTTTCTACAGTATGTCCAATGAGATTAAAGTTCTGCAGAAGGAATATTATGAAGTGCTTGAGAAGACTCAAAAAGGTGATGGGGACATAACCTATTGGCTGCTATGGTTTCTTGGGTGCTTTGACAAGGCTCTTTCTTCAACGGAAAACACATTGTCATCTGTCTTGTCAAAAGCTCGTTTTTGGGAAGTTCATAAGGATTTACGGGTAAATGAGCGCCAACGAAAGATCATTAATATGCAGTTTGACGGATTCTTTGGCAAACTGACTACCGGTAAGTGGGCGAAAATCGGTAAATGCTCCACGGACACAGCCCTTAATGACATCCGTGATCTAGTGAATAAAGGTGTCCTGAAAAAGAATGACGAAGGTGGCCGCAGCACGAATTATTCGTTGCTTGATTGAATAGGGTGTCCTGTATTATATGAAATACATTTCTGAACCGTTTGTGTATTTTACAAAATACATGTGCAGTTGAACGTTTCCTAAACCTTAGGAAAAGAATTGCGGATTGCTTCCGAATATTTAGAAGCTGTTTTGAATTGTTTGAAATGTTCTTTGAGGTGAAAAATCTTCATTTTCTTCCCGCTTCTTCAGTCAGATAGCACCGCTATCTTCCTTGGAAGAAGCGGTCGAAACTGAAGTTTTTCACTCTCAAACCTTCAAACAAACAATTCAAAACAGCTTCTTAGGAAATAATTATTTTTGTGGAATGCCGCGTGGTGACATTCGATCAGGAAGGCACCTACAATTACAAAGGGTTGGACATCAAAGTCGAACAGATATGGAAATGATGGCATAACCCCGTCTTCCGACCCTTATTAGGTTCGGAAGACAGGGATTATCTGCTCTTGCCCGGAGTGGGGATGCCATGGGGGCTTGGCCGGGCCGTCAAATCCAAGCAATTCCTTAGTCCAGGTACTCGATCTTGAAGTCGTAGTCCCACTGGGTGTAGTAGAGGTTGCCTTTGGACCACTCGACTTCGCCGCGCTGGAAGTCCACGGTGTCGCTGCGGGGATATTTCTTCGCTGGTGAGAGGTTGCCGCCGAAATCGGTGTTGACGATCATCCTGTACGGCTCGATGCCGCCGAGGAAGAAGTCGCCGCCGTAGGAGGTGATGCCGAAGCTCTGGTCAACCGGAACCCAGCCGTAGCCTTCGAAATAGACCTCGCCCCAGTCGTGGAGGTTGCCCGCTCCAGGATGCATCATCAGGCCGCTCTGCCATCTGGCCGGAATGCCTTTGTAGCGGCACATCGTGATGAAGAGCAGCGTCACCTGGCCGCAGTCGCCGTGACGGTTCGTCAGGACATATTCAGGAATATTCCCGATCGTGGAGTAGTCTCGGGCCGACGCCCACGGGAACGTCCTGTCGATCCAGGTGTAGATCGCCTTCGCCTGAAGGTACGGGTTGTCGATGCCGGCGGTGGCCGAGTCGGCGGCTGCCTTGATCCTCTCGGTGAAGATCACATGCTGCTCCCGTTCGGCGGTATATTCCTTATACTCAGGATCCGAGACATTGTAGGCCAGCACTTTGGAGGAGTCGATCGGATGCCATTCGCCGCAGGAGGTATATTCAAAGACCTCGTGGAAGACGGTGGCTTTGTCCCGGGCGGTCCTGGCCTCCATATAGACGCTGCTGTGGGGGTTGGAAGGGTCTGAGAATATGAGCTTTTCGGCAGGGTAGGCGGTGCCGTTCACCCCTGCCTCGATGAACTTCACGCCGGTCTGCCTCGCCACGTCCTGCCGAGGAAGCGGCAGCCAGCAGCGGATGGTCTGCCCCGGGCGCAGGGTGTTGGCGTGGACGCTCAGGGTGAAGGTCACCCTCATCCTCTTCGGCAACGCGAGGTAAGGGTTCTCCTTCCCGGCGGCGAGGTTCTCAAGAACCTGCCGCTTGATCGCCGGAATGGTCGCCGCGTCGATGGCGGCGTGTCCCGAAAGCGAGGTGCCGCTCTTCGACAGATCCTGCTCCCTGTCATCGGCGGCGGCCTTTATAGCGGCCAGCTCCGGATTGATCCTGAACAGGTTGCGGGCGGCGGCGCTGAAGTACATCGTCTGCCTGCCGATCCGCGCCGATTCCAATTCCCCGCTGGCTGTCCACTTGTCGATCTGCCAGTCCGTCACGTCCGGAATGTATTTCTGAATATACTCCTTCACATCCTCCCTGGTGGCGCTGAACTCCGTCGCCATCCTCTGCGCCAGATCCTTGTCCCAGGAATATCTGTACCTCATCTGCCTCGGCAGCCAGAAGTTCGCCGCCAGCGCGAGCGCCACCAGCGCCCAAAGAACGATCTCTTTTCTTTTCATCGCCATAACTTACAACAGTTTAAGCCCGAGTCCAGGGCGGTCCGGAAGGGTGATCTTGCCGTTTACTACGGTCATTCCCTCGAAGCGGTCGTTGGCAATCAGGAGGTTGCCGTCGAGGTCGGCGAAATCCACGGCAGGGGAGAGCTGGGCGGCGGCTGTCACGGCGCAGGACGTCTCGGTCATGCAGCCGACCATCACCTTCATCCCCTCGGCGCGGGCGTAGTTCAGCATCTTCCAGGCCTCCCGCATTCCGGTGCACTTCATCAGCTTGATGTTGATTCCTGAATATGCTCCCTTGACCCTCTGCACGTCCGTCAGGCGCTGGATGGCCTCGTCGGCGAATGTCGGCAGCGGACTCCTTTCTGTCAGCCATGCGTTGTCGTCCAGCATTTCCTTCGGCATCGGCTGCTCGACCATCACAACGCCGTGATCCTTAAGCCAATGGATCATCTCAAGCGCCTTCTCCCTGTCCTTCCAGCCTTGATTGGCGTCCACGGCGAGAGGCAGGTCGGTGATCTCCCGGATGGTCTCGATCATCTCCTTGTCGTTGTCCAGTCCGACCTTGACCTTAAGAATGTTAAACTGTCCGGCGCACTCCTTTGTCTTCTCGCGCACCACGTCCGGAGTGTCGATCCCGATCGTGAAGGTGGTGTCGGGAGCCTTGGCGGCGTTCAAGCCCCAGATCCTGTACCACGGCTGCCCCATCAGCTGACCCACAAGGTCGTGCAGGGCGATGTCCACGGCGGCCTTCGCGGCGGTGTCCCCTTCGTTGATCCCATCCACATAAGTCAGGATGTCATCGATCTGGAACGGGTCGCTGAACTGCCCCAAGTCAACCTTTTTCAGGAAGTTGCAGACGCTCTCCACGGTCTGCCCGAGGTACGGCGGCATGGAGGCCTCGCCGTAGCCGGTGAATCCGTCATATTCAATCTTCACCTGCACGTCCGGCGTGGTGGTCCTTGAATATGTCGCCACGGTGAACGTGTGCCTCAGCTTGAGCTCATACGGCTCGAAACTCAGCCTCATCCTTGCCGAGCCGCCAACTTTGTATGGTTTAGGAATATTACCGCCGCTCTCCTTGCCGGCGCATCCTGTGACGAGTCCCCCCGTCCCGATGAGCAGTCCGCTCCCGGCGGTCACCATTCCCGCCGTCCTAAGAAAATCCCTGCGTTTCATTGTGCGTGAATTTTATATGTGTATAATATTTATCATGATTTTAAATTGTTCCTCCATATTCTCCTTTACAAGAGAAAGTTCGACTTAACATAGTTAAGTTTGACTAAATTATGGTTTGAGTGCTAACGCTTTATAATCAAAGATTTGCCCTGCCGTTTTGATGAATGAGCTAATTGTATTTCGACTAAAGTTCGACTAAAGTTCGACTAAAATCCACCTCTTGCCTTCTGTTAGTCTGATGACTCCATTTTTCTTTAGGGTTGATAGTAAGTTGCCGATTTTACGGCTTTTTTGCTCATCAGTCAAAATGTCGGATAACTTAGACCTAAGTAGTGTGTTCAACTCGCCTCTGGTGGCTCCGCCAAATGAACGTAGATATGAGATGATCATATCCTTGAAGTGGCTGTCATTAAAACTCCTGTTCTTGATGTATTCTGTCTTTAGCTCGTCATTATCAGCGGTTTTTGCTACATATTCAGATAGGAACAACTTTGGATAGCGTCCTTCCACAAGATGAAGCTTCTTTAAACGAGAAGTGGTTTCCTTATCAATTATCTCGTGCTTTTGCACCATATCCAAAGCTATGCAGTCAAATAATGAGAGGTCTTGATTTGCTCTTAACAACCTATAGTACTTCTCATCGAGAATCTTGCCGTAGATTTTTACAACCACCTCTTTCTTTGCTTGATCAATCTGATAATCCGGCATAGGAAAGAATCGCTTCTGTTGTTCCGTGAATACTTTACGTATTCCTCTTCCTATGGTGTCTATCATATTGAAATTGACCATACCTTTGCATAATACATAGTTACGGTAGAACTTCTGCGGGCCGTTTTGTTCAATCGCGTTTTTGACTGATCCAGGCAAAAAGAAACCTCCATTGGCGAATGTTATTGAATCGGGTTCCTCTACCATGGTTATTCGCTCCTGCATTGTGTAGTCCTGATGAGCGATACAATTGTGGAGAACTTCGCGTATGCTATAGTCATCGTATTGCTTGACGATGTCAGGAAACAAAGTCCCCCCAGGCAGAATACGCTGGTTAAGATTCCTGATCTTTGACAGAGCTTCATTGACAGTCAGGATGAAAGGTGTAGAGAAATGTTCGTAGTCAATTTTCTCGTTATGCTCATCAACAAGCACCCAGGTGATGGTAGCCACGGCAGGGCTGATCAAGTGGGTGGATGTCTCTTTGCCTAAGAGTAAGATTGCCGCCCGTGTCAGTTTCCTTTTTATGGCCACACCAGCGTGGCATAGCAATTCCATATCATCCCAAGTCTCAACTTCTTTGGCCAAACGAGGATGAACAGACTTATATTCATTACGTGCCTTTTCCAATGCTTTGGTGTCAAGGTCGTTCAACGTGGCGTTTGGCACAATCTCCGCTGACCAGTCATAAACCGGACTGTTCTCTTCAAGAATGGCATTCAGCCTTTCTTGAGTCAGCTCAACCAAGGAATCCTCTATTCGTTGCCAAGCTTTATTGTGGGCATAGACGGGAAGTTTTGGGCGGTGCTTAGGAATATGTATTCCCCATACTTTCTTGCCAGTGTCATCGGTGACAAATTCTTCCACGTCAAGTCCTTCTGTCGAGAGATTGGCACAGCGTTCTGTCAATCTCAGTGTCGCTTTCTGACGATTATAATTATAAGTGTCGGTTCCGATGATCCTCAAAGAGTTGTCTTGTACACCTATCACAAGATGTCCACCCTCCATATTCGCGATGGCAGAGACATACGAGATGACATCGTCTTTCTCATCTCCACAAAAAGAGTTCTTCAAGTTCTTGAACTCTTTCCATTCGCACCGCGCGTTCTCCTGAGGATATTCGCGAAGAAGATATTGTTGCAGTTCCTGTTCGAGCATATATCTTATTAATCGGAGGGTTGGATTCTCTTTAGTAGCTAAGTCAATGACAATCTGTGATGAATTCCATCATCTGAGGAACCTTGCCGAGGGCGGAGTGGAAGAGTTTCATCTGGTTGCGGGTGCGGACGAGGTTGTGCTCCGGGTACTTGATCTTGTAGTAGGTGTCGCCGCCTATGTAGTCGGCGAAGAACCTTACTGCCTGCATGAATGGGAACAGACAGGCGGCGTATGGCAGATTCTCCCTCTCGATCGGGGAGAGGAACGGCTTTGTCCCTTTCAGATAGCCTCTTGTGAAGGCTTTGAAGATCTCCATGTCGAAATCGACCTTGTCCAGTTCCGGCGAATCCTCGGCCACAGGGTTGGCGGCGGTGCGCAGGAAGTCCCCGAAGTCGGAGAACACATAGCTTGGCATCACGGTGTCCAGATCGATGACGCAGAGGATCTTGCCGTTCTTGTCGAACATCATGTTGTTGACCTTCGTGTCGCAGTGGCATATTCTTTTAGGAAGCTTTCCCTCACGGTGCAGCTGCTCGGCCTTGCACATCTGGACCCCGTATTTGTCGATGTCTTCCAGTATCCTGTGAAGTTCCTGATCTCCTGTCTTGTCATCTGCATGCAGACGTCCGGCCCTGTCCTCTCTGACAGCCTCGACCAACTGCCTGAGTCTCAGCTCCATGTTGTGGAAGTCCGGAATCGTCTCTCCGAGCGTGTCCGGGATGTCGGCAAGCATCGCCTCGAAGTTGCCGAAAGCCTCGCCGGCGTACTCTGAATATTCCGGATTGACGGTCTCGTAGGTGTAGGCGTCATTGATGAACACCGAAACCCTCCAGAACTTGCCGTCTTCCAGGCAATATGTCTTCGGCTTCTCGCTCATCAGCACTTCAACCTTCTCACCTTCAGACCTCAACGGAATGAACCTCAATACCTTGCGGTCGATGTCCTCCGCTCCTTCGGCCTCTAATTTTTTACGAATATGTCTGGTCACGGCCTCGATGTTGCCCTGGAGCAGATCCACGTCCGTGAAGATCGCGTTGTTGATCCTCTGCAGCACGTAATCCGGCGCGCCGCCCTCCGTGACAACCTTGTAAGTGTCGTTGATCAGCCCGTTGCCCAACGGCTTTATCTCCTTGACCTCGCCCTCGATGGCGAAAAGTTCAACTATTTTCTTAAGATCCGGCATAGTTAGTGTCATTAAAAAACAATTTCTCAAAGATAACCAATATTGATGAATAATGTCAATCCGAATCACATGGAGGACACCAAATCATTCCATGCCTCTTTGTGTTCAAACAGTACTGCACTGTCCTCTGAAAGGAGTGAGACGTAGTTCTCTATAAACGCTGAGGTGTTGTCGATGATTCTCAAATAGTATTTCAGCGATGGGATCACGCCATTGACGACTAACTGACATCCATGAATATTCTTTAATTGCCTGATGACCTTGCCGATGTCACCCAAATCTGATTCAACCGGCTTTTTTGTTGAAAGAATATAGTACCGGCTGGCTTTGGATTTTTCAATCTTACTCTTCGCTGTCAGAACAATCTCATAGGATATCGGTATGTCAAATTTCACCTCGACAGCCTCGAACGGAGTGCTGTCCGGATTGTTCACATCAATGTCTCCCATTCTTCCGCTTCTGGTGTCGGCGGAAGTGTGGCTCTCAAGTGGAAGCAATTGCTTGTCTTTGAATCTTTTGCACTCGTCAATCAAACATTGGTAGGCGGCGTAAAGAGCGAGGACCGGAAGCCTTGCCGCCCCATGTGACCTATATGTGAAATGAAAGTGCCTGTCAAGCAGGTTAACAATCTCATTTATCGACAGATTCTGAGGAAGGGCAAGGCTGATGGACTTCTTTTCTCTTTGCCGTATCAAAGACTGTAACATATGGTCTAAGACCACAGACGGTTCTGCCTTGCCGGTCTCGATGTCATTCAGAATAGACAGGAAACAGTGCTTTAGTGGTTCTTTGATGGCTCCGGGGTAATCATTGTCATAGGCGACTTTCTGCTCAAGCGAGCGTGTGAGCCACCCTGACTCCGCCATGGCCGGGAATCCACACTTTTTTAGAAAAGGAGTGATGTGCTTGGAGTCAAATGTTCTTCCGCTATATCCTCCTGGAATTGAGGATTGATGCTTACGTATGTCTTGCTCCGGGTGGATTATCTTGTAGACGACACTTGTCAGCACAACGGTGTAGACACCTTTGTTACTTTCTGATTCCGAGACGATTGTGTCCAATGATCTGGCTGAATCTTCATTGAGAGTGGACTCTTGCACTCCGTTATTTGAGGTTTTTTCCAAAGCCGCGTCGTAGGCGCTCTTCAGCAAGTTGTCTGCGTCCGTCATAGCAGTTGTTTCTTTATTTGTTCAATAATCTCTTTGATCATAGGAATACATACCGAGTTGCCGATCTGGCGGTATTCCTCGCTGACACTTTTGTCTTTTATGAAATTGTCAGGAAATCCCATCAGCCTGTAACATTCGTTTATTGTGAGTTTTCTGACATCTTTGCCGTCGTAGATCCAGAACCTGCCCGATGTCTCTTGGGAAGGAATTGCCGGATGAACCCCGTCTATGTGGTAAATCCTGTTGGGCTGCTTGTGAACCCTTGACAGATTCTCTGTTCCGGGGCGGACACCGGCTTTCCTTATGGCCTTGTTACGGTAGCCTGCGAACATCAACCCTGAAGGTTGCATTTTGCAGTCATCAAGAATTGTGTAAGGATCATGCAGGTACTCAAACCCGGAACCAGGAGGATCCAGAATGTCTTTGATGTATTTCCTTGGAAGTGATGTGAGTCTGGAGAAATCAAAAGCCTTTTTCTTATTCCCGATGATTATGATTCTTTCTCTGTTTTGAGGTACTCCGAAGTCAGATGCGTTAAGAACCTTGTAGGAACAAATGTAACCTAATCCTTCAAGTCCGCTGATGATTGTCTTGAAAGTCTTACCGCCATCGTGGTACACGAGGTGTTTTACGTTTTCCAGAAAAACAACTTTAGGCTGTTTGGCCTCAATTATCTTGAAGACATTGTAGATGAGTGTTCCACGTGTGTCCTCAAACCCTTTCATCTTCCCTGATATGCTGAACGGTTGGCACGGAAAACCGGCAGTCAGCACATCGTGGGCAGGGATATAATCCATTGGAATCTTGGTGATGTCTCCAAATGGCATCTCTCCGTAATTCGCCTCATAGACATTCTGGGCGTGAACGTTGAACTCGGAAGAGAACACGCAACGTCCCCCTGATTCTTGAAGCGGTATTCTGAATCCCCCTATTCCTGCGAATAAATCAATGAAAGTGAAGCCGAACTTGACCGGCGGAGGAAACGGAACCCTGTATAATTCGGGGAACAAGTTGTAGGTGAACAGATTGTCAGAAAGTTTACCCTCACTGTAATCCAACACTCCTTTCCACTCTTTGATGAGTTCCATCGCAGTCTTCCAGTAAGGCAGTTCAGACACTGTGTCACAGTTATGGACATAGTGCGAGATGATGGCCATTTTATCGTTGTCTGTCAACGATTCATGGCCTTCTCCACAAGGTTCTTTCCTGCAAATATCTTTCATCATACTGTAGTTTTCAAATCTTTTCTTCAAATATAATGACTATTTTTGTGATATGGAACTTTATGAATATGCCCGTCCCGGGCTGATGGCCGGGAAAAAGATACTTTATGTGCACGGGTTCGCGTCCAGCGGGCAGAACGGGAGTGTCAGGACGCTGAGGCTGCTGATGCCGCGGGCTCAGGTGCTGGCGCCGGATCTGCCGGTGGAGCCGTTCGACGCGATGGAGTTGTTGAGGAATATGGTCGTGTCCGAAAAGCCGGATCTGATTGTCGGCTCCTCAATGGGGGCGATGTACGCGGAGATGCTGTACGGCGTGGACAGGATTCTTGTGAACCCGGCGTTTCAGCTGGCGGACACGCTGCTGAAAAACAATGGGCTGGGACGGCAGGAGTTCCATAACCCTCGTCAGGATGGCGAGACATCGTTTCTGGTCACGAAAACCCTTCTGGAACATTTCCGGGAGGTCAGCTCGCATTGCTTCGAAAGGGCTTCGGAGGACCAGGACAAGGTTTTCGGGCTTTACGGAAAGCGCGACACCCTGGTACACACATTCGATCTGTTCTCCGGACATTATCCGCAGGCGGTCAGGTTCGACGGCGAGCACTATCTCAACGACGAGGCGATCCTCCATTCGCTGCTGCCGGTGATCCAATGGATAGATGACAGGCAGAATGGCGTTCAGAGGCCGGTGCTGTTCATCTCGCTGAGCGACAGGATTATCAACCACTCCAGCGGGTTCCACAAGGCTGTGGCCACGTTGGCCGCGGACTATGACATCCACATTGTCGCCGGGGTGCCGTACAACAATCCCGAATTGTGTCAGAAGGTCTTTGGATGGTGCGAGGAGAACCTCGGTGTCCCTGTCTGGAACCGTGTCACGATAACGAACCACAAGAATCTTCTACTGGCCGACTATCTGATCGACGCCGAGCCAGAGACCAACGGCGGCAAGGACTTCATGGGCACGATGATCCATTTCGGCTCCGACGCCTTCAAGGCCTGGGAGAATGTCCTGACCTATTTCGCACGCCTTGGCGGGCAGTAGCCCCGTTCGGGCCGGCGTTGTGTCCCGGCAGACTCGCCGACCGGTCGAAGTGTCTCCTTAGTCCGTGGGGAAGACCACTCCGGCCTGGCGGCGGATCTCGTCAAGGATCTCAGCTGTGACAAGTGATGTCTCAAGGCTGTTGACGGACGATTCAAGGTGTCCGGATTCCAGCACGTCGATGAATTCCCTGAACTCGCAGAGGTACTCGTCCGCGTCCATAGGGACGGAAATGTCGATGGTCTCCGGCCCGGAGGAGCGTCCCGAGGTCGGAGCGCCGCGCCTTGTCATCCCGGCGTGACGGCAGATGTGGATCTGATCCAGCGAGATGATCCCTTTGTCGCAGGAAATCTCTGTGCGAAGGTTGGAGTCCGCTATCTTTGAATATATCACCGAAGCGCTCATCCCGTCATATTCAAAAATCACACTGCCTTGCAGGTCAATGCGTTTCCACTCTTTCCGGTCGAGGCGCACCGGCACCTCGCAGGTTGTCACCTCCGCCTTGATGCCCCTCGGCCTCCCGAAAAGCGCCACCATCGGGAAGACCGTGTATATTCCTATGTCCATCAGCGCCCCGCCGCAGCGTTCCGGATTCAGCGAGCTCGGCACCGGCGAATCCTCCTCGCCGGCGATGATCCTCTTGACAAGGTCGTATTTCGAGGAATACTGGCAGAATGACGCGAAGTAGTGCCGGACGGCTCCCATCCCGGCCAGATGCTTGCGCGCCGCCACGAAGTTGGGACAAAGTGTCGAGATCATCGCCTCCATCAGCATCACCCCGTTGGCCCTCGCCACATCAATCATCTCCTTGACTTCCTTGGCATTGGCTGCCATAGGCTTCTCGCAAAGAACATGCTTTCCCCGGTTCATGCAGAGAATCGCCAGATCATGATGTGTGCTGTTCGGCGTTCCGATGTAGATCGCATCAATCTCAGGGTCGGATGCCATCTCGTCAATGTCCGTGTACACTTTTGCGATGCCATGCGCTTCGGCGAAGGCCTTGCCGCTTTCCCGCGAGCGTGAGCACACCGCCGCGGCCTCGAATCGAGGCTCCATCGCGGCACCTTTGAGAACCCAGTCGCTGATGCGGCCGGTACCGACTATCCCGAATCTTGTCTTTCTCATTTCAGGGCTCCTCTGATCTCAAGATAATCAAGAATCTTCACTCTTGCTGAAGTCTTGTCGGCGGCATTGATTGTCAGTACCTCATAGCCCAGTTTCGGTACGATTCTGGACGTTTTCTCATCCGGTTCAGGCTCGATAAGTATCACTCCGCTTACGGCTTTCTTCAGTCTGTAGGCCGCCTTGATCACAGCCTCGGACGAGAATGTGTCCGCGATCAGGATGATCCTTTCCGCATCGGCGAATTTTTCCTTGCCTATTCTCTTGACCATGAAACCCACGTCCTTTCCGTTCTCGTGAAAGGCAGTGGTGTAGCCGACAAGGCCTTCCGGGACCAGAGACTTGACCAATCCTTCCGGGAACGCGGTCTTCAACGGCTCGTGGAAAAACACGATGACCGGCCTCGGACCAAGTGAATCCGGAAAGAATCCGTTCTCGTCAGCAGGTTTGAAGACCTTGCCGAAAATCTTGTCGCTATGCCTGTAGAAGCTGAGCTCTTCCACGATTATCCTGCTTCCGTTCTCGGCCTTCACCCTTTCCCTCGGGCTGGCTTCCTTGAAAAGATTCAGCCCGACGATTCCGAGAAGCGCCACGAGCAGGGAGGCAATCAGGGACACGATAACTTTTTTCATTGTTCAGCAAATGTTAAATGTTTTACACTATCCGCAAAAATAATTATTTTTGTGGTAATATGCCAAAGTTGAACCCCATATCCCGCATGTCGGAAAGGAATCAGCTCCTTGTGCTCAGCCTCGTGGTCGGAATCGTGGTCGGGCTTGCCGCCGTGCTGCTCAAAACCTTGATCTCGGTGCTCCAGGAGGGCTTGCGTGACGCTTTCGGAAGAGTCCTGGGCGGATCATTGTACTATCTTGCACTGCCTGGAATCGGAATGCTCCTTGCGATGCTGTTCTGCAAGTATGTGATCAAGGACAGTATCGGCCACGGTGTCACCAAGGCCCTTCAGGCGGTCTCAAGGCACGAGTCCAGGATCGAGCCGCACAATATGTGGTCTTCCGTCGCCGCGAGTTCCGTCACCATCGGATTCGGCGGATCCGTCGGAGCGGAGGCTCCGATCGTCTACACGGGAGCCGCCATCGGATCCAACTTCGCCCGCTATATGGGATTGTCCTACAGGAGTATGACAGTGCTGCTGGGCTGTGGCGCCGCGGCTGCCGTGGCTGGCATATTCAAGGCTCCTCTCGCCGGAGTCCTGTTTGTGCTGGAGATCCTGCTGTTCAACATCTCGATGACCTCCATGATGCCACTGCTGCTGTCAACCGTCTCTGCCACAGTGGTATCCTATACGCTTCTTGGATCTTCCACCCCGTTTGAATGCACCCTTACCCCGTTCGAGCTCAAGAATATTCCTTATTACGTCATTCTTGGTCTTTTCTGCGGGGCATGCTCCATCTATTTCATCCGCACTACCTTGAAGCTCGAGGACCGGATCGGCAAGATGGAGAACGTCTATCTGAAATGGATAATCTGCGCGGTCGGACTCGGAATCCTGATATTCCTTTTCCCTCCGCTTTACGGTGAAGGGTACGAGTCCCTCGGTGTGCTCCTTAACGGGAAGGAACTATCGCTCGACGGTCAGACTCCGCTGGCGTTTCTGGCTCACAGTCCATGGTCTGTGCCTGTCTTTTTCATGTTGATCCTGCTTCTGAAGGTGTTCTCAATGACTTTGACAAACGCCGGCGGTGGAGTGGGAGGAACTTTCGGTCCGACCCTGTTCGTCGGCGCGATCGCGGGATTCGTTGTGGCGAGAACACTCAATATGCTTTTTGACTGGACGTCTGTCATTGTCCCTGAACAGAATTTCGTTTTGGTCGGGATGGCCGGACTGATGGCCGGCGTGATGCAGGCCCCGATGACGGCCATCTTCCTTATCGCCGAGATCTCAGGAGGTTACGACCTGTTTTTGCCTTTGATCCTTACCTCGACCATCGCTTTCGGAACGACCAGGATAGTCGAGAGATATTCCATCTACACCAAACGTATAGCCCAGAGGGGAGAACTCCTGACCCACGATAGCGACCAGGCCGTGCTGACCTTGCTTAAGGTCTCCGACGTGATCGAGACAGACTTCTCCACGGTGAAGATAGACGACACCCTCGGCCGCCTTGTCGAGGTCGTCTCCGAATCCACCAGAAACATATTCCCTGTTCTGGACTCGGTGGACCGTTTTCAAGGGTTCGTCTCTTTGGAGGACATCCGCAAGGACATGTTCCGGACCGATGAATATGAGACCCTGCACGTCTTCAACTTCATGCGGAGTGCCGAGGAATATGTCTATGAAGACGAGAAGATGGATTCCGTGATGAAGAAGTTTGAGGTCACATCGGCTTGGAACCTTCCGGTGGTGAGGCGTGACAGAACCTACGTCGGGTTCGTCTCCAAGTCGAAGATCTTTTCGGCTTACAGGGACGAGCTTAAGGTCGTCTCTCAGGATTGACGCGTGCGGGCAGTCTCCGTCGAATGTGGGGCGATGTTTTTTACGGCAGGCAATTGCCTGCTTGCGAAAGTTGATTGATTAATAACACTTTATGAATATGAAGAATATCTACATAGACTACATCGCGCGCACCCTTTCCGTGAAGGATTGGCAGGTGGAGAATTGCGTCCACCTTTTCGAGGAAGGAAACACCATTCCGTTCATCAGCCGTTACAGGAAGGAGAAGACCGGGGGGCTGGACGATGTCGCCGTCGCCGAGATCAAGCATTGGAACGATGTGTTCACCGAGATGGAGAAGAGGAAGGAGGGCATCCTGTCCACGATTTCCGAACAGGGCAAGTTGACTGACGAACTCCGCTCCAAGATAGAGAACTGTGTGGTGGCCAGTGAGTTGGAGGATCTTTATCTGCCGTACAGACCGAAGAGGAGAACCCGTGCCACGATGGCGAAGGAGAAAGGCCTGGAGCCTTTGGCTGACAAGATGTGGAAGGTTGAGGTCGCTGATCCGGAGGCAGAGGCGAGGAAATATGTCGGAGACAAGGTCGCTTCCGTCGAGGAGGCCCTTGCCGGAGCCCGTGACATCATCGCCGAGCGGCTTTCCGAATCGCAGACCGTCCGTGGGAACCTCAGGCACATATTCAGAACCCGCAGGATCGAGTCGAAGGCCACCAAGGCGGCCTCAGGCAATGCCGAGGCTTCGAAGTACAGGACATATTTCAACTTCTCCATGCCTTTGCAGAGGATTCCGTCGCACAATCTGCTGGCGATTCTCCGTGCGGAAAAGGAAGGTTTTTTGTCTATTGGTCTCGATGCGGACGCGGAGAAATGCGGCAACAAGATCTATTACGATTTCTGCCATGAGCATCGTTATCCGGGAACCAAACTGGCTGACCAGATTCGTCAGGCCGTCCATGATGCCTATAAGCGTTTGCTTGAGCCGTCGCTGACCAACGAGATTGTCAAGGAGGCCAAGGAGAAGGCTGACATCGAATCGATCAACGTGTTCGGGGAGAATCTGACGCAGCTTCTGCTTTCCGCTCCGGTCGGCCAGAAGAGGACAATGGCGATCGACCCTGGTTTCCGCAACGGCTGCAAGATCGTCTGCCTGGACGAGCAGGGCAACCTTCTGCATCACGAGATCATATTCCCGCATCCTCCTCAGAGCGATAAGATCAAGTCGATAATGGCCGTCTCCTCAATGATTGAAGAATATGCCGTCGAGGTGATTGCCATAGGAAACGGAACGGCCTCCCGTGAGACCGAGGAATTCATCAAACGTGTCGGTATTCCGGAGAACGTCAAGGTGTTCACTGTCAGCGAGGACGGAGCTTCTATCTATTCTGCGTCCGAAGTCGCGAGGCAGGAATTCCCGGATGAGGATGTGACAGTCAGGGGAGCGGTGTCGATCGGCCGACGTCTGATGGATCCGCTTTCGGAGCTCGTCAAGATCGACCCTAAGTCATTGGGTGTGGGGCAGTACCAGCACGATGTGGATCAGAATCTGCTTCGGGAGAAACTTGACAACACCGTGGTCATCTGCGTGAACAGCGTCGGAGTGAATCTCAACACCGCCAGTCCTTACCTCTTGAGTTATGTCTCGGGCATCGGTCCGGCTTTGGCATCGAACATTGTGGAGTACCGCTCTTCGATCAAGGGCTTCTCCTCCAGAACCCAACTCCGTAAGGTCCCGAAACTCGGCCCGAAGGCTTTCGAGCAGTGCGCCGGCTTCCTGCGCATCCAGGACGCCGAGAATCCGCTTGACAATTCCGCCGTGCACCCTGAGTGTTATCACATAGTTGACCGGATGGCTTCCGATCTGGGCGTCAGCACTAAGGAACTGGTGGGTAATGAGGCCTTGATAGGGAAGATTGATCCGTCAGCCTACGTTGAGGGAGAGTTCGGCCTTCCAACGATCAATGATATTCTTAAGGAATTGGCCAAACCTGGCCGCGACCCTCGCCAGAGCGCGCAGGAGTTCAGTTTCGCTGATGACATCCACGAGATTGATGACCTGAAGCCGGGCATGGAACTGCCGGGCATCGTCACGAATGTGACCGCTTTCGGCGCGTTCGTGGACATCGGCATCCACGAGAACGGCCTTATCCATGTCTCCCAGATGCGCGGAAAGAAGGTCAAACTTCATCAGAAAGTCAATGTCAGTGTGCTTGATGTGGATCTGGATCGCAAAAGGATATCCTTGCGTCTTCTGGACTGCATATAGGCTCTTCACTTTTCGTCAACTGTCGCAGGGCCTCCATGCTGCTCTTGGTCACTGATCCTGTCGAAGTGACCCGAACTCCCCACCTGTCACAGAGATCCTCTGATTCGACAAGACTCACCAAAATCATTGTATTCACAGATGAATATTCAAAAAATAACAATATCCCTGATAATGCTGCTGGCCGCCTCCTCCTTCTCTACTGCACAGCAGATGACCAGCAGCGCCCAAATCCCCGGCCTGAGGCCGTACAACGTGGATCTGGAATATATGTCCCGTCAGGAAAAAGACTCGGTGCGGATGGTTTCCGAACTCTGGAAGGCCTATGTGGAGTCGTTCACATCTTCTTCGGCCGATGATGTCCGCAGGCGTTCGTTCTGGGTCGATGGCTCACCTGACTATCTACAGGAATTCGACGATGGGAATCTCCTCTACGCCTCTTTCCGTGAGAACCGTATTCTTGACATCAGGAAGCTTGGCGACGGAGTCTACGAACTGGTCGCCGCGACATTCAGCAGGCTTCCCGGCGATGAATATGAAAACTGGGTGGAGACGATCTTCCGTGTCCGCGCGGAGGCCGTGGCCTCAGGAGACAATGGCCGTTCCAATCCGTTCAGGCTCGCCAACTGGCTTGACGCGGAGATGCGTTCCCTTAAAAAGATTGATTTTAAGGGACTTGAATATTATTGCTCTCCCGGATGCGAAGTCTCCAGACGGACTGCCCGCAGATTGTCAGCCTTTTTGAGAGGTTTCATTAACGAATATGTCCCGTCATTCCAAAGTCAGGTCCGCTATGTGGTGGCTTCCTCCATAGATCAGTGCGAACGACTGTCCGGAATCTTGTTCAACGTCTATTCCAATCCATTGATGAGTTCGGCGTCCGGAAAGACTTCTGACAAGGCGTTTTACGGACGGATCTTCGGAGATGACATAATTCTGTCGAATTACTATGACGACAGGCATGATGTGGCTCTTCTGCTTTTACGGTCGGCCTGGCCAAATGCCTTGCCTATGGTTCAGGAAGGCATCGCCGCTTACCATGGCGGGTATATGGATCTTTCATATTCAGATCTTAAGACCTCGCTTCGCCTCTACCTTGCCGGGAAGAGAGACCTTGATCTTTCGGATGATGACGATTTTTATGATCTCTCGATTCCTGTCTTCCGGGAGGATGGCGCGACAGTCGCGGTCATTCCTGTCGAGAGCCTGATCGGCGCCGCCATTGTCGAATATGCCCTGACCCAGTACGGCCATGGCAAGGTCCGCTCGCTGCTTGAGTGCGGCCGCTACGCCGACATATTCAAAACGCTTGACATCCCTTCCGCCGACATCAACGACTTCATCCGCGGGATACTTTAGTTTTGGTCAATGAGCTTCCTTTTGTTCGGCCACGGCCTTTTCATACAACTTCATCCGCGGGATACTTTAGTTTTGGTCAATGAGCCTGTCGAAGTGACAATATAAGAGTCCACTTGAAAAAGTACCATTCGCCACTTTTAACCCCCCGTTGGAAGTACCTGTGTGGCACATATTTTTCAAAAAAAAGACTTTTTCAAGTGGACTCATATAATGACGTGAATTGGTCACTTCGATGGTTGGTGAGTCTGGCGAACCACAAGCTCAGCGACCGGTTGGCTCGGTGACAATCAGGTAGTTGTCTTCGTTGTAGGGAGTCTCTATACGTGCGCCGAAGATGTGAGCGTCATCGCCTGATCTGACTTTCAGGCGGACTCTTAACTCATCGCTGGACATCGGAATGTTCTTGGCGGAGACCTCGGAATGTGGGTAGCGCTTCCCGACATCTTTCATGGTAGCCTTGTTAAGAGGAAGGATTTCCTTTACATAAAAGACTTTTCCGAAATCTTTAAGTGGTGCGGTTCGCTGCTCTAATTCGCTGTCAGACAGCGGTTCACCTATCGTGTAAAGATGCGTGAAGCGGGCCAGCTTCACGAGCCCGAACCTTTCGCAGACAGCATTGAACACCCCTGCCTTGGTCAGCGACTTCCCCGGTTCGAAGATTATTCTGGCGAATGTCGAATCCGGGTACACCGCTTTTGCGCCGGCAATCTCTTCTGACATGAATGTCAGCGTTCCGCCATCTTCCCGACAGGTCAATGAATATCCATTTCTCCATTCCCTGTCCAGCAGAATCAACAGCTCCTTGCATTCCCCGCAGCTTGCCACAACGTGGACCTCACGCACCCACTGACCGTTCCAGCCACCTTTGTGATTCTCATCAAGGAATGATTCATAAGTCCTGTCCAATCTTTCCACAACCATAGTGATGTCCGCCATAGGGGAAATCTTGAGCAGTATGAACCTGCTGGTTTCGAACATTTGAGGCAGCATCTTCAGCACGTCCGGCGAGCAGTCTTCCAGCAGAAAGACCTTCTTTCCCACGGAGTCCCGTCTTGCCGGGTCCATGAATATGACATCCGGCTTGAAGTCCCCGAGTATCTCCTCAAGGCTGTACGCTGTCGCCTCACAATTCCTAATGAATATATTCGTGGCTCCCAGAGCCTGGAAGTTGTGCCGTGCCGCCGCTGCCAGTTCCGGATTCATCTCGTTGTAAAGCACTTCCTCCGCCACTTCACTGAACGCCCACGAATCAACTCCCAGCCCTCCTGTCAGATCCGCCACCTTGCCGTTTTTCGGTTCGGTCACTTCGGCAAGCTCAGTGACCAAAAAACAATCGGTCGCAGAGCCTGTCCCTTTGGTCGCAGAGCCTGTCCCTTTGGCCGCAGAGCCTGTCGAAGCGACTGATAGTTTACTGATTCTTAAACCATCTCTGCAGGCCGCAGAACCTGTTTCTTCGGTTCCTGAACCTGCCGCCTCTGTCGGTGAACCTGTTTCTTCGGTCCCAGAACCAGCCGCCTCTGTCGGTGAACCTGTTTCTTCGGTCCCTGAACCTGCCACCTCTGTCGGTGAACCTGTTTCTTCGGTTCCTGAACCAGCCGCCTCTGTCGGTGAACCTGCTTCTTCGGTCCCAGAACCAGCCGCCTCTGTCGGTGAACCTGCTTCTTCGGTCCCAGAACCTGCCGCCTCTGTCGGAGAACCTGCTTCTTCGGTTCCAGAACCTGCCACCTCTGTCGGAGAACCTGTTTCTTCGGTCCCAGAACCTGCCATCTCTGTCAGAGAACCTGCTTCTTCGGTCCCTGAACCAGCCGCCTCTGTCAGAGAACCTGCTTCTTCGGTCCCTGAACCAGCCGCCTCTGTCGGTGAACCTGCTTCTTTGGCCCCAGAACCTGCTACCTCTGTCGGAGAACCTGTTTCTTCGGTCCCAGAACCTGCCACCTCTGTCAGAGAACCTGCTTCTTCGGTCCCAAAATCTGTCACCTCTGTCGGAGAACCTGCGGTGCTTTGAGCTTGTCGAAGTGTCGAAGCGACAGGTCTTCCATGTTCATTAAAGATTCTTTGAACAATCGAAGCCTTGTACCGCGCCGTGTCAGAAGAACTGCACTGCTCCGTGCATAGCGTCGAAGGATAGACCAGCCTCGAGCACGCCACCCATTCCGGCAACTTCTTACGAAGTTTCTTTCGTCCCTCGATAGTGTTGACCGCCAGCGACTTCGCATCCAGCCCAGCCAGTCCGGCATCCCCCGGCGACGGCCACTCCCTGCGCGACATCACCAGCCGCACCGTGTCCGCCCCTTCGTTCTCAACTATGAATCTCTCAAAACTGTCCATATTTTGTATATCATTATGATCTGTTATACTTTTTATCTCCCGCCAAATTTGGCTTACTAATCCTTAAAAAATAACCTGGTGATCTTTGAGAATCTGTTTTGATTTGTTTGAAATGTTCTTTGAGGTGAAAAAATCTTCATTTTCTTCCCGCTTCTTCAGTCAGATAGCACCGCTATCTTCTTTGGAAAAAGCAGTCGACCCCGGAGTTTATCACTCTCACATTTTCAGACAAACAAATCAAAACAGTTTCTTAGTAACCCTAAAAAAATAACTTGGTGATCTTCGATTGTCTTTTTCGGTCTATCTGTCTTACCTCATCAGACATGTGTCACCCACACTCCTTCTCCCAAAGAAATCTATCCTCGAAAATACTGCCAAATCTTTACCAACTTATTTTTTAACGCATACTTAACGCATACTTAGACACGCTCTGTCTGTCCTTTCCTTTGCAATGAAGCTATATGCTTTATAACAGTTATCCTCCCCATAAGGTGTCGTGATTTGCAATCTATTACAAGTTAATAGATTAGGTGATTGTCTTTAGCATGATTATACTAAAGGTAGGTGCGATATTGCTTGATTATCAATTGTTTATCAATCACGCACCGCATCACGCACCGCATCACGCACCACAGCACACACCTAAGCACGCGCTTTGTCGCCGCAACTGTCTCCTCTTTTGAGGCCACATTCCCATTCTATCCGCTTCCATTTGAAAAACATATTACCTTTTCACAAAATTACGATTATTTGACGAATACCGAGGAACTCATCATTCCCAAATTCATGAAATTGACAGAGTTTACGACATCGCCGTCAATGGCTGAGGTCAAGTACAAATGATTTTGAACGGTTAGTCACGTGAGTACCATATACATATAGGCGTTGTGATTAGATTAGACGGCAGGGTCAAGTGGCTCTGCTGTTTTGATTTTTGGTTCCTGTGCAAACCCTGTGAAACCCTGTGCAAACCACAGGCACGCATGAGTGGCTCTGGTAATGCTGTGAGGCCATAGTGTGTGGCTGACCCCCATATTCCGAGGGAGGGTCAGCCACAGTGATAGCGGATTGAATACCGTTGGTGGCGTTTTAGCGTGTCCGTGGTTTGTAAATGATTGGCATTCTTTGCGGATAATGCCCTTAAGTAATGCTGAAAGAAGAAGTTGCATCAATCGATAAAATTGAATACATGAGCCCACTTGAAAAAGTCTTTTTTTGAAAAATATGTGCCACACAGGTACTTCCAACGGGGGTAAAAAGTGGCGAATGGTACTTTTTCAAGTGGACTCATACATAGAATCACCCTGAACATCATAGAACGGCTCTGCTGTTTTGTTTTTTTGTGCCTTGTGCAAACCCTGTGCAAACCACAGGCACGCAAGAATGGCTCTGGTAATGCTGAGAGGCCATAGCGTGTGGCTGACCCCCATGTTCAGAGGGAGGGTCAGCCACAGTGATAGCGGATTGAATACCGTTGGTGGCGTTTTATCGTGTCCGTGGTTTGTAAATGATTGGCATTCTTTGCGGATAATGCCCTTGGAAGCTGTTTTGATTTGGCGAGATGCCCTGTGCAAACCACAGTCACTCAAGAATGGCTCTGCTGTTTTGATTTTTTGTACCCTGTGAAACCCTGTGCAAACCACGGGCAAGAGTGGCTCTGGTAATGCTGGGAGGCCATAGTGTGTGTCTGACCCCCATATCCCGAGGGAGGGTCAGCCACAGTGATAGTGGATTGAATACCGTTGGTGGCGTTTTATCGTGCACGTGGTTTGTAAATGATTGGCATTCTTTGCGGATAATGCCCTTGGAAGCTGCTTTGATTTGGCGAGATGCCCTGTGCAAACCACAGTCACGCAAGAATGGCTCTGCTGTTTTGATTTTTTGTACCCTGTGAAACCCTGTGCAAACCACGGGCAAGAGTGGCTCTGGTAATGCTGGGAGGCCATAGTGTGTGTCTGACCCCCATATCCCGAGGGAGGGTCAGCCACAGTGATAGTGGATTGAATACCG
>ENA-UONW01000640-UONW01000640.1-human-gut-metagenome-genome-assembly--contig:-CS52-NODE-640-length-50099-cov-37.828851_pt1 | contig 50099 bp, 49 predicted proteins | sample MGYA00242463_ERZ724010 | MGnify/ENA metagenome assembly ERZ724010 | reverse complement strand
GGCACCGTCCAGGTGCCCACAGAGGCCTTCATGGCGGTGCTGAAGCTGGACAGTGAGTGATCTTTTTGCCTTCCGGCGAGCGGCAGCGCGCCCGCCGCTGTGCGGCGTGAAATGAAATAAAACTCACCTGTGAGAGGATCAAAGATCCTTTCACAGGCAAAAAGAAGATGCGGAATTTGGGCACCGTCCAGGTGCCCACAGAGGCCTTCATGGCGGTGCTGAAGCTGGACAGTGAGTGATCTTTTTGCCTTCCGGCGCGGGGCAGCGCGCCCGCCGCTGTGCGGCGTGAAATGAAATAAAACTCACCTGAGAGAGGATCAAAGATCCTATCAAAGGCAAAAAGAAGATGCGGAATTTGGGCACTGTCCAGGTGCCCACAGAGGCCTTCATGGCGGTGCTGAAGCTGGATAGCGACTGAAAAAATAATAAGGAAAGAGGCCGCACAACCTCTTTCCTTATTATGCAATTCAGCTTTTAACCAATTCTTTCATACAGCACGTCTCTACTTGAGCGGCTTGGGGTATCGCTGCTGATTAAATGTAGAGTATCATTGCCATCAAAAATATAAGTGTACCGTATATCATTATATCCGCCAACCAATCGAAACTCTTTTTCAGCTTCTTTTGTTGACCATACACAACTGATGCCGTCGGCAATAGCAGACCCATCCTCCCGCAGCACCATTTGCGCCGGGAAGCCTGTTGGGTCATAGTCGCAAACCCATGTTCCGACGAAAGGTGAGGGGCTTGCGGATTGATTTTTTGCGCACCCGCACAGCAATGTTACGGCCATCAAAACGGCCAGTACTAAAGAAACGATCTTTTTCATAATACATCCGTCCTTTTTCTTTTTTGCCGCAGATAATTTGGCAAAAACAGCATAGCATATTTTTTAAATTTACGCAAGTGCGTATACGCGTTTGCGTAAAGTTTTTTACAATAACCTGCGAGGTGATACGATGCAGGTGAAAGATGCTGTGGCAGGACGCATTCGCGGGCTTTGCCGGGAACGGGGGATAAAAGTAAACGAGCTGGCCAATCTATCCGGGGTGACTCCGTCAACGGTGTACAGCCTTCTAAGCCCCGAAAGGCGGGATGTATCTATAATTACGATAAAAAAATTGTGCGACGGGTTGAATATAACCTTGGGTTGCTTCTTCTCAGCGGACATATTTGACATGCTGGAACAGGAAATCATATAGCTTGCGGCTGGACAGGAAGTAAAAATCGTAGTATTATGTTATCAATAGTGTTCTGTGCAAAAGTGAGAGGAGAACGGAAATGAAACGCGAAGTATTGCTGTTGGGCGACCCGGCCCTGTACGAGGTCAGCGCCGCCGTCACCCGGGGGGAGCTGGAGCAGCTGCGCCCGGATATTGAGGATATGTTTGAGTGCCTGCAGGATGCGGGCTTTGGCCACGGCATCTCGGCCCCGCAGATCGGCATCCGCAAGCGCTTGATTTGTCTGGATCTGGACGGCGTGCGCCGGGTCATCGTGAACCCTACCCTGGAGCTGGTGGGCAGCGAGACCATGGAGCTTATGGATGATTGCCTGTGCTTCCCCGGGCTGCTGGTGAAGGTGCGGCGCAACCGCCGCTGCATTGTCCGCTACCGGGATGAAAACTGGCAGGTACAGGAGCTTGCCTGTGAGGACTATCTCTCTGAGCTGATCCAGCACGAGTATGACCATCTCAACGGTGTCCTGGCCACCATGCGCGCCGTGGACGGCAAGGCCTTCGTGATGAAAAAGCCCGCCGCCAAGTAATAAAAGAAAAAGCAGCCGCCCGGTGGAGTGAACTGCACCCCATTTGTTAGACAGTATGATATACTATTTAACAAGTGGGGTGTTTTGCTATGCCAAAAGGAGTACCAAACAAACGATATGCGCCAGAATTCAAAAAACTGGTGATTGAAACCATGCAGGAAGAGAAATTGAGTTACAGCGAAACCTGTCGTAGATTTGAGGTAAACAGCAGAGATCGAATCAAATCATGGGAGCGAATCCACCTGGAAGAAGGGCCGGAAGGGTTAGCCATCGAACGGCGCGGCCGCGGCAGCACTGGTCGGCCAAAGAAGCTGCCAAAGGATGTAGAAGAATATCTGCTGGCCGAAGTGCAGCGGTTGCGTGCGGAGAACGATTACCTAAAAAACTTGCAAGCCTTGGTTTTGGAAGACGAGCGACGCCAGCGCAGAAAACGCAGGTAGTTCAAAAGCTGAGGCAAAGACATTCTCTGGATATTCTTCTCTCAATCGCTCAACTGCCCCGTGCCACTTTCTACTATCATCTGAAGCGGATGAACAGTTCAGATAAGTATAAAGCTGTCAAAGCGGAGATCACGGCCATCTACCACGAAAACAAAGGAAGATACGGCTATCGCCGCATTACAGCAGAACTTCACAAGCGCAATTTCCTCCTGAACCACAAGACTGTCCAGCGGCTTATGAAGGAGTTGGGCTTAGTTTGCCGTGTCAGGATGAAGAAGTATCGCTCTTATAAGGGAGAAGTGGGCAAAATCGCACCAAATCTGCTAAATCGGGATTTCCATGCCGAAAAGCCGAATCAGAAATGGGTCACGGATGTGACGGAGTTTAGCCTGTTCGGAGAAAAGCTCTATCTGTCCCCGATTCTCGATCTGCACAGCAGCGATCTGGTCAGTTACACCATCTCTGAGCATCCTGTTCTGAGTATGGTTACGACTATGCTGGACGAGGCGTTTGCAAAGATCCCGGTCGGAACAAACCTGATTCTCCATTCTGACCAGGGCTGGCAGTACCAGCACAAGCAGTATCAGAGGATGCTCCGCGAGAAGGGCATCCGACAGAGCATGAGCCGGAAAGGAAACTGCCTGGACAACGCCGTGATAGAGAATTTCTTCGGCTTACTCAAAAGTGAACTGTTGTACTTACAAGAGTTTCAGTCTATGGAACACTTCAAGCAGGAACTCGTTGCATATCTGGATTACTACAACAACCGCCGCATCAAGGCAAAGCTAAAGGGCTTGCCGCCTGCAATGCACAGACAGCAAGCCCTTTCGGCTGCTTGAACAATTTTTACTTCAGAATATTGTCTAACTTTTAGGGGTCACTTCAGAGGCTGCGTCTGGTTTTTTGCTGTTTAAAAGGGGATGGATCGCCATACCGGCGGCAAAGGGGGAACGGATTGCCGCACCAGTGCGCGCACTGATTCGCAATGACAGGCGCAGGGGATGCAGCGACGGACGCAAAAAGGGGCGGACAGAGTCGTCCGCCCCTACAAAACAGGGGTAAGCCTTATCTCACAGCTTCGTTACCATGGGAATGACCATGGGGAGGTTACCGAAGGGCAGGCGGATATGGCTTGGTTTCGTCTGTGCGGCCTAAAAGATAGTCCACTCTGGTGCCGTAAAAATCTGCCAAGCGCACCAAAATATCTGTGGGGATGTCCCGCTTGCCCATTTCGTAGTAGGAGTAGCAAACCTGTGAGCATTGCAGGTACTTAGCCAGATCCTTTTGGTATAGATCTCTGTCCTCCCGCAGATCACGGATTCGTCGATACATTTTGCAGCCTCCTTTTTCGATCGTCACAAAAAGTATAGACAAAACAAATTGTTTTATTGATATATAACAATTTGTTATATTATGGAGTTGCCGAGAGAAAAAAAAGTAAAAAACAGGAACGTGGGAATAAAATACACCCGCGTTCCTGTTTTTATTGAATTTCAATTACAGCTTCGTTACCATGGGGATGACCATGGGGCTGCGCTTGGTGTGCTTATAGAGATAGCTGCTCACGGCGCTGCGGACGGCCCGGGAGACCTCGCCATCGTCCCGGCGCTTTCGGGCGGACATGGCGTCTACCGTCTTTTGGGCCACGTCCCGGAGCTGATGCAGCAGCTCCTCAGACTCCTTTACATAGACAAAGCCACGGGTGACGATCTCCGGCGGGCACAGGAGCTGGTGGTCGTGAGAGGACATGGGCAGCACGACCACCACCATGCCGTCCTCAGCCAGAAGCCTGCGGTCGTTGAGGACCACGGCCCCTACCTCGCCCACGCCGGAGCCATCCACAAACACCTCCCCGGCAGGGACGGAGGTCTCGCACTTGATGTGCTTGCCGGTGATCTCAATGACGGAGCCGTTTTCGGCCACCACGATATTCTTGGGGCTCATGCCCATGGACTCCGCCACGCGCTTGTGGATCTGCAGCATGCGCTGCTCGCCGTGGAGAGGGATGAAGAACCGGGGCTTGGTGAGGGCGTGAATGATCTTCAGCTCCTCCTGGCAGGCATGGCCGGAGACATGGAGCATATCCGCCTTGTCATACACCACATCCACGCCCTTGCGGAACAGCTCGTTGATGACCCGGCCCACCGTCACCTCGTTGCCGGGAATGGCGGAGGCGGAGATGATGACCTTGTCCGTGGGGCCCACGTCGATCTGCTTATGGGTGGAGAAGGCCATGCGGTACAGGGCGCTCATTTCCTCCCCCTGGGAGCCGGTGGTGACGATGACCTGCTGCTCCGGGGGCAGGTTCTTCAGCCGGTTCAGATCCACCACGGTGCCCTTGGGCACCTTCATATACCCCAGCTCTGTGGAGACCTTCATAATATTCTCCATGCTGCGGCCGGTGACGGCCACCTTGCGCCCACAGGCGTGGGCGGCGTCAATAACCTGCTGGATGCGGTGGACATTGCTGGCAAAGGTGGTGACGATAATGCGCTTTTTGCAGCCGGTAAACTGCCGGACGAAGGTCTTGCCCACGGCCCGCTCGCTCATGGTGTAGCCCGGGCGCTCCACATTAGTGGAGTCCGCCAGCAGGGCCAGGACTCCCTCGTGACCCAGGGCACCGAAGCGGGCCAGGTCGATGACCTCCCCATCGATGGGGGTAGAGTCGATCTTAAAGTCGCCGGTGTGGACAATGGTACCCATGCGGGTGTGGATGGCGAAGGCCACGGAGTCGGCTATGGAATGGTTCACATGGATGAACTCCACCTGGAACTTGCCCGCCCGGACGGTGCTGCCCGGCTCCACAGTGATGATCTTGGTGGAGTCCAGCAGGCGGTGCTCCTGAAGCTTCAGCTTGATGAGCCCGGCGGTAAAGCGGGTGCAGTAGATGGGCATATTCACCTGCTTGAGAACATAGGGAATGGCCCCGATATGGTCCTCATGGCCATGGGTGATGAACAGGCCACGCAGACGGCTGTGGTTCTTCATCAGGTAGCTGACATCGGGAATGACGCAATCGATGCCGTACATATCGTCGCCGGGGAAGGCCATGCCGCAGTCCACCACGATGATCTCGCCGCCGTATTCGTAGGCGGTCATGTTTTTGCCGATCTCATTGAGACCGCCCAGGGGGATGATTTTTAATTTTTCTGCCATAAAAGTATTGATTCTCCTTTTTACTTCCGGGGCCGCGGTGGGCGGAATGAACGCAAAAATGCGCATCAAAACAAAGGCGCCCCGCCTGCGTCGGGCCCTGCATCGCCCTGCGCGGCGGCGGAGGACCGCCTGACCGTGACCGTAGTATGATTTTTTCGGGGGATTAGCCCCGTTTATCGCATCGCGGCATCCACATTGCCCGCGAAAAGATACGAATATAACCAGTGACGACGGTCACTGGTTGCGCAATGACACGTTACAAGGGGTGCGGCGCAAGCCCGGTTCGGGCCGATGCGGGCATCGGCCTCTACACAAAATGGAAAGGTGGGGGTGCCGCCCTACAGCGCATTGCCTGGCAGGGGCGGACGGCCATGTCCGCCCGGCGGGGGAAAGGATTTCCCTCTAATTATTTTATAGTATAGCACATTTATTGCCATTTGTACACCCCCAAACGTGCGCCGGGTTTCCGGACTTTTCGACAGGGCGGAAAAAAGTGGCCTGTAGGGGGAAAGAAACGCTTGTGCCCCCCGGGCGAATATGGTATAATGTAAAATCAGCAAACTGGGTCACTATCTGCATATGACAAGGGAGGGAAGGCCATGAACGAGAGAATCCGAAAGCTGGTGCGCACCAACACGGTGGCGTATATCCTGCTGCTGCTCCTATTTGCCGCAGTCACGGCGAAGATATCTCTGGCTCTGGCCATCGGCGAGGTGGCCGCTGCCTTGGCGGTGTGGTATATCAGTCACCGGCGGAGTAAGGTTGTGCAGCAGCAGCTGCACCAGTATGTGGAGCGCATAGCCGGCGGTGCCGATACCGCTAAAAACAGCAACATGCTCTTTGCCCCCATGCCCATGATGGTCTTTAATCCCGAGAACGATGACGTGCTTTGGGCCAACGACCTGTTCACGGACCTGCCGGGTGTGGGGAAGGATATTTTCGAGTCCCGGGTGCGGGACGTGGTGGAGGGCTTTGAGACCCACTGGATCCTGGAGGGAAAGTCGGAGTTTCCGGGCCTGTTTACCTGGAACGGACGGCGCTACCGGATATTCGGCTGCCTGTCCCGGCCCGAGGGAACGGGGCATATGGGCGTGCTGGCCACCACCTACTGGATGGATGTGACAGATCTGGAGCATATACGCACGACCTTGGCCGAGACACGGCCTGTGGTGGCCATCATCATGATCGACAACTACGAGGATCTCATGAGCGCCTGCCCGGAGGGCAAGCGCTCCGCCGTGCGGGCGGCTGTGGAGGAGAAAATGGACCAGTGGCGGGGCGGGAGCGGCGCGCTGCTGATGAAATCCGACCGGGACCGCTATCTGATGGTTTTGGACGAGGCCCGATACGAAAAATTCGCCGCCGGCCGCTTTTCCATCCTGGATGATGTGCGCACGGTGCAGGCGGGCGAGGGGGTATACGCCACGCTCTCTATCGGCGTGGGCCGGGAGGCGGCGGAGTTTGAGGCCCTGTATAAAAACGCCGGCCTTGCTCTGGAGATGGCCCTGAGCCGGGGCGGTGACCAGGCCGTTGTGAAGGACCAGATGAACTTTGAATTTTACGGCGGCCGGGCCAAGACCACGGAAAAACGAACAAAGGTGAAATCCCGGGTCATGGCCAACGCTCTGGGCGACCTGATGGACGACACGGAGCATGTGTACGTTATGGGCCACAAGTATGCCGACATGGACACTCTGGGCGCTGCGGCGGGCATATGTGCCATTGCCCGCAAGCGGGGTAAGGCCGCCCGCATTGTGCTGGACATGGAAAATAATTCCGTTGGGCCTATGCTGCGAAAGCTCCGGGCCCTGCCGGAATACAAGGATGTATTCATCGGCGGCGGAGATGCCTTTTTACGGGTGCAGCCGGACACACTCCTGGTGGTGGTGGACACCAACCGCCCGGAGAGCGTGGAGTCCGAGCCGCTGCTGGAAAGCTGCAACCGGGTGGCGGTGATCGACCACCACCGCCGAAGCAGCAGCTACATTGAGAAAATGGCCCTGAACTTTCACGAGCCCTACGCCTCCTCTGCCAGCGAGATGGTGACGGAGCTGCTGGGGTATCTGCTGGAGACCGGCGACCTGCTGAAAGCCGAGGCGGAGGCTCTGCTGGCGGGCATTGTGTTGGATACCAAGAGCTTTACCAACCGCACCGGCGGGCGCACCTTTGAGGCGGCGGCGTATTTGCGCCGGGCCGGGGCTGACACCCAGGATGTGCAGCGGATGTTCCAGAGTGATCTGGAATCCATGATCGACCGCTATGCCATCATACGGCGGGCGGTGCTGTACCGGGAGGACCTGGCCATTGCCGCCATTGACGAACCCTGTGAGCGGGTGACGGCCGCCAAGGCCGCCGATGAGCTGCTGACCCTCAGCGGCGTGCAGGCGTCCTTCGTGTTCTATCCCAAGGATGATGGCGTGTATATCTCTGCCCGGTCCCTGGGTGAGGTGAATGTGCAGGTCATTGTGGAGGCCCTGGGCGGCGGCGGCAACTCCACCAGCGCCGGCGGGCAGCTGCCCGGCGTGACGGTGGAGCAGGTGTGCCAAAAGCTCCAGGAGGCCATTGACAAATACTACGAAAAACCCAACCAAGGAGGAACCAATAAATGAAAGTTATTCTGAAAGCCGATGTGAGAGGCAAGGGTAAGAAGGGCCAAATGATCGAGGTAGCCGAGGGCTACGCCCGGAACTTTCTGCTGCCCAAGGGCCTGGCTGTGCTGGCCACGGCAGACGCCATGAACACCATGCGCCTGCAGGAGAAGGCCAAGGCCAAGGCCGACGCGGAGGCTAAGGCCGCCGCCACAGAGATCGCGGAAAAGCTCAAGGGCCTGCAGGTGAAGGTGGCCTCTAAGGGCGGCGAGGGCGGCAAGCTCTTCGGCGCTGTGACGGGCCGGGAGATCGCCGCCGCTCTGAAGGAGCAGCATGGCGTGGACATCGACAGCAAGAAGCTGGTGCTGGATGAACCCATCAAGAGCTTCGGCAGCTATCAGGTGAAGGCTAAGCTGGGCTTTGAGATCAGCGGCACGGTGTACGTCATCGTGACGGAGGAAAAATAAGAGGACGTATCAAACGGAAAGGAGGTTTCCCCTATGCCTATGGATGAGCTGCTGAGCCGGGCCATGCCCCATTCTCCGGAGGCGGAGCAGGCGGTGCTGGGATCCATGCTCATTGATGCCGATTGCATCAAGGACGTGATGGACAAGCTCCAGCCGCAGGACTTCTACCTGCAGCAGAATCGGGAAATCTTCGAGACCATTTATTCCATGTTCATCTATTCCCGGCCCATTGACGGCGTGACCGTGGCCCGGGAAATGGAAAAAAACGGCGTATACCGGGACGATACCCGGGCCTATCTCCTCCAGCTCATGGAGGTGACCCCTACCTCCGCCAATGTGATGGAGTACGCGGGTATCATCCGGGATAAGGCCCTGCTGCGCTCCATGGCCAAGGCGGCGGGGGACATCGCCGCCATGGTGCAGGAGGGCGTGGGCACCGCCGGCGACCTGCTGTCGGCAGCGGAGCAGAAGATCTATGCCATCCGCCAGGGCCGGGGCAGCCAGGAAATGGCTACCGTGGGCGCCGTGCTCAACGATGTTATGGAGCAGCTGGCCAAGCTCACCGCCGGCAGCGAGCCGCCGGGCCTGTCCACGGGCCTGTCCGCGGTGGACCGGAAGATCAACGGCCTGAATAAGTCGGACCTGCTGCTGCTGGCGGCCCGGCCCGGCATGGGCAAGACCAGTATGGCCCTGAATGTGGCCCTGTCGGCGGCCAAGGCCTCCGGCAAAACGGTGGCTATCTTCTCCCTGGAAATGTCCAAGGAGCAGCTGGTGACAAGGCTTTTAGCCAACGAGGGGCTTATTGAAAACACCCGCCTGGCCACCGGCAACCTCCGCGAGAGTGATTGGGAGAAGATTGCCCAGGCGGCCTCTGTGCTCAACCAGACCAACATCCGCATCGACGACAACCCCCTGCTCACCGTGGCAGACATGAACGCCAAGTGCCGCCGCCTGGAAAACCTGGGCCTGGTGGTCATCGACTATCTGCAGCTGATGACCTCCGCCGGGGGCAAGGGCTACAGCGGCGAGAATCGCCAGCAGGCGGTGGCGGATATTTCACGGATGCTGAAGATCATGGCCAAGGAGCTGCAGGTGCCGGTGCTGTGCCTGTCCCAGCTGTCCCGCGCCAACGAAAAGCGGGAGGATAAGCGGCCCATGCTGTCGGATCTGCGTGAGTCCGGCGCTATCGAGCAGGACGCGGACATCGTCATGTTCCTGTATCGGGATGACTATTATAATGAGGACTCCGAAAAGCGGAACATCGCCGAGTGCATCGTGGCCAAGAACCGCCACGGCGAGACCGGCAAGGTGGAGCTGCGCTGGATGCCGGATTACACCGCCTTCAGCACCCTGGAAAACCGCTATGAGGAATAAAGAGCTGGACCTGCTGCCGTTTATGCGGCGGTGGGATATGCTGCCGCCAGAAGGCGGACGCATCCTGTGCGCCGTCAGCGGCGGACGGGACTCCATGTGCCTGCTGCACACCCTGTGGCAGCTGGGACAGAGGGAAAATTTCTCCGTGGCCGCCGTACACATGAACCACGGCCAGCGGGATACGGCCCGGCGGGATGAGCTGTTTGTACAGAACTTCTGCCGGGAGCGGCGCATCCCCTGCGTGACGGAGCGGGTCAGCGTGCCGGAGAAGGCAAAGCAGTGGGGCGTTGGCATCGAGGAGGCCGGGCGGCGGCTGCGGTATGAGACCTTCCGCCGGGCAGCGGAGCTGACCCGGGCGGACCGCATTGCCACGGCCCATCACGCCGCCGACCAGGCGGAGACGGTGCTGCTGAACCTGCTGCGGGGCACGGGCCCCCAGGGACTGGCGGGTATTCCCCCGGTGCGGGGGAACATCATCCGGCCCCTGCTGGAGACGTCCCGACAGGAGATCGAGGAATATTTGGAGAGAAACGGGATTCCCCATGTAGAGGACGAGACCAACAGCGACCGAAGCATGACCCGGAACCGGCTGCGGCTGGACATCATGCCGCTGCTGAAGGAGCTGTATCCCGGCGCGGAGGGAAGCATCTGCCGCACGGCGGAGATCCTGCGGCGGGAGGAGGAATACTGGCAGGCCCAGGCGGACGCGATCCTGCCCCCGGATGGGGCAGAGCTGGACCGGGAGAGCCTACTGAGGCTGCCCTATGCCCTGCGGCTGCGTGTCCTGCGGGCACTGACGGAGCGCACACAGGCAGGCCGGAAGGATTTTGGTGCGGTACACTACGAAGCCATGGAGGCACTGCTCCACGGCTGCGGCGGGAGCATTTCCCTGCCCGGCGGTCTGACAGCCGTGTGCCGGGGAGAGAAATTTATCCTGGAGGCGGCGAAGAAGGCGCCGCCGGGAGCGGCGCTGACCCTGGGGACGAACCGGTGGGGGGAATTTACCATCACCTGCCGGATGGAGGGCCGGGACTATTTGCCCGGGACGAATGAGATGGCCCTGGGGCGCGATGTAATGAAGCGCCCACTTTTTGTGCAGACATGCCGGGCCGGAGATGGGCTGAAGCTCCCAGGCAGCCGGGGCCGGCGCAGCGTGAAGCGCCTGTGCGCAGATTGGGGGATAGGCCCCGGAGAGCGGGATGCGCTGCCTGCGTTTTATGTGGGCGAGAGCCTGGCGGCGGTATGGCCGCTGGGAGTGGACGAGGAATTTCAGCCCCGGGAAACCGATGGCGAGAGAATAATTATTCAGATCAAGAGAGAAATTGCAGGAGGATATAGCAATGGCTAAAAGCAACATGAATCAGGACATTTTGAAGGTGCTGCTGTCTGAGGAGCAGATTCACGCTCGCATCCAGGAAATGGGTGATGAGCTATTTGACCGGTTCAAGGACAGGGATCCCATGTTTGTGGGCGTGCTCAACGGCTGCTTCATGTTCATGGCGGACCTGGTGCGGGCCACCCAGCTCAAGAGCGAGGTGGAGTTCATCAGTTTGTCCTCCTACAAAAACGCTACCAAGAGCTCCGGTGTGGTGGAGATCACCCGGGATCTGCAGCGGGATATTACCGGCCGGGACATCATCGTGGTGGAGGATATCCTGGACTCCGGCAACACCCTGTACTTCCTGGAGGGCTATCTGAAGGCCAAGGGCGCAGAGTCCATCACCATTGTTACCCTGCTGGATAAGCCCTCCCGCCGGGAAAAGCCCATTACCCCCGACCTGGCCGGATTCGAAGTGCCGGATGAGTTTGTGGTGGGCTTCGGCCTGGACTACTGCCAGCAGTACCGGAATATGCCTTATATCGGCGTGCTGAAGCCCGAGGTTTACAGCAAGTGAGCCCGCGGAGACAGCGGACGGGAAAGGAGGAGCCCATGGACGAGAATAAAGACGGATTGCAGCCGGCAGACCCGCAGCTTCCTGGCCGGGGCTCCGCCGACAGCTATCCGGGCCGCCGCCTGCAGAAGGAGAGCACAGCCCGCAGACTGTGGAGAGATTACGGCTTTGCGCCTATCACCGTGGCGGTGATGCTGGTGCTGCTCAAGGTGATCCTGCAGATCGCTTGGGTACCCAGCGGCTCCATGGAGGATACTCTGCCCACCAGGTCCCTGCTGCTTTCGTGGCAAATGCCCTATGTGTTCGCCGATCCCACGCCCCAGCGGGGGGATGTGGTGACCTTCCGGAGCGAGGAGTTGGGTAAGCTCCTGGTCAAGCGGGTCATCGGCCTGCCCGGGGACACGGTAAGCATCCAAAACGGTTATGTGTATATTAACGGTGAAAAGCTGGAGGAATCCTACCTGCCCCGGCAGGGTGTCACCGCTGCGGGCAACCAGGAGGAGTATGTGGTGCCGGAGGGATGCCTTTTCTTTTTGGGCGACAACCGCACCAACTCACAGGACGCACGCCTGTGGGATAACCCATATATTCCGGTGGATAAAGTGCGCTCCCATGTGCTGGTGTGTATATCCTTCCTGAAGGAGAACAGCTGGCGGGGTATTCGGGTGGTTTCTTAAAAGGAGATGTGTCTGTGACTGAGAATAGAAGAATACGCCCCGGCAGCCTGCTGCTGTTGCTGCTGGTGGTGTGCGTGTTTATATTGGCACGGAGCATGAACAGCTCCGGCACCGTTGCATACAGCGATATGTGCCGCTATTTCCGGGAGGAGAAGGTGCAATCCTTCACTATCACCGGCGATGTGCTCAAGGCCAAGCTGCAGGACGGCACCCTGGCCACCTGCACCATCGGCAGCGTGGAGAGCTTTTACAGCGACATGGACGGCCTGATTCAGCAGCAGGTGCAGAGCGGCACCGTGCAGCAGCAGGATTTTATTCATGCCACCAACTGGGTGACGACACTGCTGCCTTATGTCATGGGGATACTGGGCTTTTTGCTGATTGTGCGGCTTATGGGCCGCATGAACGGCGGCGCTGCAGCCCAAGACAAAATGGCTAAATTCGGCCAGGCCCGGGTGCAGATGCCCGGCCGGGGCGAGAATCGGGTGACCTTTGACCAGGTGGCCGGCGCCGACGAGGAAAAGGAGGAGCTGCAGGAGATCGTGGAGTTCCTGCGGGACCCGGATAAGTATCTGCAGCTGGGCGCACACATCCCCAAGGGTGTGCTGCTGGTGGGCCCTCCGGGCACCGGCAAGACACTGCTGGCCAAATCCGTGGCCGGAGAGGCGGACGTGGCATTTTTATCCATCTCCGGCTCCGACTTTGTGGAAATGTATGTGGGCGTGGGCGCCAGCCGCGTCCGTGACCTGTTTGAGCAGGCGAAAAAACAATCCCCCGCCATTGTATTTATCGACGAGATCGACGCCGTGGGCCGTCAGCGCGGCAGCGGACTGGGTGGCGGACACGACGAGCGGGAGCAGACCCTCAACCAGCTCTTGGTGGAAATGGATGGATTTACCGCCAACTCGGGCGTGGTGGTGCTGGCCGCCACCAACCGGGTGGACATCCTGGATCCGGCACTGCTGCGGCCCGGCCGGTTTGACCGGCAGGTATATGTGGGGCTGCCGGATATCAAGGGCCGGGAGGAGATCCTGAAGGTCCACGCCCGAAACAAGCCTCTGGCGGAGGATGTGGACCTGGCGGAAATTGCCCGGGGTACCGCAGGCTTTACCGGCGCGGATCTGGAGAACCTGCTCAATGAGGCGGCGCTGCTGTCGGGGCGGCGGAATGAACCGGTGATCCGGCAGAAAACCATTCAGGAATCCATCATCAAGGTCATTGCCGGCCCGGAAAAGCACAGCCGGGTCATCCCTGAGCAGGAACGTAAGCTCACGGCCTTCCATGAGGCCGGCCACGCCGTAGTGATGCACGACCTGCCGGGCCAGGACCCGGTGCATCAGATCACCATCGTTCCCCGGGGGCAGGCCGGCGGCATGACCATCAGCCTGCCGGAGGAGGACCGCTCGTACCTGTCCAAGCGATACATGGAGGACGAGATCGTGGCCCTCCTGGGCGGCCGGGCCGCCGAGGAGCTGATGCTGGGAGATATCTCCACCGGCGCCTCCAACGACCTGCAGCGGGCCACCACCATCGCACGAAAGATGGTGGGCACCTACGGTATGTCCAAGCGCCTGGGCCATGTGGCCTTCAACGCCGGCAGCGACGAGGTGTTCATTGGCAAGAGCATGGGCCACACCCGTCCCTACTCCGAGAAGATTGCCGCCGAGATGGATGACGAGATCCAGCAGATCCTGGCGGACGGCTATGCCCGCTGCACGGAGATCCTGAAGCGGCAGCAGGAGAAGCTGGAGGCGGTGGCGAGCTTCCTGCTGGAGCATGAAACCATGACTGCGGAGGAATTTGAATCTGTTTTTCAAGCGGAAAAAACGTGAGAATTTTGTAAATCGTCCTCTTTGCTCAGCAAAGAGGACGATTTGTTTTTGTTAACAGCAGAAGGGTATTGTGCAAAATCACGAATGGCCTTGTCTGCCAATGGGGGACAGCAAAAGAGCAAAATGGCGGTATGAGGGGCATATAAACGCAATTGTCCACGTATAGAGAACAGCGGCAAAAAGTAAAGGCGGAAAAATCTTTCGGGGAAACCGGAATCGCGGCGGAAATTTAATGCAACATGCTCTCTTGCAATCGAGGGGGTTTTTTAATAAAATATAAAAATAGTCATAGGAAAAATGGAGAGCCTATGACCCAAACCAATTAGGAGGAAGAAAAGATGAAAAAGTTTATTGCATTGCTGTTGGCCCTGGTCACGGCACTGTCTTTGGTTGCCTGCGGCAGCAAGGACAATGGCGGCTCCACCGATGGGGACACCGTGAAGATCGGTATCTTTGAGCCCACCTCCGGCCAGAATGGCGCCGGCGGCAAGAAGGAGATCCTGGGCATCGAGTACGCCAACTCCATCAAGCCCACCGTTACCATCAATGGCAAGGAGTACAAGGTTCAGCTCATCACCGCCGACAATGCTTCCGAGCAGTCCAAGGCTCCCGCCGCGGCCCAGACCCTGATTTCCAAGGGCGTGTCCGTGGTCATCGGCACCTACGGCTCCAGCTGCGCCATTGCCGCCGGCCCCCTGTTCCGGGATGCTAAGATCCCCGCCATCGGCACCTCGTGCACCAATCCGCAGGTGACCGAGGGTAACGACTACTATTTCCGCGTTTCCTACATTGATCCCTTCCAGGGCGCCGTGATGGCCAACTTCGCCAACAAGGAAAAGGGCAGCGTCAACTGCGCTCTGATCATTGAGTCCGGCGACGACTACTCCGCCGGCTTCGGTAACTATTTCCAGAAGGAAATGGAGCGCCTGGGCGGTAAGGCCACCGTTCTGGAGTTCCAGAAGGGCGAGACCGACTTCTCCACCATCATGGCTACCATCAAGTCCGCCGGTTATGACGGCATCTTCGCCCCCGTGTCCATCGAGACCGCTGCCATGATCATCAGCCAGGCCCGCGACAGCGGCGTTACCTGCCCCATCATGGCCGGCGACACCTGGGATGATATCTCCATCGCGCAGCGTACCGGCGACAAGGCCACCGACATTTATTTCTCCGCTTTCTTCGATGCAGCCGACGAGTCCAACGCCGAAGGTAAGGCCTTCGTGGAGGGCTTCAAGAAGTGGGTCGCCGAGGACAAGACCCGTATCGAGAACAACGGCGGCACCGCTGACGCTATCTCCAGCGTGACCCCCTGCGGCTACGACGCTTATATGGCTGCTGTCAACGCCATTGAGAAGGCCGGCTCCACCGAGGGCGCTGCCATCCGCGACGCACTGGCTGCTCTGGAGGTTAAGGGCCTGGTTACCGGCGACCTGAAGTTCGATGAAAACGGCGACGCCATCAAGACCTATGCCGTTATCAAGACCATCAAGGATGGCGACATCGTGTACTACAGCACCTACAACGGCTGATAAGTACCCGGCGTTTCTATAAACGACATAGAGCTTCATCGTGAGGGGAGCGCCGCTCCCCTCACGATTCCGAGGTTTTTGCACTTTGATGACTCTTGCGTTTTCGGCAGACGAGGGACATCCACTCCCCGAATGCTGAAAGCGCAAGATTCATATAGAAGGAGGTTTCCGTACTTATGCATGACGCAGCTTTCTATATCCAGCTGCTGCTCTCCGGCGTCACGGTGGGCAGTCTGTACGCCCTCATCGCCATTGGCTACACCATGGTCTACGGCATCCTGCGCCTGATTAACTTTGCCCACGGCGACATCTTTATGATGGCGGGCTTTTTCATGGTGTATATCTCCGCCTCCTGCTCCCTGGCGGTGTCTATCCCTCTGGTGCTGCTGCTGACGGTGATTTTGGGTGTGGTCATTGAGCGGGCGGCCTACAAGCCCCTGCGCACGGCGCCCCGTATGTCCGTGATGATCTCGGCCATCGGTGTCAGCTACCTGCTGCAAAACCTGGCCAACTACATCACCGGCGGCATCGCCCGGGCTTACCCAGATATCCCCTTCTTCACCCAGGTGATGAACGTGGGGGGCCTGAACATCAAGCGCATCACCATCATCACCCCCATCCTCACCATTGCCCTGGTGGTGGTGCTGGTGATCCTCATTCAAAAGACGAAGGTGGGCATGGCTATGCGTGCCGTGTCCCGGGACTTCGAGACCTCCCAGCTCATGGGCATTAAGATCAACAGCGTCATTTCCATGACCTTTGTCATCGGCTCGTTCCTGGCGGGCGTGGCCTCTATTTTGTACTTTGCCAACTACGGCCAGGTGAGCCCCATGATCGGCGCTATGCCCGGCCTGAAAGCGTTCGTGGCCGCTGTGTTCGGCGGCATTGGCTCCATCCCCGGCGCCGTGATCGGTGCGTTCATCATTGGTATCTGCGAGTCCTTTATCAAGGCCAATGAGACCATCGCCGTATTCAGCAACGCTTTCACCTTTGCCCTGCTGATCGTGATCTTGCTGTGCAAGCCCAACGGTCTGTTCGGTGAGAAACTGACGGAGAAGGTGTAAGCTATGAAGAATAACAAGAAAAAAAATCTGCTGCTGTCACTGATTTTGGCAGCCATCTGCATTGCGTTTTTGCTGTATGTAGACAAGTTCCAGCACTATTCCATGCTGGCCACGGTGCTGAAAAAGGGTGCCATTTACTCCCTGGTGGCCGTGTCCTTGAACCTGCTCAACGGCTTTACGGGCCTGTTTTCCCTGGGCCAGGCGGGCTTCATGATGATCGGCGCCTACACCTACGGTATCCTCACCATTCCCGTAACGGACCGGCTGAACGTGTACCAATATTTTGATGGCGGTATCGTGCAGTTCTGCCTGCCCATGCTGGTGGGCCTGATCTTGGCGGGTATCGTACCGGCCATCTTCGCCTGGCTCATCGGTCTGCCGGTGCTGAAGCTGAAGAGCGACTATCTGGCCATTGCCACTCTGGGCTTTGCCGAGATCATGCGCGCCATCATCCAGTGGAAACAGCTTGGGCCCCTGACCAACGCCTCCAACCTGCTGCGCGGCTTTGCCGGTTTTGACTCCATCCTGTTCCCGTTCGTCGTGTCGGCTATCTGTATCGGCTGCATTGTGCTGCTCATTAACTCCACCTATGGCCGGGCCTTCAAGGCTATCCGCGACGACGAGATCGCCGCCGAAGCCATGGGCATCAACCTGGCCAAGCACAAGATGCAGGCCTTCCTCATCAGCTCCTTCTTCGCCGGTATCGGCGGTGCGCTGCTGGCTATGTTCCAGTCCAGCGTCCAGGCCAACACCTTTACCTCTACCATGACCTATGAGATTTTGCTGATCGTGGTCATCGGCGGTATCGGCTCCATCACCGGCTCCATTTTGGGTTCGTTCCTGTATATCGCCTCCTCCGAGTGGTGGCTGCGCTTCCTGGACGACCCCGTGCCCTACCTGGGAGTGAACATCCCCTTCATGCGGGGCGGCTTCCGGATGCTGGTGTTCTCGGTGGTCATTATGATCGTGGTGCTGTTCTTCCGCAAGGGCATTATGGGCGACCGGGAGTTCTCCTGGGATGGGATCTTCAACTTCTTCAAAAAGCTGTGTAAGAAGAAGGATAAATCCGCAAAGGAGGTGGCCTCCAAATGAAAAACGTACTGAAGCTGGAAAATGTGACCATGCAGTTCGGCGGCGTGGTGGCCGTGGACAACCTGAGCATGAAGGTGGACGAGGGTGAGATCGTTGCCCTCATCGGCCCCAACGGCGCCGGTAAGACCACGGCGTTCAACGTCATCACCGGCGTGTATGCCCCCACCAACGGCCGGGTGTGCTTCAACGAAAAGTGTATCGTGCGCAATCACCCCACCGGCAAGATGAAAAAGGCCTACAAGGGTGAGCATCCCGCCATGTATACCGCGCAGCTTGCCCCGGAGGAGGCCCTGGAGGACGAGGCTCTGAAGGCTTGGAAGGAAGCCCAAAAGGAGCGGGATGAGGATGCCTTCTCTGACCGTGTGCTGGCCCCGACGCCGGATAAAATCACGGCTCTGGGAATGGCCCGCACCTTCCAAAATATACGCCTGTGGAAGAGCCAGACGGTATTTGACAATGTACTCATTGCCAAGCATCTGCGCCGCACCAGCAATCTCTTTACCGCCGCCCTCCACCTTAACGCAAAGGAGGAGGCACGGCAGCGGGCGGAGGTGCTGGAGCTGCTGAAGCTGGTGGGTCTGGAGGATGTGAAGGACGAGCTGGCTACCTCCCTGCCCTACGGCAAGCAGCGCCGGCTGGAGATTGCCCGAGCCTTGGCTACGGATCCCACGCTGCTGCTGCTGGATGAGCCGGCGGCGGGCATGAATCCCCAAGAGACCCTGGAGCTGACGCAATTCATCGGCGAGATCCGCAAGAATTTCCACATGACCATCCTGCTCATTGAGCACCACATGGACCTGGTCATGGACATTGCCGACCGCATCTATGTGCTGGACTTCGGCAAGCTGATCGCCCAGGGTACGCCTGAGGAGATTCAGAGCAACGAACACGTTATCGACGCTTATTTGGGGGTGGTTGAAGATGCTGAAGATTGAGAATCTGCATGTGTCCTACGGCGGCATCAAGGCCCTGCGGGGCATCAGCCTGGAGGTGCCGGACGGCAAGATCGTCACCCTTATCGGCGCCAATGGTGCAGGTAAATCCACCACTCTGCGCACCATATCCGGCCTGGTGAAGGCTGACAGCGGCTCTATCTCCTACGACGGCCAGGAGCTGCTGGGAAAGCCCATTAACAAGATCCTGGAGGCGGGCATCGCCCAATCCCCGGAGGGGCGACGGGTGTTTGCTAACCTGACGGTGCTGGAAAATCTGAAGATCGGCGCCTATCTGCGCAAGGATAAGGACGGCATTGAGAAGGATCTAAAGTGGGTCTATTCGCTGTTTCCCCGGCTGGAGGAGCGGAGCTGGCAGCTGGCGGGCACCCTGTCCGGCGGCGAGCAGCAGATGCTGGCTGTGGGCCGGGCTCTTATGAGTCGGCCCAAGGTCCTGATGATGGATGAGCCGTCCCTGGGCCTGGCGCCCCTGGTGGTGCAGGGCATTTTTGACATCATCCGCACCATCAACAAAGAAGGCGTTACCGTGCTGCTCATTGAGCAAAACGCCAATATGGCCCTGAAGGTGGCAGACTTTGCCTATGTGCTGGAGACCGGTACCATCACCAAGTCCGGCACCGGCGCGGAGCTGCTGGCAGATGAGTCCATTAAAGAGGCTTATCTGGGTAAGAGCAAGAAGTAACAAAAAGCGGAGGTTCCTGTCCGGGAACCTCCGCTTCATCGTGTCGAAAAAGCCTCCAGGTTAGAGTAAGATAGAGGTTTTCCGACCAAAGCTTACAAAAACAAGGAGACTAATTCATGAAAGAAATTGCTGTAAGTGGTTTAGCACATACCATTTGCTGCTGATTTTATAGTGAAACCAGCGGCTTGATTTGCGGTGTATTCATCTGAAAATGGGCAAAAAATAACGGTCACACAATCCAAAGGGACTGTGTGACCGTATTTATATCAGTTGTTTTGCCTACGCTACAAGCGTCAACTTCTTATTGGCGCTGTTCGCGGATGGCAGCCTGTGCAGAAAGGCAAAAACAATGGGGTTTTTAATGAGATGTGCATTGTCCTCATTCTCTTTCCTATGTAGCGAGGAAATCTTTTCAATTTCCTCTAATTTGATTATACAGCTTTTCTTTCTACCCTCTGCGGTGAAGGTCGCCTTTACATCAGCCGTTCCGTTCAAATTAACATACCAATCAAAAGTGGTATCCGAAGTCGGCGTTACCATATAAACAAATTGATTAATAACATCGTGGCTAATCGTACTGCCGCTGAAATCAATAAGGCTGTTTAGCGTAGAACGGATACCCTCTAAATCCAGACCTCTCTGACAACATTTATTTGTCGGCGTATCTTCAAGAGCTTTTTGGAGTTCTTTAATCTCTTTATCAATAGGGCTTCTCATAGATTGATATTCGTCCTTTGAAATTTCTCCGTCGGCTCTCATAGCAATTAAATTAGCAAGTCTGCTATTTGCCTTATCAATCCTTGCCTGTATAGATGCAGCATCAGATTTATTATCCAAAGTCCTTTCTTCCTTATAATAGTGCCTTATAAGGTCTAACGCAATAAGCACAGACTCTTTTCGTTCCTGCCACAAATGCTCTAATAATGCTTTCGCCATAAAATCGAGCTTCCAATCGGTTATCATTCTGCTGTCGCAGTATCCCTCCGTGTCTAAGCCAATCTCAGCTCGTTTACGCCTAATACCATTATTGAGTTGATTATAGCATTGATAGCCATAGGAAGTTTTACCGTCCAACTTGGTATGCCATTTGTTTTTTCTGTACGATGAGCCGCAGGAACAACGAAGTTTATTTACCCATATATCTCTGGAGTCACGCTTGCTGTGCGTGGTTTTTTCCGCCGATACTAATGCAGGTTTCATTCTGCTTTCCCGTATTGCCTGTGCTTTATCCCAAATCTCCTGTGAAACAATAGCAGGGAAATCACCCTCTACATATTCATAGGTTGACATATCGAGGTTGTTAATTCGTTTCTGCTCCAAAAAGTTGTTGCTTCTGGATTTGTTGTAGCACTTTGTCCCTGTATAAGTGGCGTTTTTAATCGCTCTCATTATATTTGATACGCTCCACTTAATAAGACCCGTAGCTGTTTTCCGTTTGCGTTCTGTCAAAATCTGCGCAATTTTCATAGACCCAAAGCCTTGCAAATACAAGTCAAATATCATTCTGACGGTTTCTGCTTGTTCCTCATTGATAACATAAGTATCGCCAACACGGTCGTACCCTAAAATATTTCCGTTTCCATACAGGACACCGTTATCACGGCTGATTTTCTGACCTGCCTTTACTCGTTCAGAAGTTTTGCGGCTTTCTTCCTGTGCTAATGTTGCCATAAGTGATAAACGAAGCTCTCCGTCGCCGTCCATAGTCCAAATGTTATCGTCAATAAAATACACTTCGACGCCAATGCTTTTTAATTCTCTGGTCACGACAAGCGTATCTACAACATTACGAGCGAAGCGGCATACCTCTCTGGTAACAATCAAATCGAATTTTCCTTTTCTTGCATCTTCAAGCATACGCAAAAATGCAGGTCGCTTTTTTGCCTGTGTTCCCGTAATGCCCTCGTCAATATAACGGTCATACACAGTCCAATTCGGGTGATACCGAACTTGGTCATCGTACCATTGCAACTGATTTTCCAATGCTGACAACTGTGCTTCGTGTTCTGTGGAAACACGACCATAAATCCCAACTTGTCTGGCTCTGTTTCTATCAAACAGAGCATAGTCCGTGAGCTTAAATCTGTAATTATATTCATTTGCTGCCGTATTCATTAAGCATACCTCCAATTCCTTTATCTGAGTATATTATACCGATTATCAAGCCGCCTGTGAAATGTGCGAATTTGCGTGTTTCACGATATTTGTATATGTGGCTTGATTTATCATTCCTTTTGCAAGAAGTATCTCAATGAGTTTCATTGCTGCTACATTCTTATCAATTCTAATCTCATTCATTCGCAGTCCTCCTTAAAGAAATGCTAATGGCAAGAGCTTTGTCGGCTCTTGCCATTATGACTGTCGGTAACATACCAATGTATTTACGCAGGCGTTGTTTGTCTATGGTGCGGATTTGTTCAAACAATATAATCGAGTTCTTATCCAGACCGTCGAAGTCTTTAATTAAGGTGTGCGTAGGTAGTTTTGCTTTTGTGTGTATCCGACTTGTGATAGGAGCGATAATGACCGTAGGGCTATGCTTGTTGCCTATATCGTTGGAAATGATAAGTACAGGTCTTGTGCCGCCCTGTTCCGAGCCGATAACGGGATTTAACTCCGCATAATAAATATCGCCACGCTTGATAGTCAATTCCATTGTGTTTGACCTCCCAATATGATTTAGGCAGAGTTTTTCTGCCTATGTAGACAGCCAAACACAAGGAAGTATTTAAGGTCGGGAGAGCGTAAACAATCTCTCTGTTCTTATGACCGCCCTGCGTCTGGCTGCTATGAGAAAGCATTTCAATTTGTCCTCGACACCCCGAAATGCTATTGGGAAGTCGCCAAACGGTCAGCAGCGAACTGACGCCACGGGAGTTTCACCCCAACTGTCGTTCTGACAGAGCCGCCCTCATTGCCTGCGACGGTTTTATCACGCTCGGACTGTGACTGGACGGGAGTATCATTGTCCTCTTTGTGGGTTATGGCGAAATCGGGAGCTGCCCGATATTTTGAGTAGGTAGTTATCGCTCTCTGCTTTACGGCAGATTATGGCGTACCTCTCGACACGCTTATGCTCATCACAATCACAAAGAGAAGGTATTTGGCGAATGGGTATTCGGTTTTCAAAGAGCAATCCCGTTTTCGCCACACAAAGGAAAACAGGGCGAGAGGTTTTGTCCTCTCACCCTGTAGCCCGTGGGAAAGTGCTTTTTTGGACACTATCCCAAAAGTTTTTTAATTTTTTGCTTCAGCCTTCCTAACCGCTTATAGACGGTATCCTCTTTCATACCGAGAATGGCAGCGATTTCGGCAATGGAATAACCTTGTATTTGCAATAAAATCGCCTGTAAGGTAAGCCTGTCCACCTTAATCAGCACTTGATAAAGCTGCTGATTTTCGATATTGTCCAGAAAGTCCTCGACCGTTTTTATTTCGGGCTGTGTTATATCCGCTGCGACTTCTTCAAGGTATGTACCTGTTTCCTGCATACGCTGATAGTAACGCCTGTCGGAATTGAAAATCGCCCAATCGTGAACACGGAGCTTTTCTATGTCGTTTTCACTGACACCCAAACTCCGCAACTGTTTTTCCTCGGCTTCTTTCCAAAGCCGCCATTTCTTTTCTTCTCTGGCTTTGTTGTACGCCATACTGTTTCCTCCAATCTGAATTTTTTTGAAAACTCAGATTGGCAGGCGGACTGCGGCAGCCAACGCCAGATACGGACTTGTTCTGTATCAAAGAAAAGCAAGGCAAACAAAAAGCCGCAAAGGTACAAAGACCTCTGCGGCAATAAGCATAACTATACCTATGGCATAGAAATGTAATCTCTATTTGAAAACCATAAGAGTGCCACGAGCAGGCGAGGATTTTTTTAACAGATTATCCTCGTTCCTGCGTGACACTCCATATGTATCCGCTGCTTCTGATGAGCAGCGTTGCGGTCATATTAGACCAACACATAAAAATCCCTCCAAACCTTAAACGGGCTTAGAGGGCTGCACTATTTTTGTTTGGGCGTGACAGAGCAGCCCACCAAAGCACCGTTTTTTTTATTTGGTGGGCTGTGCTGCCAAATTTATTGATGAAAAAAGAGCCGACGAGCTGTGAGGTATCTCACAAGTTCATCGGCTCTGCGTCTTAGCGTCTGGCACTTCTGCTTTTGTGATATTCAGTTGCTTTGCATTTATCAATGTCTGCTTATGGCACTTGGGACAGAACAAAGGAAAATTCTTTAACTCTGTATCTTCCCGTATCTGCACCCTTGTTTTGTTGCCGCAGATAGGGCATAGTATAAACTTTTCTTTTTGCATTAGGCATATTTCCTCCGACTCACAAACGCAAGATTGCCTTAGCTATTGTTGCCAAGGAAAGCCGCAAGTCCCTTTTGCACTTCTGCTGGGTCTTTGACACTATATGTGAAAGAAAGCGTTGCGTTTGTTTCAATCCAAATCTTAGAATAATCAGAAGTGAAGCTGATTACGGAGTCCATAGAATTGTCTGCTCGGTAAAATGTAATTTTATTATTTCCCTCGCTGTCATTCCAAGAGCCTCTCTTGACTTCTTTCGTGTTGACCTCAATACCTTCTATGAAGGTCAGCAGTTGATTGAAGTCTTCACTGTCTGTAATAGTCGTATTTCCATCGGCGGTCTTTATTGCGGCATGAGTTGCGGACTGCGTAGCAATTGCGGGAATGCCCGTAATAGCATCCTTTGCCGTCGCATACTGCGGACGGTTAGGAATAAGGCATATTGAAATGACCGCAATTAGAATTACCGCCCCTAAACCTGCAAATCCAATGATTTTTTTCGTGTTTGATTTCATAACATTCTTTATCCTTTCTTTGGGATTTCCCTCGGCAAACGCCATCGGTACGCCAAGTGTGCTTTTTTCAATAGAAAGCTCTAAAAGCGACCGGCTGTATTCTTTGCGAATATCCTCCTTTGAATTTCTGATTACGCTTTCATCGCAGGACATTTCCATATCGGTAACGAACAGCTTGAACGCAAGCCACACAAGAGGGTTAAACCAATGCAGGATAAGAACAACATATCCTAATATCTTCGCAAGGTTATCACGCCGAGCGAGATGCGTCTGTTCGTGGGCAATTACATATTCCTGTACGTCAGCCAAATTGCTCGGCAAGTATATTTTTGGATTTCGCAATCCAAGCGCAAAGGGCGTGCTGATTACTTGCGAAATATAAATATTATCCCGAAGAAGGACGGCACTCTGTAATTTCTTTTTGAGTCTGGAATATGAGCGTATGCTATACAGGCAAAACGCAAAAACGCCGATGAACCATATAATCTTTCCCCAAAAGGTAAATATCTGATATACATTTGCGGTAGAACCGAAAACCTCAGTTGCTACAACAGGGTTGATTACGCTGTCTATTGCTTTTATACCCGTTTCCACATAAGGGGTTTCAATGTAAAGCATATCCGTAGAAAGCGGCGTTGTGTTGAACGGCAATATGCTCAAAACGCTTTCAAAGGAAACGGGGACAAGCAGGCGGAAAAAGGCAACAAACCACAATGCGTAGGAGAAAACCTTTGGAGCTTTTTTCAGCAGCAGCCGTGCCAGTATAATAATTAAGATGGCGAAGCTGCCCGTAATACTCATATTTACAATATCGAGAAATACTTTGTCGCTCATAGTCATTCCTCTGCATTTTGGTCGATGATTTTCTGTATTTCAGCGATTTCTTGCTTTGAGAGCTTTTTGCGGCGGGTAAACGCCACTAAGAATTGCGGCAAAGAACCGTTGAATGTTTCTTCCACGAAGCCCTCACTTTGCTTCGTAAACCACTCCTGTTTTGAAAGGACAGAAACGACATTGCCCGAATTGTTTTGAAAAATGCCCTTATCACAAAGACGCTTCAGCATCGTATATGTAGTGGATTTCTTCCAAGAGAATTTCTGCTCACAAAGCTGTACCAATCCTCCAGAGGAAATCGGCTCATTTTCCCAGATTAAGTTGGCAAACTCCAGCTCCATATCTCCAAGTCTGTAATTTTTCATTATAATCCTCCTTGCAGGTCTACAACCATTAGACCTCTGCTTATAGTCTAACACTTGTAGACCCGTTTTGTCAAGAGGAAAACAAAAAGTTCACAAACTCGTTGCCGCCACTACTCTGACAGTATTTAACTGCTTTGGGCTTACTAAGGTCTGCTCACAGCAAAATCACAAATGTTAGGCTGATTGAAAGTGATTACTCGCTCTGGTTGTCCACCGTGTAAACCACACAAGCAATCCCGACAATCAGCGAAAAGAGAATTGCACCGCCGAAAGCACTTTCTAATGCTGAGCCGAGAAAAAAGCCGACCACACCTGCAAGTACCATTGCAATCAGCGATACGATTGTCCTAAATTTCTTCATAAATATGTCCTCCTAAAATTTCATTTTGATTTCTTCTCAAAGGCATTAGTAATGGCAATGACAGCAGGAAATATCACTCCTGCAACGACCCAAATTATCCAACTCTGCCCCCAATTATTTGATGACAGACTGTACCCCAAATAAACTGCCGTTGCAATTACCCAATACGCCGTATAGATAGCTGCTGAAAAGGATGGTCTTTCCTTGTTCTCTTTAGAATATTCACCCTCTTGCAACAGTTTTTCATAGCTCGCCCATATAATACCCGTCTTGATAAAGCAAATTACGCCTACTCCCGCAATGAGAAATGAAAGCGAAAGCATAATCGCTAGAAACAGGTCGCTATCAGCGTTAATTATTGCTCCGATAAAAAGAGGAATTAGGGCAGCAATACACAGACAAGTTCCTGCAATATTATGCTTCGTATGCAAATCCTTGTATTGCGCTTTGCGCTCTTTTACCATTCCACTCACGCCATACTCAGTTTCAAACTTTTCTTTCTCCAAATAGGCAAATGGGGCAGTTTTGCTGCCGCTTGATATAAACATCACGGCGGCGATTGCCACAAGAATGATAAGAACAATCATTCCGATTCCATTCGCAATATTGTCGTTCAAGACACCTACCGTACTTTCGCTGATTGCACTCAATATCAAAAGGGCAATCGGAGATAAGATACACAAAAAGGCGGCATACGCTATTGTTTTAGCCGTCCGCAGCTTTACGGAAAGAAAAGCGTTTGCTTCCTCCATAGATACACGCCTTAACGTTGGCGTATTATCGGACGAGTCTATATGCTCGGCTTCTTCAATTTCGTCTTTCAGCAAATAATCGGTGCTTACTCCGAACAGTTCGGAAAGACGCAGCATTTTTTCGAGGTCTGGAACAGATTGCGCTCCCTCCCATTTTGAAACAGACTGTCGTGTTACATTCATTTGGTCAGCCAGTTCCTCTTGCGACCAACCTGCTTTTTTTCGCAGCAGTATAAGCTTATCGGCAAAAATCATATTTGTCCTCCTGTTGTTTTGATTGTTGTACTCATATTTTAGCATTTTGCGAAGTTGCTAACCACCAATCCAGACCATTCAATATGTCAACCGACGGTTGCAGCTACAAAAAGCGCCCTTAGATTTCGGATTTTTGCCGAGTACTATGTTCAGTCCAATACGATGTCCTTTTTCTTTCCGTTCTTCTTTCTCGGATACTGCCGAATACGGGTGACGAAATCCAGATTGATAATCTCCAGTTCGCCTGTTTTCTTCTCTATGACCATACCGCCGTCATCAATTTCTTTTATCAATCCTTGTACGCTGCCGTCATTTGAGGTAATCGTATAAATAATGCACTCTTCTCCGATAAACCGTTTTGCCAATTCTTTCATTTCAATGTTCTCCTTGTTCCGCATTTTTCGGTTCAAAATATGTCTGATTGCCGCCAATCTCCTTCGCTGCATTATCCGTGGGATAATCACAAGAAGGAACAGGGCAAGCAAAATGAGGTAAAGACTGTCCATTTGCGCATCCCTCCAAATTTATATTTAGGAAATTTTATTCCCAGCTTTGGAGTAGCGCATTGCCTCCTTGCAGTACACCGACAGATTGACGATCCAGACAAGGCAAACCGTAAGCGAGGGCAAAAATCCAATGTCGAACACAAGCGCACAGACCGCAAGTACAATGGCTAAAACCGTGCAGACCATATTTGTTGCGGAGTATGCTTTGAACGCACATTTGCCAATCATAATTTTCTCGGCTTCATCGCAGTCCTCCATCCACTTCTTTTGAAATCTCATATCGTAGACGGACGCTTTCTTTTCGGGATTTGTCCGCTTGGCAGTGTCCACGCACTTTTGCTGAATAATCGTTGCCTCAGCCATTATGCCGAAAAAAGCAACAACGCCGATGAAAAAGATGATTGTGCTGTCCTTGCTGTCAAATGCTGCAAAGCCTCCAGAATAGGATGCAGCAATTAGAAAATAGGAGAGAATAAGAGATGCGCTTGTGAGCCATATCACGGCAGACAGCTTTCTGTCAATCGTGTCTGAGATGTCCTCATCCTCACCATCCCACGCAGCAACCAGTTTCTTCGCCCTCCGATAAATCGGGATGCAGACCACAGGCACTATGACCGCCAGCGTCAGCATCAACCACGGAGCAAGGTGCAATCCGAAAAACGCTCCCGCTTCTTTCATAATGCCAGCCAATTTATCTATCCCGCCTTTTGCTGCACCATAACCAGAATAATAGCCGATTACACCGCCGACAATCGTACATACGACCGCAAAAAGCAAAAATTTAGGCAGAGCTTTTCGATTTGCTTGCTTGATTTCGTCATTTTTCATTTTCAGTTTCCTCCTGTAAATAGAAGACTTCTTCTACCGTAACGCCGCATACCTTTGCAATCGTCAGAGCAAGGGTAACCGACGGCGAATAATCGCCCCGTTCAATCAGGCTGATTGTTTGCCGTGATACGCCGCATAAGCGTCCCATTTCCTGCTGATTAACATTCAGTGCAGCTCTGCGTTCCTTCAAACGATTTCGCAGTATCATACAGCACCTCCGTCCGACAATCTTCTTTGTCCATTTGACAAACATCGTTGTCAAAATGTATTATACTATTGTCATTCAGATTTGTCAAGAGGATTTGAAAAAGAAGCTCAACAAGAATTATAGCCGTTTTATCTCTTGAAACAGGCTATTTAATCTCTTATGTTAAGAGATTTCAGACCGTTTCATAAGAAGCCTCGTTTCTGTAAAATATATATAGTACGATTTTACAGGCACAAGGTGGTGAGCTTATGGACGAAAGAAATAATGATTTTGACTTCGATTTTACGCCAATCGGTCTGGCTATCAAGAAAGCCAGAACAGCACAGGGTATGACAAGAGAACAGCTTGCCCGTATCGTTGACTACGACCCAAGGCATTTACAGGCGATTGAAAATGAGGGGCAAAAGCCGAGTCTGGAGCTGTTTATTCAGCTTATGACAATGTTCAACATTTCGGTTGACGAGTACATATTCCCCAATAAGGAAGTCAATAAAAGTTCCGCCCGCAGACGCTTAGACGCACAGCTCGACAATTTAGATGATAAAGAACTGTCCATTGTAGAAGCAACCGTCAACGGTTTATGTAAGGCAAAAGAGTAAACAGAGGAAAGAAAAACCTCTGTTTTTCTTTTGCCCTTTTTTAGTAGGCAGGAATACCGTATCCGTAAATAACGCTGCTGCCGACAGCGTATTGCTTCTGCCTGCAAGCGTCGCCAGAGTTACCCTCAACGGTATAGACAATGCCGCTTTCGCACTTCTCTACAATGCCAACGTGGTCTACCTCGCCGTCGCACTCCCAATCAAAGAAGATGATTTGACCTGCCGACGGCTCAAAGCCGTTGTCCTGCCATTGCCCACGGTCTTTGAACCATTGCACACCATTAACGCAGCCTGCAAATTTCGGTATTACGCCGCTTTCAATATAGCCGCACTCATTCGCACACCAACTCACAAAGCAGGCGCACCATTCTACACGCCCGTCAAAGCCATACCAAGACCAATAGGGCTGACCGCCCACATTGCCGACCTGCGACAAGGCAACGGTCACGATTTCGCCGTCGCCAACCGAGATACCGTAAAGCACCGCAGACCAGAGCGAATTGTTTTCCTCGGCAAGTAATTCGGATAGCTGCTGTCGCTGTTCCTCATTAAAGCCGTAGAGGTCTGCCATTTCATCAGCGGTCTTGTGACTGACCGTGATATAGAGATAAGTCCGTGTAACGGTTGTTTCCGTCTGCACGATATTCCCGTGACCGTCGTCGCTCTCGGTTATTTGGGTTTCGGTCTTGCTTTCCGTCCTGCTGCCGATTTCGTTCATCTCCCAGAAGATGCCCGATAGAAGCTGCTTTTTGCCCTCGTCTATCGTCGCCACTTCCTGCGGATTGTCTGGGTCGGTGGCGGTCTTTACGGAATAAACCGCAAGCACCTCTTTCCAGACCGCACGGCTTCCCGACATTTCCAGAACATCATAGGTCGTGCTGCTTTGGATTTCGTCAAGACGGGTATCGTATTCGGCATTGATTTCCCGTACAACGCTCTGCATTGTCATACCGTTTCCAGAGTCCTCGCCAGAAAAGAAAATACCGAACACCGAGCCTGCAATCAAGGCAATCAGACAGATAACAATAATAATCACGACGGCAACCCAACCGCCTGCGGCAATGGCGGCTACAAGCGCCTTAACCCCTGCAATAATCGCCTTAACTGCGGCAATCGTAGCTTTTACCGCCGCTTTGACCGCTGTAACCGTAGCCTTAGCGGTGGCTTTTGCCGCCTGCGCAGCCCTTTGAGCCGCTTTTGCCGAAGCCTTTGCCGCTGCCTTCGTTGCTTTGGCGGTATGCTCGGCTGTTTTGATAGCCGCCTTAGAGGTAGCCTGTGCGGTCTTAACGCTTTTCTGGGCGGTCTTGACCGTACCTTTTGCGGTTGCCTTGACCGTCTTTTCTGTATTTCGGGCGGTGGTCTTAACCGTCTTTTTGCCTTGCTGTCGGGTCTTGAAAAACTGAGATTTTGCCCTTTGGGTGCTATCGGGAGCAGAGGAACGGCTTGCAGCCCCGTGACGGATCTGCAAGCCGTTGTTATTCTGTTCGGCGGCTTTTGCCGCCTTTTTCTGCTTGTAGGACGATATTTTATCCTTTGCCTTGCCGATATTTTCCCTTGTTTCTTTGACCGCCTTTTGCCCTTGCTTGTTGAATTGGTGGATACCCTCGTCCTTGATACGGTCAGCTCCGTAGGAAAGTCTGTCGGCGGCATATTCCGTAGCAGAGCTTTCATCGGCGTAGCAGCCTTGTTCCGCCTTGTCCTTTGTTTTTGCATAAGCGGACTTCATACGCTCGGTAGCAATGGCGGCTTTGTCTATGGTCTTTATCGTGCCTTTGACCGCATCTCTGGTTTTTATATCAGCCATTAAAAGCCTCCTTTCCTTGAAGCAGTGTAAATATTAGGCAATCTTCTTTGCCACTACAACAAGCCTGCCGTTTTGTGCGGAGTATTCGCAGGTAGAAAGCGTAATAAGCCTGTCGCCGTATTCAGCGGTCACGCCTGTATCGTACAGAGCAAGCTCCTTGCACTTGGCGATATAAGCGTTAAAGTCATTTTCGTCCTCTGCGTTTACAAAATCGTAGTAACGAAAGCCTGCCGAGCTGTACGCAACCGTTTTGAACACGGCAATGATTTCATACTCGCCCCGCTTTGTGAGGGTATCAAAACGAAAGGTCTTGTGTTCCTCATAAAAATCCTTGCTCTTGTAATTCTCCAATGCGCCGAACATCTTTTGTCCCTTGATGTGATGACCGTAAATAACAAGGTTATCACTCGTCAATAGGTCGCAATTCTCCTGCACATACGGCGTACCTAAATCGCTGTACTCCTTTTCAAAGTTGTGCTTCAGATAATAATTTGGGTTGTTCGGGGTCTGCATTACGGGATAGTTGATATTCGTGCCGGCAATCGAAAGCCAGCCGACCATATCCGTATTTTGCAGATACAACTCGCCGTATTCTGCAAGCACGGTTTCCTCCTCCGTGAGCAGAACATCGGTCGTTTCACTTTCGCCTGTCTGCGCCTGTTCTACAACCTCGGCAATTTTCTCAAAGACTTCTTCCTGCTCACTTTCGTGCGCATAGTGGCTGTAAATACGGAAGCCGCAAAAAGCCGCCGTACCTAACAGGCACACGGCGGCAATCAAACAGATGATTTTCGTGTATTTCTTCATAAGCGTTATCCTTTCTTACTCTGTTTTAGGGGCAAAAAATAACGCCCACATTTTCTGTGAGCGTTATCATTGCCATATTGATTTCAGATACAAAATGCGGCATAGAGAGGAACGATTTTTTTATTGTCCTCAAAGCCGAAGTTTTTGGCAGAGAGCTTGATAGCATAAGCTGGCTTGTAGGTGTCCATATAGACCTTCAAGCTCTTGGCTCTGGTGTTGTCGGCAGACTTGACCTCAATGGGAATGAGCTGACCGTCACGCTGAATGATAAAATCAATTTCAGCTCCACGCTCCGACTCCCAATAGTAGGTGTGGTAGCCGTTAATGGTAAGCTGCACATTGACATAGTTCTCCGCCATACCGCCCTTGAAATCGTTGATTTCCTCGACCATATAAAGGATGTCATTGGCGGCTAAGTCTTTCTTGGCGCAAAGCAATCCTAAGTCGGACACATAAATCTTGAACGCATCAATATCACGGTAGTTTTCGAGGGGCTTTTTGATTTGCTCCACCTTGTAAACCTGTGACACGATACCAGATAAGCAAAGCCATTCAATCGCATTTTCAAATTCGGAAGCCCGTCCGCCTTTCTTAATCAGCTTATATTGGAAACGGGTATTCTTCTTGGAAAGCTGAACGGTTATATTGTCGTAGGCAAGTCTGGTTTTCTTGATTTCATTCAAGTTGTTATACTTGCTCATATCGTTGAGATAGCTTGCAAGTATCGTATCCTGTGTATGGCGGACAAGGATATAGTCCTTTGTTTCAGCAAACTGCATTACGCACTCTGGCATACCGCCGACCACAAGATACTGACGGTAAAGCTGCATTGCGGCGTCGTGCAAGGCAGACGGCAACGGCGTATCGGTTTGGAAGCACTTTTTAATCTGCTCTACCAAATCGTCTTCACCGAGCGCCAACATAAATTCCTCCATATCCATAGGATAAAGCGTTTTCATATCGACCTTTCCTACGGGGAAAGAGAATTTTGCTCTGTTGACCGCAACGCCGAGCAAGCTGCCTGCGACAATGATGTGGTAATCTGGAGCGTTCTCGCAAAAGTATTTGAGCGAGGTCAAAGCCCTTTCGCAAAGCTGCACCTCATCAAAGACTATCAGCGTTTTTTCCTTTACGATAGTCTGTCCTGCGATATGGGACAAAATCGGTATCAGATAATCGGGGCTGATGTTTTCCTCAAAGGTTTCGTTCAGCTTTGGATTGGTTTCAAAGTTGAAGTATGCCACATTTTCGTAGTGGGTGCGTCCAAACTCCAGAATGGAATAGGTCTTTCCGACCTGTCTTGCGCCCTGTAAAATAAGGGGCTTGCGGTGTTCGTTTTCTTTCCATGCTTCCAAGAAGCCCATAATCTTTCTATACATAAGCAGTCCTCCTTAAAGGTACTGACCATAGTATAGCAGATATTCGTGTAAAAATCAATGAAATTTTCTTGAATTTTCACACTAATCAGCACGATTATTTTTGTTAACCTCTCACGATACGACACGAACACCGCAATTTCTGCATTTTATACCTCTCCGAACTTGGTCGTCATCAGCTTGTAAAGCTCGGTATTGCGTGGGAATTTGTTGACAAACGGCACAAGAGAGCTTCCAACCTTGAGAAGTCCCTGTCCTGCGCCGACATTCGTGATATAACTGAGCTGAAGGTCAGAGATATTAAGGAGCTTGGCAAGCTCGATACGGTCTGTGGATGCTTGGTTGAGCATAATGATAAACTCGCTGTTGGCAAGCATTGTTCTTGCCGTGTGGCTCTGCAAGAGGTCGTCCACATTCTGCGTGATACCCGTGCAGTACGCACCGTATTTTCTTACTCTTTTCCAGAGCGTAAAGAGGAAGTTTGCGGAGTATTCGTGCTGAAAGAGCAGATAAATCTCATCAATGAAAATGAAAGTGTTTCTGCCTTTGGCTCTGTTCTGGGTAATACGGTTCAAGATGCTGTCAAGAACAACAAGCATACCGATAGGTTGTAACTGCTTGCCGAGGTCAAGAATGTCATAGCAAATAAGACGGCTGTGGGTATCCACATTCGTATGCTTTGCAAAGGTGTTCAAAGAGCCGTCCGTAAAAAGCTCAATGGCAAGGGCGATTTCCTGTGCTTCTGGCTCGTCCTGCTTCAACAGCTCCTCACGGAAGTCCTGCAAGGTCGGCGGCGTTCCCATATAGTTGCCTTGCTGATAATACCGATACACCGAAGCGGTACAGCGGTCAATGATGGATTTCTGCTTTGCGCCAAGACTGCTGCCGCCAATGAGCTGTTCGCAAAGGGACAAAATAAACTCCGATTTCAAGATAACGGGGTTTGCACCGTCACCGTAATCGGAGTTCATATCCATAGCGTTGATATGGTTTTCGCTTGTTGCTGAGATGTGAATGACCTCACCCTGCATTGCCTTAACAAGCGGCGAATACTCTCGCTCTGGGTCAATAATGATAATATCGGCATTGGGGTCGGTCAGAATGATGTTCGTCATTTCTTCCTTTGCCGTAAATGATTTGCCTGCACCCGATACGCCGAGGATAAAGGAATTACCGTTGAGCAAGTGGCGGCGGTTGGCGATAATCATATTCTTGCTGATTACATTCTGCCCGTAATAAACACCGTTCTCGTGATAGATTTCCTGCACCCGAAACGGAATGAAAACTGCAAGGCTTTCCGTAGTAAGGGTACGCAGGGCGTCAATCTTCCGCACACCGAAAGGCAGCACCGTATTTAAGCCGTCCATCTGCTGATATTTCAGCACCGCAAACTGGCACAGGTGCTTTCTGGCAGTCGTGAGCAGCGCTTCTGTGTCGCTGTCAAGCTGCTCCTTGCTGTCAGCCGTATGCACCATAGTCAGCACGGCGAACATCATTCTCTGGTCACGGGTCGTAAGGTCATCAAGAAACTCCTTGCTTTCTTTTCGCTGCTGCTCCAAGTCATACGGTACAACGGCAGAAAAATTGTTGTTCTGGTTTTGCTTTCGCTGCCAATTCGTGATATTGGTTTCCACGCCGAGCAGTCGGTTCTCCACCTCTCGCACGGCTTCATCTGTGGGAACGGGGATAATGTCAACGGAGAGCATCATATTTCTGTTCAGCTCACAAAGCTCCGCTACCATACTGTCCTTGATATAGGCGGCGTATTCTCTGAGGAAAATCACACGCCCGTATCTGTCTCCCATTCTGAAACAGTCCTTTTCAAACTCAAAGGTGTCGGGACAGATAAAGTCCTTGAAGTCGTGACCCTTTCGCATCGTCTGGGAAATATCGAAACGGAACGCCGTTTCTTCACCTGTGCGGTAAAAGTCGTGAAAAATACGGAGCTTTTCTTCGGCTTCAAGCTCTACGCAGCGTGACCCCAGACGGGAAAAGTGTGCAATAAGGTCAGCGCCCACACGGGCGAAATAGTTTCGGGCTTCCTCAATGTTTTTCTTGTTGACAGATACCGTCACATACTTGTCCTGCACAATGGAGTTTGCTCCCGTCGCTTTATCAAGGAGCATCTTGTTATATTCCTTGCGATACTTATCCAGACCGTCATCAGCCATAGGAATGAGTATCGTCTGTTCAAAGTCCGCTTTGTTTAAGCGGCGGTTATTGATAGTGATTTTCGTAGTAGCTCCGCTGTCAAGAGAATTAAGCAGCTCCGAGTATTCAAGGAACATTGCTTCCTTATCCTCACGGCTTGCTACGGCGTAATTGATGTCCTCAAATTTGAATGTCTTAGCGTACTTGTTCTTGCCGACAAGGAAGATACCGTCCTCCCAGATAGTTTTAATTGGGATAACGCTCTGTACCGATTTCGGCACGACAAACTTCTCCTTGTCCTGTTTGAACAGGTTTTTGAGTGTTTTAAGCATTGTTCTTCAACGCCTCCTTTTCGTGATTTTGGATTGTCGCTTTCAGCGTTTCATAGTAGAGATTATCGGGCTGAAACATCAGCTTTTTCGGCATAAGGAACTCCGATTTAATCCACGCCCAGACGAACTGCTCGGCGTTCATACCGTTGTATTTAACAAAGCCCATCAGCGCAAAGGGCGCTGCACCGAGGATACATACCCAACTGAGAGTTTCCGTTCCGAAGTGTGGGCGGAGAATAAAATACAGCCCGACCGCCACGCCGCAGGCAAGCACCGAAAAAATGAACTGTCTGAGCGACAGTCCAAAGAACATACTCTCCGTGTAATTGCGGATTTCCTTGTTTATCTTAACTTCCAATTCGTCGCACCTCCTTTATAAGCCCATCATTTCTCTTACAACACGGTCAGACATTTTGACCGCACCCACAAGGACGAGCATATTAAATACAAGCTCTCCGATATAGCTCCATACCATAGACACCGCCGCAGCATTAGGGTCAACCGCAGGGGGCGAAGCCGCAAAGAGCGAAAAGATGATGCAAGCAAGCACAATGATTGCGCCCTCCAGACACACGGCGGCATAGCTCTTGATAAAGCTCTTGCCGACGCTCTGGCTCGGCTCTCCCGCAAAAGTGGAAAGCGGAACAGGGGCAATGGCGGTGTAAAGGTAGAGCTTGAAAAATCTGCCGTACACCGACATTATCATAATGAACGACAGCACCGTAATGAACAGACCGCCTATCAGCGTGACCGCCCATAACGGGATACTCTCGAAAAAGCCGCAGTCCTCAACAGCGGTCACGATTTCAGACGGCAATACCGTCTGCTGTGCCGTTCCGAAGCCTGCGGCGTTCATAATGGTTGAAATTAGTCCCTGTACGATATTGAAAAGAGCCATCATCAGCTCCAAGCCGTAGGTCACCGCACCTTTGGCAAGGGCGAAGCGGATAAACAGCTTTAATGCGTGTTCTGGTTTCTTGACCTCTGCAAAGCTGCCGCAGGTACGCATTACGCCTACGACAAAAAAGAGAACGAGCAACGCAAGCCCGATTGCCTGAACTGCACCGTGTATATTTACGATAACATTCCATATCGTGCCGCCCTTAAAGCTCTCTGGGGATTGGGTAATGAGCTGCCATATCTCCGACAGCTTCTCATTCCAAGTTTCAAGAGCGTTCTCCAAGTTCTGCACAATCCAATTATCAGACATTCGACCACCTCCTTATTGATTTGGATAACGGGGGCAATTCCGCAAAGCGGATCTGCCCCCGTTACCGTCAGTCTTGTGTCATTCTGTTGTTCTCTCAGCCTGTGATGAGGGTCAAGATTTCCTTTGCAAAGGTAATGACCACGCCGCCTGCAAGAGTCAAAAAGCCGTTTGCTCTCTGGGACGGGTCGTGAGATTTGAGGGACAGACCAATCTGCACAATACCGAAGCCGAGCATAATCATACCGACAGCTCGCACCAGACCGAAAATAAAGTCGGACAGGTTATTGACTACGGCAATAGGGTCATTCGCCGCAAAAGCGGTCACGGATGTTCCCACAACAAGTGTCAGCGCCATTACTGCCGTACAGTAAAAGCGGAAGCCCTTTCTGACCTTGCCAGACATCGGCAGCTTTTCGGTTTTCTTGCCCTCATTCTTCTTAAAAAGTTTCATAGATAAATCCTCCTGTTAGATGTTGAATATTTCTTCCAAGTCCTCATCGGACAGAAGCTCATAGGAAGTGCTGACAGCTTTCACGCTCACGGCGTTATCTGGAATATCACTGTCAAACACAAGGGTTGCGACAGCCTGCGTAGGCTCTCCGTGGATATACGGCGGTTGCCCTCCGTCAGCCGTCAGCTTCACATTCGGGTGCTTCAAAATGTCATACTTGAAGTCCATAACGGGGCGTTCTCCACGCACAAAAAGAAGTGCGTAACGGTTATCAAGCATACGCACTTCGTCTGGGGTCATCAGCTCACGCCCCGAAATCTGATAATTTGTTGAATAGTTACCACTCCGCCCAGAGCTTTTCCCGTAGGTGTTGGTATCAATGGTTTCCTTGCCCAAAAGCTCTGACACATATTTGTGGGTGCTTTGCTCGTTGCCACCCAGATACAAAAACTCATCGCAGTTGCCGACAATGCTTTCCCATTGCTTTTCAAAAAGGGCTTTGAGCTGCGCCAGATTTTGCAGGATAATGGATACCGATACCCCTCTGGAACGCATAACGGACAGGATTTTATCAAAGTCATCAGGCAATGAAACATTCGCAAATTCGTCCATTATGAAATGGCAATGCACAGGCAGGCTTCCGCCGTACTTGTGGTCTGCCAGATAAAAAAGCTGTTGAAAGAGCTGGGTATAAAGGATACTGACAAGGAAGTTAAAGCTCGTGTCGTTGTCGGGTATCAGAGCGAACAGAGCGACCTTCTTTTCTCCCAGACTTGGCAGGTCAAGCTCATCGGTGGCGGTAAGCCCTGCAAGGCTCTCCAGATTGAATTTTTCAAGCCTTGCGGCAAGGGTTATCTGGATACTCTTTAAGGTCTTTGCACTACCAGAGTGGTAATCCCTGTAATACTTGAGGGCGATATGCTCTGGGTTTACCATTTCCAGACGGTCAAACAGCTCGTCTAGAGGGCTTACATAGCTGTCATCGTCCTCTCGGACTTCGCCTGCACGGAGCAGCTCCATAACCATCGGGAAATTCTGCTCGTCTGGCGGTGCTTCATATTTCAGATAGAACACCAGAGCCAGAAGCAGCATACTCGCCGCCGTATCCCAGAACGGGTCTTGCGACTGTGAGCCTTTCGGCGTGGTCGCCTTAAACAAGTTTGTTACCAACCTCTGAACATCGTTATCGTTCCGCAGATAGACAAAGGGATTGTAACAATGGCTGCGGTGCATATTGATAAGGTCAAGTACACGCACCTCATAGCCTTTATTTTCCAACAGACCGCCGATGTCACGGACGATTTCGCCCTTTGGGTCGAGTATTACAAAAGATGTGTTGCACTGCATAGCATTTGGCTTGCAGAAAAACCTCGTTTTTCCCGCACCAGAGCCACCGCAGACTAAAATATTCAGATTCCTGCGGTGCTTTTTCCCGTCCAACCCGATACGGACATTCTGGGTCAAGAGCTTATTGGCTGACGGGTCTTTATCTCGGTACTTCTTATTCAAAGCACCTGCGTTGCCCCATTTCGCAGAGCCGTGTTCCTCACGCCTGCGGTAATTCCTGCGTGTAGAGAAATAAACGCCGATGCCCATAGCGTAGGCAAGTAAAAAAATAAGGACAGTCTTTACGCTGTCCTCACACATCGTTATTTCAAACGGATTGCCCATCGCCACAGGCAGACCTCGGATAATCTCTACAAGACCACCGCTGACATAGGGTGCTGTCAGTAGGGCGAGCCATACAACAGGAAGTATGCCGCAGACAGAAAGGATTAGGCTCGTTTTCTGGTCATCGTTCCTCATTGCACCTGCAATGCACGACCTTAACCTTTTTTGTCGGAGCGTGTGCCACCTTGCTTATCAGCTCGTCAACAGGCTCGGTGGGGCGTTCCTCCTGTAACTGCCTTGTACGCAGGGTGTTTAAGGCGTTGATGACGATATTCTTATCGTACTTATCAAGTGCGATATGGTATCGTTCCTCTCTCATAGTCTGCACCTCCGATTAGCGTTCCTGCTCTTTGTTCTTTGCAGGCTTGTTCTTCTCCATACTCTTATACATATCGCTCTGGATTTCGCCCAGAACATCACGCATCGTGCCAAGCTCTCCCTTGAACGCCTGCGTATCCATTTCCGCATACTCTCTGGGAAGTCTGGAAAAGTCAAAACCTCTGGTATCCACGCCATAACGGGAGCTTACCATATAGGCAACGCAGAAGGATTTGAAATCGGAAGCATCACGGCTCTCGTTGTGCTTAAAGTCATAGACCGCCGCCGACACTTCTTTTGCCATACTCACGAACAGCACTTCCTCGGAAAGCCCCTTCTTGACAAAAATGGTCTGCTGAGAGCTGTCATAATAGGCAGGCAGTTCAAGCTCACCGACAGGAACACAGGGTACAGGGCTTGCATCAATCAGAGCCGACACAAGCTCACGCATGGATTTCGGCTCCTGTTCCTGCTGCCTGTCCTTTGCCGAGGTTTCAGAAATGTCATAAACCACTTTGGCATTGTAGGAGACGCCCTTTGTCCCGTCCTCACGGGTGTATTCCTTGCTCGGCTCAAGAATAATGATTTTTTGTGCGTCCTTGTTCACATAGACACGGCTCGCTTTCCATTTGTTGTACTCTTTAAGCTGCGTTGCTTCGGGCATCTGTGCTGATACCAGAATAGCGTTAGCCACGGAGTAACGGTCAAAGCGACCCTGCACATCAAGATACTGACGGAAGCTGTCGCCGCTTGCCATCATTTCAGAGCAGGTATTGTCAATCAGCTCATAGGCTTCTTTCCGCTGTGCCTGCTTTGCGGCAGCCCATTCCTCTTTATCAAAAGGTCTGTTGCCGCCGCTGAATACATCGTAAATACTCATAGCTGTTTACCTCGTTTCTTTGGATTTTGGTTTCTTTTTCTTTCTCTGGGGCTGTTTATGCTCCGTTTTCCTGTTAGCACTTTTCACCCTGTCGGAAGCTCCGCTTTTGTCCAGGGCGGAAGTGCCAATCTCTGCTTCCTGCTCCTTGCGGCTCTCCTTGATTTTCCGCAGTTCCTCTCTGACAGAAGGTTTCTCCTTAGTCATAGTAGCCCCCTCTGCGGACTTCTTTGGCTGCTCTGAGGTAGGCTCGGACTGATGGGATTTTTCTGTCTTTGCCACCGAGGGGTTTGGGGCGTTTTCCTCCTTCTGGACAGGCTTGCCCATAAGCTCGTCAAGCAGCTTGTCTTTCTCCGCCTTTTCCTGCACACCAATATCTGGCTCTGGCTGACCGTCCTTTGCATCTTTGGATTTCTCGGCTTCCGTCACAATAGAAGCGGTATCCACCGAAGCAAGATTAAAGCGTTCCACGATACGGCTGATTTTCGATGCGTCCTCGGCACGGGCGATGACATCGACCTCTGCATTGGGGTCTTTGTTTTTCCTGTCTGTGAGGACACAGTAAAGCACACCGTATTTTTTTGCTTCTTGAGTGAACTTCTTTAAGTCACCGTTTTTGACGGTAAAGACTTTCAGCTCCTTGCCAGAACGGAGCATACTCGTTAGCCTTGCTTTGCCTTTGGTTTTCCTTTCTTCTTTAAGAATGGAATACAACAGGATAGCGATGTTCTTCGCACCTGCACCTGTAATTTTGGCAGCGACCTCAAAGCCCTCCAAGCTCATTCGGACGATTTGTTCTGCCGCTTCGCCGCCTGTGTTCATTCTTCATCAGCTCCTTTCTTTGCTGTTCGTGTTCGTCTGCCCGTATCGTCTGCAATTTTTCCTTGAGGGTATCACTACGGGCGGAAATGCCCTCGCACAGTCTGACCTCCTTTCGTATAACTTTCAGCCGCCCCGAAATATCGGAAAGCTCTGCCTTGACCGCTTCCTTTTCTTCGCCGCTTGTCCTGCGGGATTTAGAGTAAAGCTCCTTTCTCTTCTGAAGCAGGGCAGACATCTCTGTTTCCAGAGAGCCTTTATATGAACAAAGCTGCTCCGCCGTATCAATGTGATTGCGGCAAAGCAGCCTTGTTTCCTGTGTGATGGCTTCCATCTTCATAAGGTCGTCCTTTAAGAGATAATGAAGCCGTGCATAATTTTGTTTTCTGCCTTTTGGCAGGATACCGAGCTTGTAGCAGTAATGGAGATACAGCCCACGCAAGCCGCCGATTTTCCTGGCATTCTTCAATGAGCCTTTGACCCGATAGACCTTGACCTGTGGCTCTGAGAAGCTCTGGAATTTGACAGCATAGGAATTTTCGCTGATACGCTCCATAATCCTGTCATTGGTGTATTCCTCTCCGAGCTTATAAAGCCGCTTGGGTCTTTGCCAGCCCTTGCCGATAATCGTCCAATACTTGCGGTTGGGGTCAAAGTTTATGCGGTAGCCCATTTCTGCCAACTGGCGGTCAAAGTCTTTCAGCGTAAATGATTTGCTGATAGCTTCATCCACCGCTTGTCTGGCAACATTATCCCTCGTGGGTCGCCCCTGCTTTTCGGCTTGGTAAAGGGCGTAGGGCTTTTTCTTGCCGCTTGGGTGTTCGATGACAGACAGGGCATACTCACGGCAAAGCTCATCGGAACGCTGACGGAGCAGCCGCAGATTTGCTTTGTTGTCGTGGTAGTGCATACCGTCCGCAAAAGAAACAGAGTTCACGACAAAGTGATTATGCAGGCAGTCGGTATTTAGGTGGGTGGCGACAATGACCTGAAACCTGTCGCCCCACATTCGCTCGGCAAGTTTAACGCCGACCTCGTGTGCCTGCTCTGGCGTGACCTCACCGTGCTTGAAGCTCTGGAAGCCGTGATAGCAGACAATCTCACTCGTGTCGCTCCATCCCGCTTTGGTAATCATCATTTCATCTCTGGCGGTGGTCGGGTCACAGTTTACGCCTGTGACAAAATACCGCTGTTCAGTCTTTTCTTTATTGGTAGCGTACTCCATTACATCGACCATCGCCTGCAGGTCGGCTTCGGTGTATTTAGGGTTGGCGGTTTTTTCGGGATTTTCGGCATAGTCGATTGGGTGGTCGAGCCTGCCACGCACATCCCATATCTCGCAGACCGCCATTACGATGACCTGCGTGGAAGCAGATACCTTTTGCGAATGTCAATCTGAAACTCGTGCCATTTCCTTGCTTCCTCACGGAGCATCGGGGTATCCACAAAGCCGAGGGCGTTTGCCTTAACCGCAAGCTGATTGATACGGTTGCCAATGGCGGACAGCTCACGCATCATTTTATAGAACTCTGGGTCGGGCTTTTCGCAGAGCTGATAGCCCCTTACCATTTCTCTTAAAAAGGCTTCTTTTGAGCGACCCGATTTCCGCACAAGCTCATTAAGGTGTTCGGCTTCCTCCTCAGTCAGACGGAAAAGTATCTGCACATTTCTTTTTCGCATTGTCCACTTCCTTTCTCTCGGAAAGTCTGTTTATCTGCAAGCAGCACATACACACAACGCCGAACAGACCGCCGAGCATTGTGCCTATAATGAAAAATAAGAACTCACTCATTCTTGAACTCCTTTCTGTTCTCACGGGGTATTAGGGGCTGACCCCTAACAAGCGAATTTGGTTAGCCAAATTCAGTGCTTGGTAAGACATATCATTCTTCGCACCCGTCCTCATACAGACATTCTCCGCACACGGGGCAGAAGTACGGACAGTCCGAGCAATCATCTTCTTCGGACAATTCTTCCTCATCGGTATCGTCAAGACCGTCCTCGCTATGCTCGGTAATATCAGCTTCACCGCAGACAAAATCCTCATCGGAAAACTCGATAAGGTCGGTATCAAAGAGAATAATTTTGACTTTCTCCGCCGCCTGTTCGGGGCTGTCGGCGCAAACGGAAACGGTCTTTTCGTAGTGGGCGGTAAGGGTCACATCATAGTTTTTCAATCGTCATTTCCTCACTTTCGTTCTTAAATTTAGGGTCGGTTTGGCTGTCGTTTTTCAGAAAATCTGCTGCACAATCAACGGACATCACTCCTTTCACGGAAGGGCTTTTGCCTTGAAAGCCCCAGATAGGACATTAAAAAATCGTTGACATCCTTGCCGACAGGCGGCGGAGAATCAACGATTTCATAGTCCTTTTTCAGTAATTCGGTTAAGGCGGCAGTACACAGCCTACCCGTTTTGTCATTGTCAAGGTGCAGAACAACGGTCTTGATATGCGAATTTTCTTTGAGATAAGTGGACAGCGCAATAGGAACTTTGCTCTCGCTCAGCTCCTTTTTGGGCTGATATACACCCGACAAAGAGAGCAGATTTTGTGTCCGATAGTCCTTGCCCTCGCATTTAAGGTAGGTCGCATAGGACAGTAAATCAATGGCTGCTTCAAATAAATGCACCGTGTTTATCGGCTCTTTCGCAAGCAGTCGGAACGAATATCGCTTGTCACTTCCCGAAGCGTCCTGCTTAAAGGGGCTTCCGAGCGTACTGCGCAGGGCGGCATACTTTGGCGTTCCGCTTTTATCCTTGCCCACAAAAACGGCATTGTGATAATCGGCACTTTCGTAAATCGTACCGTCTGAAATGCACTCCTGTATGAGCTGATAATCTATACCTCGTCCGAAAAGATACTGCATTACTCGGCTGCAATCCTTGTTCTTCGGTGGCAATAGCAGAACTTTCGGCTCGTCTTTTTTCGGCGTTTGCGGCGGTGTCCATTCAACCGCACCGCCCGTCAGAGCTTCGACGGCTTCGACAAATCCGTAATCTTTGACCTTGATAAGATAGTCAAGGGCGGAAACACCACCGATACCTCTCGACCACCAATACCATTTGCCGTTAGAAATTTTTAAGCTGTCGTGTTCTCTGGTGCAGTAAACGCTGCCGCCGACACGCACCAAATTGTTCGGCTCATAAGCTCTGAGATAGGAGAGCAAGTCCATTTGCCGTGCCTGTTCGATAACCGCAGGGTCAAGCTGCACATAGGGTCTGCTGCTTTTCATTCAATCAAATCACCTCCAGAAATAGAAAAAGCCGAGTGATTTCCGTTCGGTGAAAACCACTCGGCTATATAAAAGCGGCATCAGCTTTTCGCCAATGCCGCCGTTCTCGGTTATAAAATGCTTGCCTTTTTCAGATAACCCACGCTGTCATAGCAGCCTCGGAAATAAATTGCTTCCTGCTGCATATCGCAGAGCCTCGCCCGAAGCTCCAGAATTTCTATCAGCGCCGTACATTCCTGCTCGGATAAATCGCTTGATTTCTCCGTATCAAATACCGCCATCACTTTCGGATACTGCCTGTAAAGGCTCTCTATCTTTTCCTCTATGGAACGGTATTCGGAATTGGTTTCTCGCAGTTTGGATATGACGGAGCTTAGATATTCCTCGAAAATATTGCTGTGCGCATCGACAAAGGTTTCAAATTTGAAATTATCAAGCACGGTTTTCACCTCCGATTTAATACTTCTTGTACCTATTATACTGCCCCAAAAAGGTCATTACAAATATACAAACAGCATTATCTCTCTCGATTTGCACATTTTCTTTCGGGTTGTTCCTCGCTCTGGTCTGGCTCGGTGTCCATAACGGAATGGTCTTTCTCATTCAGATTAAGCTCGATATTGAGAGCGTTCAGACGTTCCGTCTTTTCCCGCAGCTCATCTTCAAAGGCGAAAGGCTTTTCAACCTCCGCTTTTGCGGTTTGTAACTGCTCAATGGTTTCTGTCCGTTTTGTCTTTGCGACCTCCAATTTTACAGGGATTTTCGCAAGCTCATTTTCAATTCGGGTCAGATTACCGAGCGCATCGCTGCCCAATTCCACCTTGTGCTTTGCCTTTCCGCAAAGGTTTAGGCAGTAATGGGTGTTGAGCGTATCATAATAAACCTCCATTCTGAAACCACGGTAGCTGCCGATTTCCACGGGATTTGCAAGAGTATTTTCCTTGCAGACGGCAAGGAGCATTTCGCCTGCGGCTGCTTTCTCGGTAAAGGTCACGCCTTTTATGGTCATCGGGCAGAACTTATCCTCGCCCTGCGGCTTGTGCTGCTCGGCAAGCGCCGTGTCGCTTTCGTAGCCTGCAATGCGTTCCTCGTACTCCTTTATGGTCTGCGGATAGAATTTTAGTATCCTGTCCTCAAGGTCGTAATGCTCGGACAGATAGCTTTGCTTGAGTACACGCAGCTTTGATACCTGTATATCCAAGTCCATTTTCTCCTTGAAACGCTCGTCGCCTGTGGCAAGCATTTTAACCTCGGCAAAGGACAGCGCAACCTCGTCCACATCTTCGGCAGAACGGACGGGGCTTTTGCTCGTCATTATCTGGCTGATAAATTTCTGCTTGCTCTCTACCAACTGATAGAGGTAGGCATCAAAGGTCTGCTCGGTAACATAGCGATAGACCTCAACCTCTGGGAACATATTGCCTTGCCGTTCAATGCGCCCTTGCCGCTGTTCAAGGTCGCTCGGTCGCCACGGACAGTCCAAATTATGAATTGCTTTGAGCCTGTCCTGCACATTCGTACCTGCTCCCATTTTCGGGGTAGAGCCTAAGAGGACACGCACTTCGCCGCTTCTTACCTTTGCAAACATCTCCTTTTTCTGTGCGTCGGTAGTCGCTTCGTGAATAAAGCGTATCTGCTCCGCAGGGATACCTCTGTCGGTCAGCTTTGCCCGTATATCGTCGTAAACATTGAAAGTACCGTCATTTTTGGGCGTTGACAGGTCGCAGAACACAAGCTGCGTTGCCCGTGTATCGGCGTTTTCCGTCCAGATACGGTACACATTATCCACGCAGGCGTTGACCTTGCTGTTTTCAAAATCGGGCAGCATCGGGTCGATAAGCCTTTGGTCAAGTGCCAGCTTGCGCCCGTCATTCGTGATTTTCAGCATATTGTCGATATACGGCTCTACAAGTCTGTCACGGACTTTCTCGGCTCTCTTTGCGAGGGAAGCAACCATTTCCGTTTGGATTTCGCTCGGAGCGACCTTGATATTGCGATAATTGACCTTTGGCACGGGGAGCTTCAGCATATCGGCAGTCTGAATGTCGGCTACCTCACGGAACATCTGCATCAGCTCTGGCAGGTTGTGAAACTTTGCAAACCTTGTTTTCGGGCGGTAACTTGACCCCTCTGGGGCAAGCTCCAGAGCCGTTATGGTTTCTCCGAAGGTGGACGCCCAACTGTCAAAATGCTGCAAGCCGTTTTGTACCAGAGTGTCGTACTGCAAATATCTCTGCACCGAGTACAGCTCTACCATAGAATTGCTGACGGGCGTACCCGTTGCGAAAATCGTTCCTCGGTTGCCCGTGATTTCGTCCAGATAGCGGCACTTCATAAAGAGGTCACTTGACTTCTGGGCTTCGGTCTGGGCAATGCCGCCCACTCTGCGCATCTTGGTATAGAGGTATAAATTCTTGTAAAAATGGCTCTCGTCAATGAACAGACGGTCAACGCCGAGCTGTTCAAACTCGATTACCGTATCCTTGCGCTTGGTATCATTGAGTTTGTCGAGTTTTGCTTTGATACTCTTGCGGGTTTTCATAAGCTGCTTGACCGTGAATTGTTCGCCTTTGGAAGCCTGCACATCTTCAATACCTCGTTCTATATCAAAGAGCTGTTTTTCCAACTGCATTTTCTGGCGTTCCACGCTCATCGGGATTTTTTCAAACTGACTGTGTCCGATGATGACCGCATCGTAGTCACCTGTGGCAATGCGCCCGCAGAACTTCTTGCGGTTGCCCGTTTCAAAATCCTGTTTGGTCGTAACAAGAATATTGGCGCTCGGATAGAGCCGCAGATATTCGGAAGCCCACTGACCGACAAGGTGATTGGGAACAACAAACATTGATTTCTGGCAAAGTCCGAGCCGCTTGCTTTCCTGTGCGGCGGCTACCATTTCAAAGGTCTTGCCTGCGCCTACCTTGTGGGCAAGGAGCGTATTGCCGCCGTAAAGGATATGGGCAATGGCGTTTACTTGGTGCGGTTTTAATGTGATTTCTGGGCTGATACCACCGAAGGTGATATGGCTGCCGTCATACTCACGTGGGCGGATACAGTTAAAAGTGTCGTTATAATAGCGAACAAGGCGGTTTCGCCGTTCTGGGTCTTTCCATATCCAATCCGCAAACGCCTGCTTGATGGCTTCCTGCTTTGCCTGTGCTGCCGTCGTTTCCTTGGCATTGAACACCGCTTTTTTGTTGCCGTGTTCATCATACACATAGTCAAAAATACGGACATCACGCAGGTTCAGAGTATCCTCAATAATGCGGTAGGCGGAAGCCCTCTTTGTACCGTAGGTGCTGTTCGCCTTGACATTATCGAAGTCGGAGCTTTTGTTCTCAATAAACCAATCGCCGTTAAACTCGGTGTAGCGCACCTTGATTTTTCCTCTGGCGTACTGTGACGGGGTAAGCAGTTCCATAACAAACTGCTGAATATCCTCCTGCGGTATCCAAGTTGTTCCCAGACGGACGGAGATTTCGGCAGCGGACAGGTCTTTCGGAATGACCTGCTTTAAGGCTCCCACATTGACCGCAAGCTCTGGGTCGTTCTTTGCCGCCGCCTGTGCAATAAGGAGCTTTGTGCGAACATTGCCCGACAGATACTCGTCTGCGGCTGCATAGGAAACAGGCTCGGAGTTCGGCACTTTGAAGATAACGCCGTGCAAATCCTTGACAAGCTCGGCTTGCGTTTTGCCCGTAAGCTGTTCCATATAGGGCAAATCAACACGGGCTTTCTCTCCGATGGATAGGGCGAGGGCTTCGCTCGATGTTTCAACTGAGGTTACTTCACGGTGCGGCTTGATAGTCCGCTTCGTGAACATATCCGCTTTCCGCTTGAAATTGCCCTCATCATCAAGCACTTCCAGAGAACACAAAAGAAAATAGCTCTCGTCCGACGCAAAGGCAAGATAATTCCCTCGGCTGTTGATAAGACCGTATTTCTCGGTATAACTGTCGTATAGGCGGTTTAGGTTTTCCTGCTCGGTGCGTATCATTTCTTCTGGATAATCCTCGGTCTGATACTCAATGAGCCTGCGCACGCAGTCCCGTATTTCTATAAGTCCCTTGATACGGTTTTCCGCCGTCATTGATACGGTGGCAGGGGTCATACGGTCATTCTCTCGGAAATAAACCTTGCCGTCTACAAGAGCGAACGAGAAGTTGCGTACATTCGGGTCGGCAGGAATGGATGTGTCCTGTTCGTCGGAGATTTGGTCTATCTCATTATCAAGCTCCGTGATTTCGCCGTTTATCCTTTGAACGGCGTCGTGAAGCAGCTCTGACAGAGATTTGTCATCATAGGCTTTGCAGGCAGGCTCTGATTTCCCGAAGCGTGTACTTTCAAGCCGCATTTGTCCAAGCACCATTTCGGGGTGCTGAACAAAATAGCTGTTCATCGTAACGCCGTTTTCGTCTGTGTCCAGATACACCCAATCTGGCTCAACATCAATTACACGGTCACGCTTTTGCAGAATGAGAATATCGCTTGTGACCTCCGTGCCTGCGTTGGCACGGAAAGTGTTGTCTGGCAGACGGATTGCACCTAACATCTCGGCTCTCTGGGCAATATACTTTCTTACCTCTGGGCTTGCTTTGTCCATTGTTCCCTTAGAGGTAATGAACATCACAACGCCGCCGGCACGGACTTTATCAAGTGCCTTTGCGAAAAAGTAATCGTGTATGAGAAACTTCTGGGCATTGTATCGGCTGTCGTTTACACGGATTTCTCCAAAAGGCACATTGCCGATAACTATATCAAAATGGTCGTCTGGTAGCTTTGTTTGCTCAAAGCCCTCTATGGCAATATTGGCTTTCTGGTAGAGCTGCTTTGCGATTTTACCCGTCAGCGGGTCTAACTCTATGCCGTGAAGCTTTGAGCCTGCCATACTTTCGGGCAGCAAACCGAAGAAATTGCCTGTGCCGCAGGAAGGCTCCAAGATGTTGCCCTGTGAGAAGCCCAAGCGGTCGAGCACTTCATACATTGCCTTGATAACAACGGGCGGCGTATAAAAGGCGGTCAGCGTTGACTCCATAGCGGCGTTGTATTCCTCTGGGGATAGGCTCGCATACAGCTCCTTAAATTCGTCAGCCCAAGCCGCATTGTGTTCGTCAAACGCCATAGACAAACCGCCCCAGCCAACATACCGAGATAGGATTTCCTGTTCTTCGGGCGTGGCAAGGCGGTTTTCGATTTCAAGCTCGTGCAGAAGATTGATAGCCGTCATATTGTTGCGGAACTTTTCCTTTGCGCCGCCTACGCCGAGCGTGTCATCGGTAATGCGGAAATTGTGACGGTCAGCAGATACAGCGGCTGGAGCTTCCGTCTTTTCTTCGGGCGGTAATTCGGCTTTTGCCTGTTCCAAAAGGCTTCGGATATAGCCGATTTTCTCCACTCGGTTAATCGGGAAGCCTGTGCTGTTCTGAAAAGTGATGTCACGCAGGGACACATCGCCGCTTATCCTGCCGACGCTCTCCACAACATATTTGCGGTTGTCTATCGTGATTTCCTTGCCGATAAGGTCAGCGTTGTCCTGTGCGGGAACGGGATCTAAACCTTGTTTAGCCCGTTCCACATACAGCCATTCCTCGGCTTCTTTGTCGGCAACCGCTTCCTTGACTGCCGCCAAGCCCTCATTAGCCGCTTCCTCTGTGGGATAGGTCAGAATTTTACCGTAATCATCGGCGTAATATTTCTCTCGGACATTATCCCAGATAGCATAAACATCTTCGGGGTCGGGGAACGCATCCGAGGTCATTAAAATCTCAAAGCGTTCCTCCTGCGGCTCGGATTCATATTCCGAAGCAACCTTTTCCGCATAGGCAATCATCTCATCTGCCGCAGACGGTCGTTCGGGTTCTTCGGCTTTTCTGTACCAGTCGCTTTCGGTAGCCATAATCTCAGAAAAGAGCTTTTCGTCCTCTGGCGTCAGCTCGGTATTCTGCTCCAAGAACGGGATAAACTCATCTCTGCCACGGAGCAGGCTTTCTCGGTCATCTCCATATAGCT
>ENA-UONW01000639-UONW01000639.1-human-gut-metagenome-genome-assembly--contig:-CS52-NODE-639-length-50130-cov-37.495916_pt1 | contig 50130 bp, 35 predicted proteins | sample MGYA00242463_ERZ724010 | MGnify/ENA metagenome assembly ERZ724010 | reverse complement strand
TGAATTATGAATTGCAATGATGTTTTCCCAATTATGAATTGTGAATTATGAATTATGAATTAAATAATTGCAATCCTCCGGATTACAGAAACGATACTGTTTTGCCATTGCCTATGGAAGTTAAGGCAGACGCATGGGCTGTTGATGCGGCATGCAGCGGCAATCCGGGAAAGATGGAGTATAGGGGCATCGACCTTATTACGGGTGCTGTGGTGTTTCATTATGGTCCGGTGTTCGGCACCAACAACATAGGTGAGTTTCTTGCCATTGTGCATGCACTGGCGCTTATGGAGCAGAAAGGCATCAGAAAGACCATATACAGCGACAGCTTCACCGCCATAACATGGGTGAAGAAGATGCAGTGCAAGACCAAACTTGAGCGCACCGAAAAGACCGCACAGCTGTATAATGTCATTGCGAGAGCCGAAAACTGGCTGCGCACGCATACGTTCCGCACCGAACTCATACAGTGGGACACGCGCAAATGGGGAGACATCCCGGCCGACTTCGGACGAAAATAGCTCCCGCGTCTGCAATGCAGACCTGCACAGGCCGCCATGACGGCATAAAAAGTTATTAAAAATATCAACCGATAACATCATGAATCCTTATACACAATGCGCCCTGCTCTCGGTTTCAACGCTGAGAATGTTGCCGCACATACTGCTTTACCTGCGCTTCAAGAAGACCATTGACGCCGACCTTGAGCCTTATGGAGAAGGCAAGGGCAGCATACTCACCTTTATTAAGGTTTGCACACGGCAGAAGGTGTTTCGCAACCTGTTTTATTATCGCCTGGGCGAATACCGTTCAGTGTTTATCAAATGGCTCATGCCCGAGGACAAGTCGTTACACATAACGTGCCCGTCGATAGGTGAGGGCTGCCATCTTGAACACACTTATTCGACCTATCTCAATGCCGATAGCATAGGCCGCAACTTCTATTGCCTGCACCTCGTTACGCTCGGCAACGGCAAGGACGGACGCCCCACCATAGGCGACAACGTGAGCATATACACAGGTTCGATGGTGTTCGGCAAGGTGAGGATAGGCAACAACGTCAAGATTGGGGCTGCCACCGTGATATACAAGGATGTGCCCGACAACTGCACCGTGGTGGGCAATCCGGCGGTGATAGTGAAGAAAGACGGCAAGAAAGTACACATACCATTATAACATAATACCAAAAGAAAAATGACCGAATTTGAGAAAATGCGCAGCGGCCAGTTCTACAACTTCTCCGACCCGGAGATAGCCAAGAGTCTTGACCATGCCAAGAGGCTCTGCGCAAGGCTGCAGACCGTAACGATAATAGACGACTGCTATCGTGAGATGATAGAAGACCTCATACCCGGCATACCGAAAGACAGCACCGTGTGCCCGCCGTTCCACTGCGACCACGGCAACGGCATAACCATTGGCCGCAACGTGTTTGTCAACTATAACTGCGTGATGCTCGACGGAGGCCGAATCACCATTGGCGACAACGTGCTGATTGGTCCTAACTGCCAGATATACACGCCCCAGCATCCCATGGACTATGTGGCGCGCAGGCAGTCGGTTGAGGCAGCCCTGCCTGTTACAATAGGCGATGACACGTGGCTATGCGGCAGCGTTGTGGTGTGCCCGGGCGTAACGATAGGCAAGCGCTGCATAATAGCTGCGGGGAGCGTTGTTACGAAAGACATACCCGACGACTCGCTCGCTGCCGGCAATCCTGCCGTGGTTAAGCGCCGTCCCGTGGTGAATAAGTAAATAGGACGCGCCGGCTTTTCGTTATTAAAATCAATAAACATTATTCTTTGATTATGAAACCAGTTGACAAGAAATCTCTTCTCTTTGTGTGTCTCGGCAATATATGCCGCTCTCCGGCTGCCGAGGCTATACTTAAATATAAGCTTGAGGGCAACAAGCACCTTGCGGGGCACGTTGAGGTAGACTCTGCCGGCATTGGCTCATGGCACGAAGGACAGTTGCCCGACCGCCGCATGAGGGCGCACGGAGCAAGCCGCGGCTACGACCTGAGCAGCAGGGCAAGGCAGATTAAGCCTGCCGACTTTGGCCGCTTTGACTATGTCTTCGCTATGGATCATCAGAACGTGGCCGACCTTAACCGTGTGGCACGCAACGCCGACGACCGCAAGAAGATATTGTGCACTGCCGACTTTATGACACGTCATCCGCAATACGACACCGTGCCCGACCCCTATTACGGCGGCGATGCCGACTTTGAGCTGGCTCTCGACCTTATAGAAGATGCCTGCGACGGCATCATTGCATGGCTCGAAAAGCAGATGTAACGACATACTGACGATATTTTTGCCACTGAAAATCCGGTGGCATACCTATTTATTATTAGCGCCGCATATACCTATTTGCAGGTATATGCGGCGCTAAGTTTGTTGCATTTTGTATATCCTTTTAATGGAATTATGGGTATTTTATGCCTTGTAATGTTTCATGTTGAATAAACGGCAGTATGTAATAAAGTTAGCCATCACCTTTTTGGGTGATGCTCATTTGGATTTCCTTTAATTGATTTTTACCGATTTTTAAGTATTGTAAACATTTTTACAAGACGTTACCTTTGCATCAGAAATTAAAAAATCTGACAGAAATGAATTTAACAGGAAAAACTTTTCTTACATGTGCTGCAGCCATTATGCTTGCTTCCACGCAGGTGCAGGCACAGCATTCGGCTGCAGACAGCGTATATCAGCATGCCAAGGGCAATCGTCTTAGCATTGGAGGGTATGGCGAGGTGGCGCTTACGCGCAATTTCTACAGTGACAATGTTTATCGTTATTCAAATGCAAGCCAGTATAAAAACGACCCGAGCCATGGGCGTTTTGACATTCCTCATGCCGTGATATATATAAGCTATGACTTTGGAAAGGGCTGGACCATGTCGAGTGAGATTGAGTTTGAGCACGGAGGATCCGGCGGAGCCGTTGAGAAAGAGTTTGAAGAGGCCGGCGAATGGGAACAGGAAACAGAGAAAGGCGGCGAAGTGGAACTGGAGCAATTTTGGATTCAGAAGTCGTTTGCACGCTGGGCAAACATCCGTATTGGACATATAGTAGTGCCTGTTGGCCTTACCAATGCCCATCATGAGCCGCTTAACTTCTTTACTGTTTACCGTCCGGAGGGCGAGTCGACCATTCTTCCGTGTACATGGCACGACACAGGAATAAGCTTTTGGGGCCGTTCAGGCGACTTCCGTTATGAGTTGCAGTTTATTGCCGGACTCGATGCTTTTATGTTCGACCGCGACAACTGGGTGCAGAACGGTGCCGGTTCGCCGTTTGAGTTTAAGGTTGCCAACAAGTATGGCTTTGCCGCACGCATTGATAATTATACGATACCCGGTCTGCGCATAGGGCTTAGCGGATATTATGGGCAGTCGATGCACAACACTTATCCGCATGATATGGAAGGAGAAGGAAAGGCTAATGATAAGGTTAAGGGCAATGTATATATAGGAGCTTTTGATTTTACCTATTCGGGGCATAACTGGATTGTGAGGGGTAATGCCGACTATGGATACGTGAGCGATGCATCAAAGATTAGCTCTATAAAGCGTAATCTGGTGTCAAGCGGCGCACCTTATATGAAGTCGCCAGTGGGAAAGAATGCCGTAGCAGCGGGAATAGAGGCCGGATATGACATATTCTCACAGATTCCGAAACTTAGAAGTAAGAAACAAAAGCTGTATGCCTTTGGCCGTTATGAGTATTATGACTCGTATATACCGGCCGCAGACCAGGCTGATTATGAATATACTGACCGAAGCCGTATTGCCGTAGGCCTTAACTATTATCCCCTTCCACAGATTGTAGTGAAGGGCGAATACTCAAAAAGATTCCTTAAATCGAAATATAATGATGAGCCATCTGTGTCGATTGGCGTGGCATATCAGGGCTTCTTCCTGTAAGGTTTGGATGAGCCATAAGTTCATAATGTCGGTGAAAGAACCAAATGGTTATAGACACAAAACGGAGTAATTATAAATACAAAACAAAGTAAGCTATGGAAAAAATTTTAAAATTGCCCCTTGCTTTCATGCTCGGAGCAGCAGTAATGTTTGGCTTTTCGTCATGCAGTGATGATGAAGGCAGTGACGACGGCAGTGCGTTGACGGAGAAAGAGGCCTTTTTGAAGGAGGCTGCCGGTGTATATGTCAACGATGTCGTTTATTCTACTTATGGCAGTCTGGCAACCGAGACCAACAGTCTTTATGAACAGCTGTATGCAGTGAAGGAAAAATTCAAGACAGATCCGAATACAGTTACGCAGACTGAGATAGACAATATTTGTGCTACATTCATCAGCGCACGTGCTTATTGGGAAAAGAGTGAGGCTTTCTTGTTCGGAGCAGCAACCGACTTTGGCATAGATCCGCACATCGACACATGGCCGCTCGACCTCGAAGGACTGGCGACAGAGCTGAAGAATACGGACAAAGTGGCTAACCTTGATGGTGAGAATGGTATATCTTATGCAGCCAATAAGCTTGGACAGGAACTGCTGGGATTCCACGGCATTGAGTTTATCATATTCCGCGACGGTGAAAACCGCAAGATAGATAAGCTGCGCGGCATTGAGGATGATCCGGATTTCGTTAAAGTTGCAACAAATGTGACTGGACTTGAAGAACTTATTTATGCCACTGCCGTGGCAGGCGACCTGCGCGACAGATGTTATCAGCTTAATGTTTCGTGGAACGCCGACGCACCCGAGGAACAGCGTACACGTGTGGTTGACGAGTGTGAACTGCCTTGCACCGTTGGCAGCGGCAACAACTCTTACGGCACAAACATGCTCAATGCCGGTCAGGCCGGAAGCACTTATGCCATGTGGCGCGAGGTGGCAAGTACCATATTGTTGAGCGGATGCGAGAACATTGCGAAAGAAGTGTATTCACAGAAGATGGGACTGGCCTACAGCGGTGAAGATCCTAACTATATCGAGTCGCCTTACAGCAAGCGCTCTTTCTATGACTTCTACGACAACATAATAAGCATAGAGAACAGCCTATACGGCGGTGTTGAGGGCAAGCGCAATGAAAGCAAGTCGATTATGGCATACTTGAAAAAGTATAACTCAGAAATTGCTGCAACGCTTGAAACAAACATACGGAACTCTCTCGATAAACTCACGGCATGCCAGAACAGCGGCACTGCTTTTGTTGACAATCCTAAGGCGCAGTGTGTGGCTGATGCCATAGCTGCCATGGAGGCTCTTGATGCAAGTCTTACATCAGCTTCGGCATGGATTGCCTCCAACTGACAACACTATATTAATGGTTATTATGAGTTATGCCATTGCAAGTTGCCTGCGCGACTTGCGTGGTATAACTTTATGTAGATTTATTAAAAATACAATCGTTAAACGCTGAAAGAAAGTAAGTGCTAAAATAATCTTAAAACAATATATTATGAATTTTAGGAATAACAAAAACTTTTGTTTTATCGCCCTTGCGGCATATGCATGTATGTCGTTTCATGCATGTACGGATGATGACCGTCTGCCGGAGAACACAGGCGACATAGAGTATATAGGACAGGATGTTGGCAACTTCTCGTCGGATGAGTGGTACCCGGGAGGCAAGCTGGGTACAACCGAAAACGTAGGCGCTGGATGTTATGAGGATAATACACCAGTGGTGGAGAGTATGGGGCTTATGAGTGAGTTTCATCTTGGCGAGGTGCTCTTTGAGCGCAACTTTAACACAAGCACTCCGCCATTCAACGGTCTCGGTCCGGCGTCAGTTCGCAAATCGTGTATAGACTGCCATCCGGGCTACGGCCACGGCAAGCGCCAGGAGTCGTACAGAGCCGGATTCGGCAATGGCTACCTGCTTGTGATATATCATCCTGACGACGGCGCCAACAGCAACGACGGACCGTACATAAGCGAGGTTACGGGCATGCCGCAGACACAGGCCGTGTCGCCGTTTCTGCCTCCTGTTGACGAAGACAAGATAAGCATGACATGGAAAACCGTAGAGGGCACGATGCCAAGCGGACTGTCGGCAACTGAGTTTCCTGATGGAGAGAAGTATCAGCTGATATATCCTGAAGTGACAATATCTCAGGATGCGTTCAATACAGACCCAAAGCCTACAAATATTGCAGTGCGCCTTGAGTCGACTATCGGTATAATAGGCACAGGACTCATTGATGCCATACCCGAGGACTCTATAAAAAAACAATATCAGGAGGAAGCCAAATATGTTGAGCTTAACCCGTTGATGTGGGACAAGGCTGCCAACGACTGGGCTTCAACTGCGTATTATACATCATGGAGCTCATCGGGCGCGCTGGCCGACGGCACACCTGTTACAGGCATGATTAAGCGTTACACTTATGCGCTGACACGTGCCAGCCTGCAGGACGGTGCAGGAGCCAATGCCATGTGGAACATTCCGAACGTGAGCCGCCCTGATCGTCCGAAGCTATACACCACCGACGCATGGGCCTTAGCCATGTCGAAAAATCAGGATGTAATAGATGCAATAAAGAAAGACCCTACGTCGCCGTATTATGCCGACGGAACTGACGACGGTATTGCCGATGCTGTGAAGAATCTGCTTTCGCCAAGCACCAACCAGTTTGACAACCAGTGGCACAACTTTGAGCCAGAGATGAGCACAGATAACTTTTATGCCTTCATGGTGTGGCACCGCGGACTGGCCATTCCGCGCGCCCGCAACCTTAACGACCCTGATGTGCAGCGCGGCAAGAGACTGTTTATTGAGATTGGCTGCGCCTCATGTCACCGTCCGTCGTGGACGACAGGCGACGACAATTATTGGACTCCTGACGTGATAAAAGACAAACCGTTGCCAAAGTATCCGCGCCAGAAGATTTATCCTTATTCAGACTTCGTGCAGCATCGTCTGCACATGATAAACGACATTCACGGTTCATGGTGCCGCACCACGCCGCTATGGGGCCGCGGTCTGTCGCTTGTCAACACCGGAGCGCAAGACCGTCTGCATGACTGCCGCGCACGCAATGAGGTTGAGGCTATAATGTGGCATGCCTACAGCAAGGAGAGCGACGCATACACATCAGCCGAAAAATTCTATAACCTCAGCAAGTCCGACCGCGATGCCGTGGTGAAGTTCTTGCAGTCTATATGATTTCCTTTCAGTAATTATTCATTTGGGAGTTAAGAAGTTATGTAGTTAAGGAGTTAAGACGTATGCCATGTTGCTTTATTGTTGCTGTAAAATGATGACATGCCGCAAGACATTTGTCTTAACTCCTTAACTACATAACTTCTTAACTCCATAAAAATGTCTAAAAATATGCTTTCCCGTTCAATCATTGTCCTTTACGTAAGTATTATAACGATAATGTCTGCGGCTACGATAGCAGAGAAATATAGAGGCAGCGACTTTGTGGCTGACGCTGTTTACGGCTCATGGTGGTTTGCAGTCATGTGGGCACTGCTGGCGGTTGCAGGCGTGGCATATATAGTGAAGAGGCATATAAGGCGCGCGTCGGTGCTGCTGCTTCACGGCTCGTTCGTGGTGATTCTCTTCGGCGCACTGCTGACTCATGTGTCGGCATCGCAAGGCACGATGAGGCTTAGGCTCGGCGAGACAATGGATACGTATGAGGTAAACAGTAAAGACGGAAACACAAGCTTAAAACTGCCCTTTAAGCTGAGGCTGAAGTCGTTCGACATACGTTACCATGAAGGAACAACGGCAGCAGCCGACTATGTTACGCGAATAACCGTGACCGACGGCGACAAGACTATAGACGGCGAAGTGTCGATGAACAATGTGTTCAGCTATAAATCGGTAAGATTTTATCAGATGTCTTACTATCCCGACATGCGCGGCAGCGTGCTCGCGGTTAACCGCGACCCGTGGGGCATTCCTGTTACCTATTGCGGCTATGCCTTGCTCTTTATTGCCGTGGTATGGATGCTCATCGACCCCAAAGGCCCTTACCGCCGTCTGTTGCGCAGCGACATTGTGCGAAAGGGCATGATGACCGTTGCGCTGCTTGCCGGCACCACGTTTGTGGCTCACGGAGCTACAACTCTGCCTAAGGAAACTGCCGACAGGTTCGGACGGCTGTATGTCCTCTATAACAACCGTGTATGTCCGCTGCAGACTCTTGCCATTGACTTTACGAAAAAGTTATGCGGCAGCTCAAGCTACGGCGGATATACGCCCGAACAGGTGCTCGTGGGCTTTGTGATGTGGCCCGACGAATGGAGCCGCGAGCCGCTGCTGAGGCTTAAAGGCGGAGCATTGCGTAGCCGGCTGCAGCTGCCTGAGCGCTGTTCAGTCAACACTTTTTTCAACGACATAATGGGCGGATACATCATTGGGCCTTACCTTAACGAATATTATAACGGCAACAATGACGAGTTTCACCGACAGGTGGCCGACGTAGATGCCCGGATACAGCTTGTGATGGATCTGCGCAGGGGCAAGCTTCTAAAGGTATTTCCCTACACCTGCGGCGGTAAAACCATATGGTATGCGCCTACGGACAATATGCCTGACTCGCTTGTAGACCCGTCTCACAGACTGTATATGCAGAATGTCTTTTCATTGATATATAAGGAGGCGCTGGCAGGCAATATGGATTCAGTGGACAATATTGCCGGTAAGATGCTGCGCTATCAGCAAAAGAACGGCGGCAGTTCGCTGCCGTCGGATGTGCAGACCCGTGCCGAGCGGCTGTATAATGCCGTGCCGTTTGCCACCATCCTCTTCATGCTCAACCTCTTTATGGGCTTTGCCACGCTGTTTGCCGTTCTTTGGCTTATGACGCGCCCCACAAGACGCCGGCTGCGCGGCAGTATGGTAATGAAGATTGCGGCAGCAGTCATGCTGTTTTCGTTTGCGGCGCTGACCCTATGTGTGGCCCTGCGCTGGATGATAAGGGGCACGGTGCCGATGGCCAACGGCTATGAGACAATGCTGCTCATGGCATGGATAATCATGGCGGCGTCGCTCTTGCTGTGCCGCCGTTTCGCCATAGTGCTAACTTTCGGCTTTATTATGTCGGGCTTCTTTCTGCTCGTTTCGCACATCAGCCAGATGGATCCTCAGATAACCCACATCATGCCTGTGCTTGCGTCGCCGCTGCTCAGCATCCATGTGTCGGTTATAATGGCGGCCTTTGCCCTGCTTTCGCTCACGTTTGTCTGCGGTCTTATGGCTCTGTTGCTGCGTTGCGTCATGGGCAGCCGTGCGCCCGGTCTCGGTGACAGGCTCTATGCATTGCGCGCCCTGTCGCAACTGTTCTATTATCCTGCCCTGGCAGCCCTTGCCGTCGGCATATTTGTAGGTGCGGTGTGGGCCAATGTGTCGTGGGGCACTTATTGGAGCTGGGACGCAAAAGAGGTGTGGGCGCTCATCACTTTTATGGTATATGCAGTTGCAGCCCACAGAGTGTCGCTGCCGTTCATGCGCGGTCCGATGGCATGGCATGTTTTTATGGTGGCAGCCTTTGCCACAATATTGATGACATATTTCGGTGTAAATTATTTTCTTGGTGGCATGCATTCTTATGCATGATTCTTTTTGGACGGGGTGGTCTGTCTGTCGTGTGGCCTGACTACCATTAATCAAATACAAAACAATAACGGGAAGTCGCTTCACAGAGACTTCCCGTCGGTTAACTTAAAACAATCAATAAAAGAAATAGATTGTCACGTTAAATTGAAATGTGGAGGCATTGTGCGGCGCGCCTGCCGCATTTAGCCATCCTATATATTTATGTTTGACTATCTGATAAAGAGCAGTTCACGATACTTAGGCAGAGTCCAAAGCTCATCGGCAACGATAAGCTCGAGCTTGTCTATGTGGTAACGTATCTCCTCCATCTTAGGAGCTACGGTGTCGTGATATGCAATAGCTTTTTCACGCTCGTTCTCAATCTTGTTGGCCACCTTGCGCGCGTTGATAAGTTCGTCAACGCCGTTTTCAATAATCTGTGTGCGCTCGGCAATTTCCTCTATAATCTTGATGTTGCGTGAACAAAGTTTCTGAACTTTCTCTTTCGGGAATATCTGGAACATGTTCTGCACGTTCTTTGCCAGCTGGCTCTGATAGTGAGTTGCCACAGGTATGATGTGGTTCATAGACAGGTCGCCCATAACACGTGCCTCAATCTGAATACGCTTTGTATATGTGTCCCATTTAACCTCGTTGCGGGCAGCAAGCTCTTTTTCTGTCATGACGTTCATATCCTCGAACATCTTGATAGAGTCGGGGCTGAGATAGTTGTCGAATATAACCGGGCAGCTGGTCTCGCAGTCGAGTCCGCGGCGCTTTGCCTCTTCAATCCACTCCTCTGAATATCCGTTGCCGTCGAAGCGTATAGGCTTGCAGGTCTTGATATCCTCGCGCAGGATGTCTATGATGGCGCTTGTCTGGTCTTGTCCCTTCTCGATGAGAGCGTCGACACGCTTCTTGAAGTTTGTAAGAGCCTCTGCCACTGCAGTGTTGAGGGCTATCATTGCTGATGCACAGTTAGCCTCGCTGCCTACGGCACGGAACTCGAAGCGGTTACCTGTGAAGGCGAATGGACTTGTACGGTTACGGTCGGTGTTGTCGATGAGCAGTTCAGGAATCTCAGGAATGTCGAGTGTCATGCCCTGCTTGCCTGCCATGTTGAACAGGTCTTTGCTGTCGCTCTTCTCTATGTGGTCGAGCAGTTCAGAGAGTTGCTTGCCCAGGAATGAAGATATAATTGCTGGAGGTGCCTCGTTGGCTCCCAGACGGTGAGCGTTGGTTGCGCTCATGATAGAAGCCTTTATCAGTCCGTTGTGCTTGAATACGCCCATAAGGGTTTCAACGATGAATGTAACGAAGCGCAGGTTGTCTTCAGGTGTCTTACCGGGAGCATGCAGCAGTACGCCGGTGTCGGTAGACAGACTCCAGTTGTTGTGTTTACCTGAACCGTTGATGCCGGCAAACGGTTTTTCATGGAGCAGTACGCGGAATCCGTGCTTGCGTGCCACTTTCTTCATGAGCGACATCAGCAGCATGTTGTGGTCGATGGCCAGATTGGTCTCTTCATATATAGGAGCTATCTCAAACTGGTTGGGCGCAACCTCGTTGTGGCGCGTCTTGCAGGGGATTGACAGTTCGAGAGCCTGTATCTCAAGGTCTTTCATGAAGGCTTGAACACGGTCAGGAATTGTTCCGAAGTAGTGGTCGTCCATCTGCTGGTTCTTTGCAGAGTCGTGGCCCATCAGTGTTCGTCCCGTAAGCATAAGGTCGGGGCGTGCGCTATAGAGTCCCTCGTCAACCAAGAAATATTCCTGTTCCCATCCGAGGTTGCATGTAACCTTCTTTACTTTAGTGTCGAAATAATGACAAACCTCTGTGGCGGCAGTGTTTACGGCATGCAGGGCGCGCAGCAGCGGAGCCTTGTAGTCGAGAGCCTCTCCGGTGTAAGATATAAATATGGTTGGTATACACAGAGTGTCGTCCATGATGAACACAGGCGATGTCGGATCCCAGGCTGAGTATCCGCGTGCCTCAAAGGTGTTTCTGATACCGCCGTTGGGGAACGAGCTTGCGTCAGGTTCCTGCTGAACGAGCAGTTTGCCCGAGAACTCCTCTATCATGCCGCCCTTACCGTCGTGCTCGATGAAAGCGTCGTGCTTCTCGGCAGTGCCTTCTGTAAGCGGCTGAAACCAGTGAGTGTAGTGTGTAACGCCGTTCTCCTCGGCCCACTGCTTCATGCCGGCGGCAACGGCGTTGGCTATGGAGCGGTCGAGGCGCGAACCGTTGTCAATGACATCAATGAGCTTGTCATAGACATCTGCAGGCAGATACTTGTACATTTTTGCTCGGTTGAAAACGTTCTTGCCGAAGTATTCCGACGGACGTTCTACCGGGGCTATTACTTCCAGCGGCTTTTTCTTGAAAGCCTCTTCAACAACCTGAAATCTTAAGTTCGTCATTGTTCAAAAGTTTTATTTGTTACGTTTAAATTTGTTCTTTATCTGAAAACTGGTGCAAAGATAATGCTAAATTTCATTATGACACCTTTTTGTCGGGTAAATGTTGCTTTTTTTTACATACTCAACATAAAATCTAATACAAAGTAAGCCTTCTGTGCGCTTGAAATGGCATTATTCCTGCTGTCTCGGTCGATGTCTGGCGCCGCATATCCTGATGTAGGGCGTCATTGCAGGCATGGCTGTTTCTCAGCGGGAATTTTATGCCGCATGTGGTGTCAGCCTTATTTCAGCATCCACGAGCTGATGCGCTTCATGGCTTCCTTGCAGTCTTCGCGCTCACCGAAGGCAGTAAGGCGGACAAAGCCTTCGCCGCTCGGGCCGAAGCCTACGCCAGGTGTGCATACCACTTGTGCCCCGTAGAGCATCTGCTCGAAGAATTTCCAGCTTCCGGTGTTGTTAGGTGTCTTTACCCAAAGATAAGGTGCGTTAACGCCGCCGTAGACCTTTAGGCCTAACGATGTCAGCGTATCGCGCATTATCTTGGCGTTTTCCATATAGTATTTAATTGTTTCCTTTATCTGTTCTTTGCCTTCGGGTGTATATATGGCTTCGGCGGCACGTTGGCTTATGTAGCTTGTGCCGTTGAACTTGGTGCATTGACGGCGGTTCCACATCGGATTCAACGGATAGCGCTCTTTGCCGTCCATGCTCGATGCCGTGAGTTCTTTGGGCACAATAGTGTAGCCGCATCTCACTCCTGTGAATCCTGCCGTCTTTGAATAGCTTCTGAATTCGATGGCAACCTTGCGGGCTCCTTTTATCTCGTATATGGAGTGAGGTATGTCGTCGTCCTGTATGTATGCTTCGTAGGCTGCGTCGTAGAATATCAGAGTGTCGTTTTTCAGCGCGTAGTTAACCCATTTTCTGAGTTCTTCCTTGCTGATAACCGTTCCTGTGGGATTGTTTGGGTAACAGAGATATATTATGTCGACGCGGTGGTCGGGTATCTCGGGCGTGAAGTTGTTGGCCTCGGTGCATGGAATGTATGTAACGTTGCTCCACTTTCCGTCTACAAGCGAACCGGCTCTTCCGCACATTACGTTAGAGTCGATGTATACCGGATATATCGGGTCGGTCACGCCGATGTTGTTGTCCCAGCGTACAAGCTCACCAATGTTGCCGGTGTCGCTCTTTGCTCCGTCGTTTACAAACACCTCGCTGGGGTCGATGTGTATTCCACGCGGCAGATAGTCGTTTTTCACAATGGCCTCTCTAAGAAACAGATATCCCTGCTCGGGGCCATATCCGTGAAAGCCTTCTTTGGTTGACATTTCGTCTACTGCCTTATGCATGGCCTTTATCACGGCCGGACACAGCGGGCGGGTTACGTCGCCTATGCCGAGACTTATCACGTCTGCCTTCTGATGCGACACCTTGAAGGCGTTAACCTTTTTTGCGATGTCTGCAAACAGATAATTTTTCGTCAGTTTTAGATAATGTTCATTTATTAATGCCATAGTTCTCTTGTTATTGATGTTTAAGTTATTCTGTTTTCTCTTTTATGGCTTATACGCCTGAAATTCTAAATAAAACTTTTGTCTGATTTTCTTGTTGTTATAATCTATTACCTTAAAAAACTGTTCTGTGTGCTGTCGGCGTTATCACGGCCGTTAGGTTACGGCAGCGCAATTTCTCCTTCAAACACGAATTCAGCTCCGCCTGTCAGGTAAACATGATTGTCAGTTTCGTTCCATTCTATTTCAAGCGTACCGCCGTCCATTACTATTTTACTGTTCCGGCCCGCCACCCCGGCTTTTGCCGCAGCCACGGCAGTGGCGCAGGCGCCTGTTCCGCATGCCATTGTTATTCCGCTGCCGCGCTCCCATACTCTTGTGCGCAGCGTGTCCTTGTCGGTTATGTGTGCAAATTCAATGTTGCAACGTGCCGGAAATGCTTCATGATGCTCAAGCAGTTTGCCGTAAGTCTCGGCGTCAGACAGTCCTTTTTCGTCAGTGAATATCACAAAATGCGGATTACCCATCGACACGAAAGTGCCTTTAAACAGCTTTCCGCCGGCTTCGAGCTTGCCTTCTGCTTCAGATTCAGACCTTGGCGCGAATTGTCCGGCCACGTCAAATCTTGGTTCAAGCATGTCTACCGTTACGCTGTCCACCGTCTGTCCTGTCACATGCAGTTGGAGCGTCTTTATTCCTGACAGAGTTTCAAGGCGTATTGTCTTGCTCGATGTCAGGCCTTTTTCATAGAGATACTTTCCGATGCATCTCGATGCGTTGCCGCACATCATGGCTTCAGAGCCGTCGGCATTGAAAATACGCATAGAAAAGTCGGCGTCGGCGGTTGAAGGGCGACCTATCATCACCAGTCCGTCGCTGCCGATGCCTTTGTGGCGCGAACTCCATTTAATGGCTGCGTCGGCGGGAGATGGTATATTATATAATAAGGTGTTGACGTAAATATAATCATTACCGGCTCCGTGCATCTTTGTAAATCTAATCATTTGTGGTGTCATTATGATTATCTTTTTTCGCTATTAATTTCTTTTTGTATTATCCTTACTGCAAAAATACAACATTCTGCATAACATCCTTTATTTTTTGCCTTATTATTATATAAATTTAAAACTTATATTTCATTTGTTTTGTAAATATAACAAGTATAATTATAATTTGATACATAAACATTTAAAATTATTATTAATTGTTATTCTGCTTGATATTATAGTTATATTGTTTTATAAATTTTGCGCTTTTATTTTCTTGCTTACGCTTTGTTTTATTTAGCCGTTGTTTGCTTTCAAATTGAAATATATATCTTTAATTTAGCTTACACATTAAAAATGTAAGTTCATTTAAAGTTACATAAGGACGTATTTTCTTTGCAGATATTAACAAAATGATGTAATTTTGTGTCGTAGAATTACGTTATGAATATGATAATGATATAATTAACGACAAAAGGGAAGTTCTGTTATGAGAAAGATTGAGGCAATTATCCGTAAGACAAAATTTGATGAAGTTAAAGAAGCTTTGCTTGCGGCAGACATTGAATGGTTCTCTTATTATGATGTCAGAGGCGAGGGCAAAACGCGTCAGGCGCGCATATATCGCGGTGTGATGTATGACACGAGCTGTATTGAGCGTATCCTTATCAGCATTGTGGTTAGAGATAAGAATGTTGAGAAAACCATTGCTGCCGTGCAGAAGGCTGCCCATACGGGTGAGATTGGTGACGGAAGAATCTTCGTTATACCTGTTGAGGATGCCATACGCATACGTACAGGCGAGCGTGGCGACATTGCTTTGTATAATGCAGAGCAAGAAGAGTGAACTGTATTCCGCTGACAGCTGGTGTGGAATGATGATGGCGCCGCTGTGTGTCGGGTGTCTTTTTTTTATTTAGGGTTATTAGTCAATGCAGAAAGGAATCCCTGAAAGCTTGAGCATGTCAGGGCCCTTTGTGCCGACGGGTTTTTATTTAAGATTAAAGTTTTTAGGATTATGACAGATTTGACGATAGGTTTAAATACAGTGTGGATGTTGCTGGCTGCCATGCTTGTGTTCTTCATGCAGCCCGGTTTTGCCTTTTGTGAGGCAGGATTTACCAGAAGCAAGAACACGGTGAACATCTTGTTCAAGAATTTTGTCGACTTCATGATAGGTTCTTTGCTGTTTTGGTTTGTTGGTTTTGGGTTTATGTTTGGCAGTCATGGCGAGGGATTCATAGGCGCTCCTAATTTTTGCGATCTTTCTTTTTATACACATCCTTCAGGTTTGCCTACGGAAGGCTTTCTGATGTTTGAGACTGTGTTTTGCGCCACGTCAGCCACTATTGTGTCTGGGGCCATGGCGGAGCGCACAAAGTTTAGTATGTATGTGGTTTATTCAATACTGATTTCACTTATAATATATCCTGTCGAGGGACATTGGACATGGGGCGGAGGCTGGCTGATGAATGGTGCCGGCGATTCTTTTATGATGAGAACATTCGGTTATGCCTTTCATGACTTTGCCGGTTCGGCCGTTGTCCATTCAGTCGGCGGTGTGCTTGCTTTTATCGGAGCGTTGGCTCTCGGACCTCGTATAGGTAAGTACGACAAGTTTAACAGGAGCAGGGCGATTCCCGGACATAATATTACTTTGGCTGCTCTTGGCGTGTTTATATTGTGGTTCGGGTGGTTTGGGTTTAATCCGGGCTCTCAGCTGGCTGCGGCAACTGCAGCCGACCGCGAAGCCATTTCTCACGTGTTTCTAACGACAAATCTTTCTGCCGTTGCGGGAGGTATAGCCACAATGTGCGTAACATGGATAAAGTATGGCAAACCGTCGTTTTCGCTTACGCTTAACGGAATACTTGCAGGACTTGTAGGCATTACGGCCGGATGTGATGTCGTGTCGCCTTCGGGCGCAGTTCTTATAGGTCTTATTTGCGGAACCGTACTTGTGTTTGCCATAGAGTTTGTTGATACCCGACTTCATGTTGACGATCCTGTGGGTGCAAGTTCTGTGCACGGCGTATGCGGAATATTGGGTACGTTGCTTACAGGTCTGCTGGCTGTTGACGGCGGATTGTTCTATGGCGGCGGATGGGGCCTCCTCGGTGCCCAGTGTCTCGGCATATTATGTATTGATTTGTGGGCAGCCGTTACCGGAGTTGTAATGTTTTACGTAATAAAGAAAATTGCCGGACTGCGTGTTGACAAACGTGTCGAGGAGGAAGGACTCGATATTTATGAGCATGGCGAGTCGGCTTATAACTAACGTAAGTGTCGGCTTTCATGATAACATATTAATCGGGATTTATTGCTTGTCATGTTTATGTCTGAATAGACATTCATAAGTTTCTTACATTTAAAACAGTCAGAAAGAAAGGAGAATATATGTGTGGAATAGTTGCTATATTTAATATAAGGGAGCAGGTTGCCGGCCTGCGGGCAAAGGCTCTGCGCATGAGTCAGAAAATACGTCATCGTGGTCCTGACTGGAGCGGGGTGTATTGCGGCGGTTCGGCTGTTCTTGCCCATGAGCGTCTTTCCATCGTTGACCCTGAGTCGGGGCGCCAGCCTCTGTATAGTCCCGACGGCAAACTTGTGCTTGCCGTCAATGGCGAGATATACAATCATCAGGAAATACGCAGGCGTTATGCTGGCAGATACGATTTTCAGACGGGCAGCGACTGTGAGGTGATTTTGGCGCTTTATCGTGACAAGGGTACGGATTTTCTTGAAGACCTGAGCGGGATATTTGCTTTTGCGCTTTATGATATTGAGAAAGACGAGTTTATGATAGCCCGTGATCCGATAGGTGTCATACCGCTTTATATAGGATACGACAACGATGGAAAGGTGTATGTTGCCAGCGAGCTCAAGGCTCTCGAGGGCAATTGCGACCATTACGAACTGTTCCCTCCGGGACATTATTTCCACAGCAGTGAAGGCAAGTTCGTGCGTTATTATACACGCGACTGGTTCAGCTATGATGCCGTGAAGGATAATGGCGGCTGTGCCGCCGACATACGTTCTGCGCTTGAGTCGGCCGTGAGACGGCAGCTTATGAGCGACGTGCCTTACGGAGTGCTTCTCAGCGGCGGCCTTGATTCGTCGATAATCAGTGCCATTGCCTGTAAGTATGCGCCTCGGCGTATTGAAACCGACGGGCGCGAGGATGCCTGGTGGCCGCGTCTGCACTCTTTCGCCGTTGGGCTGAAGGGGGCTCCCGACCTTGAAAAGGCGCGTATGGTGGCTAAGAGCATTGGCACGGTGCATCATGAGATTAATTATACCATACAGGAAGGACTTGACGCAATAAGCGATGTTATATATTTTACCGAGACATACGACGTTACCACAGTGCGGGCTTCAACACCTATGTATCTGCTGGCGCGTGTCATAAAGAGTATGGGCATAAAGATGGTGCTTTCGGGCGAGGGTGCCGATGAGATATTTGGCGGTTACCTGTATTTCCACAAGGCACCTGACGCCAAGGCTTTTCATGAGGAGACTGTGCGTAAGATTTCAAAATTGCATCTTTACGACTGTCTCAGGGCCAACAAGAGTCTGGCGGCCTGGGGCGTTGAGGGCCGTGTGCCTTTTCTCGACAAAGAGTTTCTGGATGTGGCCATGCGCATTAACCCGAAGTTGAAGATGTGCCCCGGTGATACTATTGAAAAGAAAATACTGCGTGAGGCCTTTGCCGACATGCTTCCTGAAAGCATTGTGTGGAGACAGAAAGAACAGTTTTCCGACGGCGTTGGCTATTCATGGATAGACACATTAAAGAAAATAACCTCCGACCTTGTTAGCGATGAAGAAATGGCGCATGCCGCCGGGCGGTTTCCTATAAATCCGCCTCAGAACAAAGAGGAATATTACTATCGCTCTGTGTTCGCTTCACATTTTTCAAGTGACAGTGCGGCCCGGTCAGTGCCGAGTGTGCCGAGTGTGGCATGCAGCACAGCTGAGGCTTTGGCTTGGGATAAGTCGTTTTTGAAGCTTAATGATCCGAGCGGACGTGCTGTACAAGGCATACATGAACAGGCATATTGATTAAATAAGTGAAGTAAAAAAATGTTATTTGCTGTTTTATAAAAAGTTCTGTTTATGTTAAGAGATTAGTGTATCTCACCTTGACTGCACAATTTGACTTGTGTAATATCTTTTTGTTGACGGGGAGAGCTTTTGCAGATAGATGCAAGCAGGCTCTCCCATTTTTTATGCCTTATGGTCAGTTGGTGTCAGGCTTGTCAGCTGTCCAGGCACTCTCTGATAATGTCCATGTCGAAGCCGCGGCCCATGGCAAATCTTATAAGTTTGGCGTTAAGCTCATATTCGCTTGCCGCCTTTATCGTTTTGCGCTTGCTCTGCAGCAGGGGGCGAAGCACGGCGATGTATTCTTCGGCGTCAACCTCACCGAGCGCTGCCGATATTATGTCGCGCGGTATGCGCTTCATCATCAGTGCCTGTTCCACCTTTCGGCGTCCCCATTTGTTATATCGTATCTTGTCGCGCACGAAGAAGCGGCAGTAGCGCTCCTCGTCGATATACTTTTCGTCAACAAGTCGCTGCATTATGCGTTCCTGCACGTCGTCGGGCAGCTGCCAGCGCGCCATCTTCTCGCTCATTTCGTGGCGGCAGTGTTCGGCTGCGGCGCACATGGCCGACAGCTTGAAGAATGCCTCCTGTTCTGTTATCTGTTTCATCTTTTTGTCATGTTGTGCCGGCACTGCCGGCTCTGTGTATTTTGCCGTGTTGTCTGTTTGCGCTATTTTGCCGCTACGCCTTTACGCCCTTTGCCATGCGTTGCTTGCCGTACATGTCGCTGCGCAGTTCTACTGCCGTCATGCCTTCGGCCCGCATCATGCGGCAGGTGTCGTCGGCATATATCGGGTTAATCTCAAAATACAGCCGTCCGCCCTTGCTAAGCGTCTGAACCGCAAGGCGCGTTATGGCGCGATAGAACAGCAGCGGGTCGGCGTCGGGTACGAAGAGAGCCGTGTGAGGCTCATGTTCCAGCACGTTGACGGCCATGTCCTTCTTCTCTTTTTCGCAGATATATGGCGGATTGCTCACTATCACGTCCCATTCGCCTTCAGGCTTTGCGTTGAGCGCATCCTGCTTTACGAAGTTTACGTTGGCGCCAAGCAGCTGTGCGTTCTCGCGTGCCACGTCGAGCGCATCGGCTGAGATGTCCCACGCCGTAACCTTACTTTCCGGCATGTCGAGCTGCAGCGTTATGGCTATGCAGCCGCTTCCCGTGCCGATGTCGAGCACCTTCGGACTGCCCGAAGCCTTGCTGTCGGCTGTTATCCACGCGCAAAGCTCCTCGGTCTCGGGGCGGGGTATGAGCACGCCTGGGCGCACATTGAACCATCGGCCGCTGAATTCGGCACGCCCGAGCACATACTGCACAGGCTCGCCCTCAGTCAGACGACCGAATATCTTGTTCAGTTCTGCCGTCTTTTCTGCCGTCATCTCCTCAACGGCTCCGCACATGATGTCAGCCTTCGACAGTCCGAAGCATACATCCAGCACATAGTCGGTAACGGCACGCGCCTCTCCGTTGCCATACAGCGGTTCGAGTGTGCGCCACAGTTCACGGTATGTCATTCTTCATTCTCCTTTCCTTCATCTTTGCGTGCGCGCTTTTTCTTCGGCAGTCGTCCGCTCTTGCGCAGCGCCTCCGATATTATCCATTGCAGCTGTCCGTTGGTGGAACGAAACTCGTCGGCAGCCCATTTCTCAATGGCTGCCATCGTCTCTGAGTCCACACGCAGGACAAAGCTCTTGGTGTTGTTGTCTTTCTTCATCTTCTTTTCTACGGTGTTGAGTCCAATGCCCTTTCAGTTCAATGGCTTATTTCCGTACAGTGTCTTTATCGTTGTTCAGCACAGCCCTGTATTCGGGCGAGCGGTAATATTCGTAGAAGTCGATGTATGACTTCAGAACTTTATACAAAACCAGGATATACATCCAGCCGAATGTTGTCAGGTCGTCTGAATATGTCTGAATGCTAAATTCCTCAATGCCATAGCTTATGAGTGAGATTAGCGCTGTGAAGACAAATATCAGCAGAAAGCCTGCCGCAATGCCAACCGGCATATACAGTTGTCTGTAGCGCAGGTACATGCGGTTGCTGAAGCCTCCAAGTGTAACCGTGTCGCTTATGGCACCCTTGCGGAACGCCCAGCGGTAGATGCCGGTGCTCAGCATCAGTAGGAGTATGATGTATGAAAATATCGTTGTGCCGTTATACCAGCAGTCAATCTTCCAGCAGCGCAGTAGCCAGAGGGCTGTCAGCGGCAGACCGACACAAACGTTGACTTTGCCCGACAGCTTTGGCGAACGGCTGAATTCCATTTGTTGTTTCTTGCTTTTCTTCTTTAGCATGGGATGGGTGTTGTGGGAGATATGGAACTTATGGGAGCTATGCCGTCGGCATGACAGTGCGCTCCCAATTATGAATTCTTAATTGTGAATTATGAATTGTATCAGTGGTTCAGCGTTCCGGTGTTGATGACGGGCTGTGCCGTATCGTCGCCGCAGAGCACAACGAGCAGATTGCTCACCATGGCTGCCTTCTTCTCCTCGTCGAGTTCCACTATCTCCTCGTCCGAAAGCTTGTCGAGAGCCATCTTCACCATCGACACGGCACCCTCAACAATCTTCTCGCGTGCGGCAATAACTGCCGTGGCCTGCTGGCGGCGCAGCATCACAGCCGCAATCTCGGGGGCATAGGCCAGATAGTTGATGCGGGCCTCAATAACCTCAATTCCGGCCATTGCCAGGCGCTCGTCAATCTTGGCTTCAAGTTCCTTGTTTATCTCGTCGCTGCCGTCGCGCAGAGTCAGTTCGCCGTTGTCCTGCTCGCCGTCGTCGTAGGCATACTGCCCGGCCACCTGTCGCAGGGCGGCGTCAGCCTGTATGCGCACAAACTTCTCGAAGGCGTTCATTATGTTGGCAGTCTTTGCGCTTGCAGCGGCAGCGTCGCCGGCAGCCTTCGACTCGGCCATGGTCTGCGCGTCAATCTCGAACATTGCCTTGTATGTATCTTTCAGCTTCCACACCAGCACCATGCCAATCATCACCGGGTTGCCCGTCTTGTCGTTCACCTTTATAGGTTCGGCGTCGAGGTTGCGTGCGCGCATCGACAGTTTCTTGGTGGTGATAAACGGATTAATCCAATGGTAACCGGGCGTGTTGAACGTGCCGCGGTACTTTCCGAAGAACATCATCACGCGCGCCTCGCCCGGCTCAACCTTTACAAAACCGCAACTGCCGATAATGTTGATAATGAGCAGAATGCCGCCTGCCACGCCTGAAACTATTGACATTCCGCCACTGAATATTGTGGGCGAAAGAACAATCAGACCTACCGACGCAATGTAGAGAAACAGGTTGAGAACGAGCATGCCGATGCCGTTGAGTGTCATACCCTTGAAAATGAATTCCTTGTTTTCCATAAATAAGGTGTTTTTTAAGATTTAATATAAAAAGAATATGATATCAAATTGATATTACAAAGATATGCATTTTTGCTCTAATCTTGTATCGGTTGAGCATTGTTTTTAAGATTTTTTCAGTAAAAATGAATAGTAACGGTTCTGATTCAAAAGAACATTCTTACGCCCGTAAATTTCTGTTTCTCGTTCACTTGAAGTATATTTGCAGCATGGAACAGATTGAAACAGACAAAATGTATATGCGCCGGTGCCTTCAACTGGCACGCTGCGGACAGCTTACAACAAGGCCCAACCCTATGGTGGGTGCTGTTATTGTGAGCGAAGACGGCCGCATAATAGGCGAGGGATATCATATAAGATGCGGCGAAGGCCATGCCGAAGTGAATGCCTTTGCGTCGGTAAAGCCGCAGGACGGGGCATTGCTCAGCAAGTCGACCATGTATGTGAGCCTCGAGCCATGCTCTCATTACGGCCGCACGCCGCCGTGCGCCGACCTCATTGTGAGCAAGGGCGTAAGGCGTGTGGTGGTAGGATGCGTAGACCCCTTTGCCAAGGTGAAGGGCCGAGGCATACAGAAGTTGCGCGACGCAGGCATAGAGGTTACTGTGGGCGTGCTTGAGAAAGAATGTCTTGAGCTGAACAGCCGTTTCATGACGTTCAACACTCACAGCCGTCCTTATGTGACACTGAAATGGTGTCAGACGGCAAACGGGTTTATCGACGACAACTTCAAGCCTGTGGCATTGTCAACGCCGTTCACCCAGATGCTCGTGCATAAGCTCAGGGCAGAGAACGAGGCAATACTCGTGGGCCGTGTTACGGCGGAGCGCGACAAGCCGCAGCTTAACGTAAGACTGTGGGCCGGACGTGACCCGATGCGCATAGTCATCGACCGCAACAGACCGTTTGCGCCCGAAGCCGACTTCAGCAAGCCTATTGTGCCGCAGCTGATGAAATGGCTTTACGGCAAGGGCATTCAGTCGCTGGTGGTTGAAGGCGGAGCCGAAACCCACCGAAGTTTCCTCGCCGAGGACGGATGCTGGGACGAACTGCGCGTAGAAATATCGCCGCGCACCGTAGGCGGAGGCACTGCCGCACCGCAAATTCCTGCCTCGGCAGAGCTGTGCGACCGCAAGGAATACGACGAAAATATAATCCTTACATACAGGCATGTTTAGAGCCTGTTTCCAATATGTGGCCTTTTAGCTTGTAAAAGACCACATATTGGCTTGTAAAAGGTGCCCTTTTGCAGCCTAAAAGGCCACCTTTTAGAAATGCGCCGCGCAAAGACTGTAATCACGGAAACAAAAAAACAACTCGCCATTTCGTATCTCTCTGAATATCAGTGTGATATGCCGAGATGTTACGGTTGGCGAGTTGCACAGAAAACTTTTTGTGTTTTACTCTATTTATTTGAAGCTTTCTTTCATTGATTGTTCTGCCCGCATTAGTGCTGCGTCATGTTGAGGCTGCATGCGGCAGGGTTAGTTTAGACCTGTTGCAGGTTGTGTGCAAAAGGCCTTTCGCGTCAGAATGTCATTCTCAGGGCTGCATATACGTTGCGTCCCGGAGCGTTGATGCCCGATGAGAACACGCGGTACTGGGTGTCGAGAATGTTCTCAACGCCGGCCTGCAGCGTCAGACTCTTGTTAAGGTTGTAGCTGCCCTTGACGTTGAGGGTGAACCATGCCGGCATGCCTTCGCCGTCGGCACCTTTAACGGTGGCATAGTCGATGTTGTCCTCGCCGTCCATGTTATAGCTGTCAACCGACTTCTTGCCGTTGTACAGGGCATACATGTCGAAGCGGCCCTTGCCGTCAGCAGTAAGCCATGCGGCTCCAACGCGTCCGTAGATTGGCGGAATGTGGTCGAGCGGCTGCTTCTTCTCGCCGCTCAGAATGCGGCCGTAAGTATAGTTGAACGAAGCATAAAGCTCGGTCTGTCTTGTAGGTGTGGCGGTCAGGCTCGACGAAAAGCCCCACAATACGGCCGTCTTGGCGTTGGTGTATGTGTAGACATCGCACATCTCGCCCTGATATTCCATCTGGCTTTCGCCCATGAACGTGCCGCGCGCCGTGGTTATGGCGTCGAAGTAATAAGTTCCGTATACAACATTCTCCCATGTCAGCACATTGTCGATGTGCTTTGTTATGTTGAGGTCAACCGACACGGTCTTCTCCGGTCTGATGTCCTTGTTGGGTATTGTAACGGTGCTTACCTTAGAGTCGAACACCTTAGATGTGTTGTCGATGTTCGGCACGCGGTAAGCTGTCGATGCAGAGAGGGCGATTTTCCATGTCTTTGTGGGCAGATAGTTCATGCCTATCGCCGCACTGTATGTAAAGTTGTTCTTGCGCTGGCTGTCGCCGCCGAAGAAGGGAAACTCTTCAACGTTGAGCACGCTCGAATAAGTTGTGGCATAGCCGAGGCGCACACCGTCGTGCATGCTCCACTTCTTATTGATGTTCCACACGTGTGTGGCAAATGCCTCAATGGTGTGCATGCTGTTGCTTCCGTCGGGATAGCGTGTGGTGTTGTATGATGTTTCGCCTGTCAGCACGTTCTCGGTGTTGGCGGTAGACTTGAGGAAACTCAGTGTTCCGTCTATTCCGAGGTGCAGCTTGTGGTTGTCCATAAACTTAATCCAGTCGGTGTTGAGCGACACGATGTTAACGTTTTCCCAGTTGTTGTAAAGCTCCTCCTTCTGGAACTTACGGTCATGGCGGCTCTCCTTAACGTTCTGATATGCCACGGCCATGTGCACTCTGTCGGCTCCGAGCTGGTCGCGTCCGTCGTAATGGTAAGCGGCGAGAAGTCGGAACTGAGGTCCGTAGTACCACTCTGCGAACTTAGGGCGCAGCTCGCCGTCCTTCACCTCCGTTACGCTCAGACGGTCGTAGCGGTTGAAGTTGTTGGTGTTAGACAGCTGAAAATTAATCATGTGCCGGCTGTTGGCGTTGGGCTTGTAGAGCAGCTTCTGCATGAAGTCATACTGAAGGTAGCCCGAGCGCTTCTGCAGCTGCGGCTTGTCGTTATACAGCATTATGTCGTTCTTGCCGTCCTGCGGCTGCGCGTATATGTTGCTCTCAATGTAGCTGTCGTCGTCTGGCAGGAAGGGGTTGCGCGTTGTTCCGGCACGCAGGTCGCCGAAGTTGCTGAACGTGAACGACGTGAGCGACGCAAACTTCTCCGTTCCGTAGTTGAAGTCAACGTGCGCCGTGCCTTCCTGATTTGCGCTGCCGTATCTCAGTACGGCATGTCCTTCGCTTTTGTGAGTCTGTCCGTCAGTGGCAAGGGTGGGCGAGAGCGTGTTGAACGTGATTGTTCCGCCAAGTGCGTCAGAGCCGTAGTTGAGCGACGACGGACCGAAAAGCACCTCCATGTTCTTCAGCGCAAACTGGTCAACGGTGATACAGTTCTGCAAGTGTCCGCTTCTGTATATAAGGTTGTTCATCCTTATGCCGTCAACCACGAGCAGTATTCTCGATGCCTCAAAACCTCTAAGAATAGGACTTCCGCCGCCCTGCTGGCTCTTCTGCACGAGCACCTGTCCCGTTTCGCTGAGCAGGTCGGCAGTAGACTGCTTGTTGGCATAGTCGATAAAGCTCTTCGGCACGCTCACAACGTGCTGTGGTGTGTTTATCTTGCGTGTCTTGTCCCTGTTGACAGACACAACAACTTCTTGCAGGTTGACAGAGCGGAAAGTGTTCACGCTGTCGGCAGTATTTGCCGTTGTCGGCATGTCGTAGCATGCCAGAAGGCATGCTGCCGCAACAATAGCTTTTTTCATGTCGGTAATAAATTCAAAAATAAATATTATCCTATAAATCTTTTAATCCGAAACTTTTTACCTTATTATATATGTAGCATATATCTCTTTATGCAGTCAGGCTGTTGCAGACACAGCAGAATTATAACAGATGTCTTAATTTGGTGTTATCTGTCATTAGACCAGTGTTGTGGCTTGGCTTAATATTCATACTCATCATCATAAAGCCCGGGGTCAGAAGGCAGCCCGTCCATGCCGTTGAACGAAGTGTCCTGTATAGAACTTCCGCTAAGGATGTTTTCCGACTCGATTTGTAACACTTGAATAGAGGGTGAAATGTATTCCTTTTTCATCTTCATAATTTAAATGTATTTTTGATTCGTCTGCAAAGATAATTAAAGTGTATGCAATAATACAAATAGAACATATCTTTTTTAATGTTTATTATTTAATTTGACTGATAACTGCATATATTTTATGATTTTTATAGTAAAAAATGCCATGGCGTAGGCATATTTTCTTTTTAAGTATGATAAAATTATGTTATAATCTGTATATTCATACTTTTGGCTATGAATAAATGTTGATATAGGTCAATTCTTTCTATCTGCTAAAAATAAGCTTTGATATTTGTCAAAAATTTATTTTGATGTTTATTGTGTGCGGAAACAGATTGTCTTATATGTTTCAAATTGTAAGAATTGACTTTAATCAATAATTTTGTATTTGTTGACATGAATGTTTAAAAGTTTTTAAAATCCGACTAAAATGAAAGAATTTATTAATTTATGCCAAATATCTATGTGAATATTTTTTATATTGACTACAAATGTATAATTTTGCATCGAAATAATCAGAGAATTTACTTTTGAAATAAAATTGTGCAAAAACTCATATAAACAGAACTAAAGGTATTATGGTTAAAAAAAGATTGACAGGATTATTGGCGCTTCTGTTGCCGTTTGTCTTGATTCAGGCTCACCTGAGCCGCGGCAAGGATGTTGACGGCAAGAAGCGTTCTAAGATGGAACGTGCTGTTTCCACATTACCTGATTCTGCTTATGAACAGGTAAAAAAGGAAGACTTGCTTAATGACGAGGTTTACATCAAGCTCGCGCGTGATGGATGGTATCCGCAGGAAATAACGCGGATTATGGACCGCTACATCAACGCAAACCGCGGCAAAGTGCGCGGTTCGCGTGAGTATGGCATGTATGCCAAGCAGTGGCTGCCGGCCTATGGTCATGCTCCGGGCGGCGACTCTATCTATCAGTTTGTCGATACAGCCTATTATGGCGAGACTATGAAGTCGGTAAGGCGTCTTTATGCAAGGCAGCTTGAAACATATTATCCTGAAATACCTTATACTCCGAACGACCGCATGCAGGGCAGGCGCAATCCGGGATATTTCCGTCCGGTGCAGCAGAAGCCTTACACAGGTCGCATTCACTGGATTGTAGTTCATCCTACCAATCCTGATGCCCTTATGGTTGTTCCCGACGGTGGAGGTATATTCCGTACAGACAATTTGGGTAAGACATGGGACTGCGTGACCGACAGAATACCCGACCGTGAGTTCCGCAAGATATGCTCTCATTCGGCAATTCCTGTTGATCCGGACGACTGGAACCATTTCTTCGCCTTCATGAAGAACGGTAACAGCACTGCCGTTTATGAGACGACAGACGGCGGACAGAGCTGGACAAGAGTGCCGGGCGCCACGCATAAATCATTTAAGCGCGGTTATGCGTTCAGAGATGCGTCAGGCAAACTTAAATTTATAGGAGCAATACAGGCGGGAGCCAATTATCTCGGCAGTCAGTTGTGGTACAGTGAGGATAAGGGTGTTACATGGAAACAGATTGTACTGCCCGACGAACTGAAGGAAACTCATCCGGAAACAGGAATGAAAGGCTCGTTCTTCCAGAATTTTGCCTTCAATCCTGAAAACCGTAACATTATATATATACCTACTTCACGAAGCATCTATTATTCTGACGACGGACTGACACCGCAGAGCGACGGCAGCTTCAACATTAAGCGCATGACGTTCGACGTATATAATCAGGACGGAACGCAGCTGCGCTATAGTCAGGTTAACGAATTCCCGTTTAAGGCTACAACGCAGGGATTCCTCGAGGTTAATCCTAACAACCCTCTGCAGATGTGGTTTGCAACAGCATCGCGTAACGTAAGTTATGGTGTATATTCAGCCGTTTACCGTTCAGATGACGGCGGCAAGACATGGCGCACGCTGCAAGAGCCTATAAACGGCATAGGCAGCGGACTGGCTTTCGGAAACGAGTCGCCATGGGGATGGCTCGGGGGCTTCGGCGTAAACTTCCAGGATCCGCAGTGGCTCTACGGATGCTCTATGAGTTCGGCCATAAGCAGCGACGGCGGATATACATTCAAGGAGTTTGGATGGGGCAACCGCCTGAAGGCACTGGCCGACAACGGACAGTATTATGCCACGACAAGTGCGCGCCACAATGCCGACAACCACTGCATCGTGTCTCACCGCAGCGGACGAGTGTTCCGCGGTTCTGACGCCGGACTGCTTGTCAAGGACAAGGATATAAACAATCATGAATGGACAAACATAAACAGCTCGATGGGCAATCAGCTGCACTATTCTATTAAGGTGAACGAGTTTGGCGACCAGACTATGCTCGGCAACACTCAGGACGTTGACGCACAGACTTACCGTTACGGACGCTGGGGACACTGGCGCGGATATGAGGGCACAGAGGCCTTTATCAATCCTTATGCCGGCACGTGCTATTTCTCAGGAGGCGGAGGCGGCGGCCTTGAGGGTATTTCTATCAATTCATGGTATGAAGGATACACTATGGCCGACGTTTGCACTGGCAGCTGGTATCTGATTCATAATCAGGGCGGTAATGCCCAGTCGTTGTTCCGCATTGATGACTTTGGACGCAAGACAGTAAATATTTCAGCCAATACTGTTGACGTTAGTGGATCCGGTGTCGGTGCCCGCGACTTTGCGATAACTCGCGACGGCGACAAGCCTACATTGTTTGTGATGAACACAAATAACACCATCGTACGTTCGACCGATAACGGCAATACGTTTGAAACAGTTATGGTGAACGGCTCTAACGGTTCTAAGGTTCCCGCTAAGTTCACTGGTGCCTTGATTGCCGCTGATCCGAACAACAGCAATGTCATATATATAGGACAGCAAGGAAAGGTGTTTAAGTATGACCTGACGACAGGTAACAGTGAGAATCTGTCGGAGGGACTGCCGTCAATATCATGTGATGACATATTGTTCCATGAAGGAACGGGCGACCTGTATTTCTTCAGTTCGTCGTCAGGCATTTATTTACGTGACCACACCACAGGGCAGTGGAGCCTGTGGCTCAAAGGATATAATCCTCTTGCTGCAAGGCGTGTGGCATTGAACTATACCACACAGGAAATGGTTATCGGCGACTACGGACGCGGAGTGTGGGTGGCCGACCTTGAGCATCCTGCCGACCGTTACTTCAAAAACGGATTTGCGCTGAAGGAACTTTCTAATGTTGACGGACGACGCACGATGGGTATTGATACAAAGTGGACCATCCCCCTGTATTACGACTATACTTGGTATGTCAACGGCCAGGATGTGAGCAATCCTTATCAGTATCTCACGTATAACCTGAAGGACGGTGACAAAGTTAAGCTGAAACTTACGTTGCGCGAGTCGCCTGACGTGACAACCGAGTCGGCTGAATATACTGTCAAGTCGGCATCGGCAAAGGCAACTGCCGTTGATTATACACCGAAACCCGGACAAGCTCTTTACAGCGACGGCAGCGGCCGCGTTGACTTGGGAAATGTTGATTACTTCTTTAATGACTTTACTATAGATTTCTGGATTAATCCGGAAAACGACGGCGTGATATTGTGTAACCGTCCGGTTGAACTGCAGCGTGACACACGCGGATGGGCATTGCTGCTCGATCAGGGCAAACTGAAGTTCCGCTATGCTCCGGCTCAGCTTTTCGACCGTGCCACATATGATGCCAACGATGCACAGCAGACCGACTTGGTGGGCGGAACGCTCACAAAGGGAAAATGGTCGCATGTGGCATTAAGCGAAGACCGCGACGGCAACGTCACATTATACATAAACGGCAGCGAGGTGGCTTCGGCTCCACGAATAGTGCAGTGGGCTCCGCTCAACAGCGCGGTTAACCTCTCGCTCTTTGCCGACGGATTTGAGAGCATGCCGATGAAGGGTGCGGTTGACGAACTGAAGATATGGAACCGTGCGCTTAACGGCAACGACATTAAGCGCGTAATGTTCTCGCACGATGCTTCAGAGGCAGATGCCTTGGTTTATTATAACGACTTTAATGCCGGTGCGCTCGATAAAGAGCATGAACTATTCTCACGTGTCGGAATGGCACCGCGCACGCAGGCTGTCACTTCTTATGTGAAGATGCCTGTGGCTGTAGGAGCCGTTAAGTCGGACGTAAAGGCTCCTCAGGGACGCACTGCATACGAAACAGGCAACGGCACGTCGATATATATCACTCCTTCTGAAGGACAGTCGCCTGAGATTGGCGTTTACCGCTATGCTCATCTTCATCCTGACAGCATGGGCGTAAACTCTCAGTATTATGTCGCTGCTTCAGAGGTGTTCCAGATTCGTCCGTTCGCAGACGCAGACGGTCAGACTCTCGACATAGAGCTGCCTTTGTCATGGCAGAGCGGCAAGCAGTATCAGCTTTATGCCTGCGGACTGTATGAAGACCCTAAGGTGTGGCAAAAAGTGGCCGACCTTGAAGCCGGAGACGGCGGCAGCTCGATGGTGGCAAAGGGCGTGAAAACTGCTAAAATTACAGACAAGATGCTCGCAGTGCTTCAGAATAAGGCTGCCATAGAGCCTTCGCTCGACGGCGAGTGGGAGGGCAACGAGATAAATGTGTACGACCAGAGCCAGCTGTCATACAGCATAAGCGCACGTCTTGTGGGCGGAATGGCCGAGCCTGACGGATTGTATGAGATAAGCTCTAAGACAGGACTGTTCAAGATAGCCGACAACATGAAGTTTGTCAACGGCAAGGCAGTGGCCAAACTTCAGCTCGACATCGACAAGCTGGACGGCAAAGAGACTGTCACTGACACTATTGTAGGCAAAAACAACAGTATGGTGCCATTGGTTATAACCGTCAACAACAAGATGCTGCCGACAGATCCGGGCAAGTATCTCGTAATTCAGAATGGCGGAGCTGCCGTTTCATCAGAGCAGATGATTTCTGAGCTTAACGGCCAGAGCAATGTCACCATGATGGGATGGGTTCGCATAGACAGCGAAGATATGCTCAGCGGCGTAAAGCCTCTCATATTCTTCCGCGGCAGCAACGGAGGCGTTTGCGGCATACATATTGCCGACAAGAACCTGCGCTTCCACTGGAACGACGGATATTACGGATGGGCAACCACACACTATTTCAAGCCTACTGACATTGGGCGCTGGATGCATGTAGCCCTTGTTGTTGCTTCAGACGGATTTCATGTATATCTCAACGGTGCCGAGTATTTCAGAAATGCCACAGCTCCCGCTGCAAAGATTAATTCGGCCCTGATGTTCGGACAGAATTATCTTAGCGACAGATGGTTCAAGGGTGCCGTAGACCAGGTAATGCTCTGGAACCGTGCGCTGTCGTCGGATGAGATACGAAAATATATGATGGACAATCCGCGTCTTGATGTGCCGGGCCTCGTTACGCTTATTGACATGGATCATAAGAACGGCGACGGAAACATAGTCGATGTAGTTACCGGTGCTCCTCTCACGCCTTACGGCACTACATCCAACGAGGATTTCTCTCACATGCCGTTCCATCCTTCGGCTACATTTACGCAGAACAGCCAGGAGGCAGAGGCTTCGCAGACCGTATACGTGGCGGCTCCGCAGGGTGTTAGCGCCGACTTCCGCATGAGTGTGATGAATGGTACGCCGTATAACTATGCCAATGCCGGTCATGCTGAGCTTATACCGCTGAGCAACTCGTACTATACTCTGACAATGAGCAAGGCGTCGGTGTTTGCCTCGGGGCAAAATGCAACAATAAGTTTCAGCGCGCCTCAGGTGACATCAGGTCCGGCCCTCAAGCTTGCCATGCGCCCGATAGGCTCTACAGAACCTTTTAATACATATTTGCCTCTGCTCAGCCAGGACAATGGCAGAATGCGTTTTGAGGTTGACGGACCGAGTCTTAACGGCGGATGCGAGATGATGCTGATGTATGATGCCACTACAGGCGAAATGCCGGTGAAGGTGGAGATGTCGGTTGACAATCATGTTGCAGGCGATACGATATTCCTCGACGATGCTACAGACAAGATTATTGTCAGAAGCCGCGTGATAAGTGCCAATCCTACAAGCAAGGTGCTCGTGTCGGCAGTAGAGTCGGAGTATGCTTCGACTAATGTCTCGGAGCTCGACCTTAGCGGCTCGGCAGAGCAGGACATCGTGGTTAATATTAACAAGAATAATCTTAATCCGCTGGCTGTAAATCCTGTTACGGTAAGTCTTTCGGGAGTTTCTGGCAACAGCGAGCTTAAGCTCAACGTGGCTCTTGAGCCTATAGTGGAGCTTTCGCTGGCCGACAATGAGGATGGCGGAAACGTTATCGAGGCCACATCGCCTTATGCTTCGTTCGGAGTGAAGGCCAAACTGCTGCAGGGCGTTGTGAGCGGAGGCATAAAGATAAAGGTTGAAACAGACGACAATGTGACAAGTCTGGTGAACACATCACTCGGAAGCATGCTGAGCAACGGCAGCGTGGCTTATGCCGACATGCTGGAGTATTATCCTAGTGCGAGCGAGCTTGACGCCGGATGGAATCTTATAGGCAATCCGTATATGTCGAACATAAACCTCACGAAGAAGTATAACGTGATGCTGAATGAGGATGAGGTGGTGAAATATCTTTACCAGTATAATCCTGAGAGCGACACATACACTGCCTGGGATATGGTTGAGAATTATGACGAGACTCAGAAGCTTATGCCGTTCCAGCCGTTCTTCGTGCAGACACGCCAGCCCGGTGCAAGTCTTGTGATAACACCGGAGGCAAAGAACACAAGCATCAACCGGCGCGTGTTTGACCACTATATGCTGCATGAGAACAAGATGCTGCGCCTCGGACTCTTTGAGGGTGACACCGACAAACTGGCCGACCGCACTGAAGTTAAGCTGCAGGACGAGACTTCTGCCGGATTTGTTATCGGCGAAGATGCCGTGAAGATGTGGGGCGGGCTCAATTCCAAGACCAACGAGATGGCAACGGTGTGCGATAATCGCAGCCTGTCTGTAAACGTGCTGCCGGGCAAGCAAGTGGAAATACCGCTCTATCTTAAGCTTTCGTCTACAGGAAAGTTCCGTATAGCAGCAATAAAATCGTATGGCTACGGACTCAACGACAAGGCAGAACTGTTAGATAAACAGACCGGCCAACGCTGGAATCTGCTTGACGGCAACGGATATGAATTTGACGTAAAGACGGCTGCCGACGCCAAGTCGCGTTTCGTGCTTGTGCTCAATGTTGATGATGAGACTACGGGCATAGGTCAGGCTGCCGTAAGCGAGAAGCCTACGGTGAGTGTCAACGGCAATACATGCCGTATAGACGGACTGACAGATAAGTCGGTCATAGAGATATTCGACACAGCCGGACGCCGCCGTGTCTACACCACGACAAGTGCTTCAAGCTCTTCGCATCAGCTCACATCGGGCACATACATAGTGCGTGTACGCACATCAAACAAGGATTATACAAACAAAATAAACGTAAGATAATGAAAGCGAGATATATAATTGTTTTATTGCTGTCATGGCTCGGCCTGCATTCGCAGGCCCAGAGCCTTGAACTCGGCGGACTGCTGCCTGCTGCCGACGGAGGCCTGAACGGACGTATGGTGATTGCCAGGGTGGATGAAGCCGGCAAGCAGATACAGAGCCTGCAGCTTGTATGCTATAGTCTGCGTGACGGAAAAAGCACTTTGTCTGATGATAAGATTGCTTTGCAGGACGGATATTTCCTGTTGCCTATACCGGCAACGCTCGACCGCTCGTTTATTGTTCCTTTCATTTCAGGCGACGACCGTTATGCCTACCAGGTGAAAGTTGTGATGACTGATGGGACAACCCTGGTGACCGAAATGATTGAGGACAATGCGCTGGAGAGATTCAAGTGGATTGGCAGTGATGTCAAATGGAATTCTTATACTACAGGTTATGCTCCGGATACACCACGAATCGATGCAAGTATTGACTATAGAACAAATCCGTTTTCTGTAGGCGGAATAAACTTCTATAAGAGTTTCAGTACGCACGCAAAAGGAAGTTTTACATTTAATTTCCCTGCCGGAAACAACTATTCGCGCCTGTTTACATATTACGGAATACAGGACAACAAGAGTTATGGTGACGTGCGCTTTTCTCTTATCGTGAATGGCGAAACAAAGGAGACTCATGATATATATTCTATGAGCAATACGTCAAAGCCGGCAGATTATGACGGAATATATCTTCGCAAGTTTGAAACGGTGATAGACGGTAAGACTGATGTTGTGCTTGATGGAGGTGTCATTGACGATTATACTCATGACCACATGAATTTTCCTATGGGACGTGTGTATTTGAAAAAAGACACACGTAAGGAGCAGACTTCAGCATGGCCTGCAACTCAAGTCTTGGCTACCGACAAGCCTTTAGTGCATACACTTGACGCAACGTTCTCTTCAGGCGGAAACGTTTACTATTACATCACTTCTGGAAGTGAATATGCTACAATAGAAGACGGCAACAAGTTGAATCTTCATACATTGCCGCAGGAAAAATCAACCTCTATTGACGTAGTAGCTGTTCAGCCGGGTACAAGCACATATCTTCCGGCCAAACTTTATAAATGCCGTTTCTACGTGCGCAACAACAAGACTGTGGAACGTGACGGAAAACTGGTGCTTAACAACGGCGACGAGATAGACCAGCTCACCGTTTATGCCGATCCTGAGTCGCGCGGACAGGTGGTGGTAAACAGCGGCTTTGCGCAGGTGAAGAAGCTGATACTGAAATATACGTTCACTCCGGGCAAATGGAACTTTATATCATTCCCTGCCAACATAAGTCTGTCGCAGGTTAGCGATCTTAATGAGCTTGGCTACACTCTTAACGACTCCAAGAAGGCCTACTATCTGTGTGAATACAACACACGCTCGCGTGCCGAGCAGCCCGACAAGACGGCATGGACAAAGCTCGCCTCGGATAACGTGATAAAGAACAAGGGCTATATAATGGGCGTGTCGCGTTCGGCAGACAATCCCGAAAACAAGCCTGTTGAGGTTACGTTTGTGTTTGAGAACACTACGCTCGGCATCGACCCGTCTAACAGCGGTTCGCTCAACGTGGAGCTTAACATGATGCAGCTCGAGCCGGGATCAGAGATTCCTGTCTATGTAATGCCCGACGGCGGACTGAAAGGAGTGCCGCTCAAGGTTATGGTGAGATTCTCGCCAAAAGACATTTCGGCACTTCCCGTAAACTATGCCAAGGCACTTGACGATGTCCGCGTTACGTTCAATCCCAACGATTCGGGTATACGCCTCACGCTGCCGACGCAGGAACAGGCCAAGGTGGTAATCTTCGACAGCAAGGAGCGTGTGGTTAAGGCCGTTAAATATGTTGCGCCTTACCTCATCGACGTTACCGACATGAAGCCAGGCAACTATCAGCTTTACATCCAGTATGGCAACGCCACGGCAACAAAGCCGTTTGAGATTGGCGAGAAGAAATAATTATGGCAGAATAATTTTATACTATTATTAAACATAATCTAAGAAAAGGAGCGATTAAATAACAAGAATCGCTCCTTTTTTCGTACATTTGTGCCGTAATGCGAGGCGTTATGGACAGGCCCAAACATGTCATCAGAAAATTAAAGGCAAAAAACTGAAAGTAAAATGTATGCTTATTATTAACGGACGGTTGAATTGTCGGTTGATATGGCATGGACTGTAAGTAAAATCATGCCTGTGGGTTTCAAATCATTAACCTATTGTTTACGTATCGTAAGTGGCCCGCTTTTGATGTGAAAGTGGCCGGTTTTTTTGTCATAAATAGGCGTTTTTTTATGGCTAAATCAGTGTCCTGCCGGCAAAAGGATAAAAGAATAAATAATTAAACTCTTGAATTGATGAGGAAACAATGATGGCGGTTCTCTATTTCGTATTACGTCTGAAACAGCTTTGGCGGATTTTAAAGCGACTGGGCGTTGCCGTAAGTCTGCTTTTGGCGGCATTTATGTTTTTGGCTTTTTATGTGCTGATAAAGACAAGCTACAGCTGGATTATGCCCGCTGCCGTCATTTTATGCCTGCTATGCTATCATAACGAGCGCAAAGACAAAGACTTTTTGTCGCAGCAAGTTAAATGCCCAGCTTTACTCCTCATGGCTGAATATATGTTTATAGGTTTGCCTTTTGTTGTGATAGAATGTCTTAGAAGTCATTTTGCCGCAGCCGGAGCAGTAATGTCAACTGCCGTTCTTTTGCCTAAGATAAAGACCGTGAAACTGAAGTCTGCACCCGTCCCGTTGCCTTTTCTCTACAAAGGCGGCTTGGAGTATATCCGCATGTTCCGCTTATACGGCTGGCTTTATCTTCTTTTATTCATGGTTTCGGTCATTGGGGCGCTGCATGCCAATATCCGTATCGGAAAAGTAGCCTTGATTGTATGGGGCATAGTTCAGACAATGTCGTTTGCATCGGTTTCGCAGCGGCAGGAGCTAACCTTTTATCTCAATTATTCAGCTTTTCAGCGGCATCTTGTCTTGTCAAGCGTATGGAACACCGTAATAACAGCCGTGCCTTTTGTCGGAATTATACTTTCGTTTTCCTTCAGCGGTGATAATCTGCTGTTTGCTGTTTCCGTAATATCGGGAAGCATATTATATCTGTGCAACATGGGCATGGTGCGCCATATGTCGTTTTCATCAGCATCACTGGCCGTATATCAGCTGATAGTGCTTATACCCCTGTTTTTCTTTACTTGTTTTATTCCGCTTCTGCTCGTTCCGTTTATTATGATAAACGTATTATGCTGTATATTCCTTAAAGACAACTTAAAAAATATATGGAACTGATAAATATAACAGATTTGTCAAAAAACTACGGCAAGACAAATGTTTTACATGGATTGTCGGTAACTTATCTGTCGGGGATGATTTATGGACTTGCCGGTGAGAACGGGGCAGGCAAGACAACGCTGTTTAACTGCATAATGGGACTTACCGGTTATGCCGGCTGCATAGACAAGGCGTCAGATATCTCAATCGGTTATCTGCCGGCCGAGAATCATTTCTACTCGATGATTACCGGATATGAGTATCTCGATTTTTGTATAAAAGCAAAAGGCAAGAAAATCGACAGGACAAGAGTGGAAGAAACCAATAAAATGTTTCAGTTGCCGTTGCATAGGTATGCGTCGGAATATTCTACCGGCATGAAGAAGAAACTGGCGCTTATGGCTCTGCTGTTGCAGGACAACGACTTGTATATACTTGACGAGCCGTTCAATGGTGTCGACTTATACGGCTGTATTCAGTTGAAGAAAATCATACGCTCTCTGAAAACCGGGGGCAAAACCCTGCTGCTTTCCTCACACCAGATCACCATCCTGCGTGAACTGTGCGACAGCATCGACTATCTGAGCCGTCACACCATCGTGAGGAGGTATACTGATGAACCGGTGGAAGAAATAGAACGGAGCATACTTGCCGACATTTGTGACGGGATGTAGATTTGAGATACTTTATTTAAATTATTACTGTCCGGTAAACAATCCGATAACACATAGAAATTAAAAAGGTGTGCTTTTTGACACACCTTCAAGGGATGGTTTACCGGACAGTAATAATTTAGGATAATGTAAGATGTTTTTCTGTTGCATGTTTTGTTAAAGTTAACATAAATGTAACACTATTTTTTTTGGATGACGCTTTTTTAGTCTTATATTATCGTAGTCATACTGTTACATTAATATTTCTTCGGAAAAAATAAAAAAAATTGTTTTCCGACCTATATGTTTTTAATTTTAATGTGTCCATATAAATAGAACTCGATTAATAAAAGGTCTTTATGGAAGGCGACATTACTGAAATATACCACATATCACAAGGCAACGAGCTTGCCTTCGACTCCTTTATGGACCGTTATTCGGCCCGGATATTTTATCATGTCTACGGCATCGTGGGCAACAAGGAAATAGCCGAAGAAGTGGTCAGTGATGTGTTCTTTGAGGTATGGCAGCATCGTAAAAATCTCATGAAGATAACCAATATGGTGAGCTGGCTTAACACAATAGCTTTTCACAAGGCCCTTAATGCGGTGCGTTCGGAAGCGCACAACAGCAGTTTGTCTATAGAAGATCTTCCCGACTTCTTCTTTCCTAAGAATCAGTCGCCCCTCGACAGCATAATCACTAAGGAAGAACGTCTGGAACTTAACAAGGCAATAAAGTATCTGCCGCCCCGCTGCAAGCATGTGTTCTTTCTTGCCAAGATAGAGCAGATGCCGTATGCCGACATAGCACAGCTGCTTGACATCTCGATCGCAACGGTCAACTATCATGTGGCCTATGCGCTCGCTACTCTTAAAAAACGTTTTAAAACGCGTGACTAATTATGAACAAGACAACGAATAATATGCAAGACAAAACACCGTATGGCTCTCGCGGAGAGAATGATGCCGACATGAAGCTGAAATTCTTTTTGGACAACTGTACACCGTTTGAAATCAACACCGACAGGATAAAGCTGCGTACATATCATAAGATACACGAGCATGACAGAAAAATGCAGCGCAGGCGAATTGTCGTAAGAGCGGTGTCGGCGGCAGCCTGTCTGCTGTTGGTGTTTGTTGCGGCGATGTGGCTATATAGCAGCCGTGTGGCTTCAACATCGCCTTTGGCCTTGGGCGGACATGCCGTGGCTGAGAGCAGTGAAAAATTTGAAAAGTTTGTGGTTCCTGTTGGGCAGACTCGCACGCTCGTGCTGTCTGACGGAACAAAGATAATAGCCAACTCACGTTCAAGGATACTTTATCCCAAGACATTTAAGGGCTCCACACGTGAAGTGTATGTAGACGGCGAAGCCTATTTCGACGTGGCTCACAATGCCTCCAAACCGTTTATCGTACATGGCGACGGGTTTGCGCTGAAGGTGCTTGGCACACGTTTCAACGTGAACAATTATCACGGCAAGCAGGCGCGCATAGTGTTGCTGAGCGGTTCGGTAGAGGTTACGACAGGCAAGAACAACAAGGTTAACATGCGGCCTGACGAGCAGCTCTTGCTGAGCGACGGCGACATAGATGCGCTTACGAGCGTTGACACGTCAGACTGTACGAGCTGGACTGACGGCATAATAGTGCTCGACGGCGAGACAATCTCACAGACGGCGTCGCGCATAGAGAATTTCTATGGAGTAAGTATTGTCTGCAGTCCGTCGCTTTCGGATATACGACTTTACGGAAAGCTTGAACTGAAGAAAGACGTAACTGATGTTCTTAAAGTGATAACACAGCTGTCGGGTACAAAATACAGTAAGACAGGCAATACAATAAGCATTACCAGATAAAATAACTTTGTTACACCTTTATGTTTTAATAAAAAAATAAAAACCTTATGATTAACCTATCAAGATTTAATCTTGGAAAGAGAGCCGGCGTCATACTGCTGTCAGGCATCCTTTCCTCTTATGGAGCGGCTTATGCGGCTCAACATGTATCGTTGAATTTCTCGAGGGGTGTCTACACACTAAGCGTCGAGAAGACAACAATCGGGGATGTGTTTAATTATATAGAGAAAAACAGCAACTATGTTTTTGTCTATGACCAGTCGGTCAAAAGCCGCCTCCAGGAAGTGATAGATATTTCAACACAAGGCAAGACCGTTAACGACATCATCAAGGAACTGTGTGAGAAGGCACGCCTTGACTATTCCATCTCAGGACGGCAGGTGTCTGTAAGCGACGGGCGCAGACACGGCAGCAGGGCCAAGGGACAGCCTAAGATTGTAAGAGGAACCGTAAAAGACGCTAACGGCGATCCGCTGCCAGGAGCAACGGTGATGGTTAGCGGTAACAACGGTCAGGGCACTGTTACCGACATTGACGGAAACTTCTCGATTAACGCAAGCGAGGGCAGCGAGCTTGTTGTTACGTTTATAGGATACAACCAGCAGAAAATTAAAGTTGACGGAAGAAACACTTATGCCGTAAGTATGTCGGAAGAGTCGAACACGCTTAACGAGCTTGTTGTCATTGGTTACGGACAGGTAAAGAAAAAAGACCTTACAGGTTCTGTAACTGCCATAAAGCCCGACGAACTTAACAAGGGCGTGCAGAGCACGGCTCAGGATGCTCTTGTGGGCAAGATTGCCGGTGTCAACGTGGTGAGCAGTTCAGGTGCTCCAGGTTCGGGCGCTACGATACGTATCCGCAGCGGCGCTTCTCTCTCGGCAAGCAACGACCCGCTGATAGTAATCGACGGAGTGCCTGTTGACAATTCAGACATAGAGGGTGGCGGCAACATCATAGGTGCCATAAATCCTAACGACATCGAAACGTTCACCGTTTTAAAGGATGCTTCGGCAACGGCCATCTATGGTTCGAGAGCTTCAAACGGTGTAATAGTTATAACTACAAAGAAGGGAACCGACGGCAAGATAAAGTTTAATTACAGCGGAAACGTTTCGCTCAGCTCTGTTGCCAAAAGACTTGAGCCGCTTACGGCCGACGAGTTCCGCTCGTTTGTTCCTACTGTGACAGGCGTTCCTGACGGAGTAGAGTTCGGAACATGCAACACCGACTGGCAGGACGAGATATTCCGCACGGCAATAAGCACCGAGCACAACTTGTCGATGTCGGGCAATCTGCTTAAAAAGGCTCCTTATCGCGTGTCGCTCGGATATACCGACCAGCAGGGTATCATCAGGACAAACAGCTATAAGCGCTATACCTTCGACGGCGGCATAACTCCTTCGCTGCTTGACGACCATCTTACCATTGCGCTCAACGCCAAACTTTCGTCAGAGAACAACCGCCTTGTTGACGGCAGCGTGGTCGGCAATGCTTTGAGATATGACCCTACGCGCCCTGTTATGACAGGCAGCCCTACGTCGGCCACTGACCCCGGACTGGGATATTTTATATGGATGAACGGCAATTATCCTATGGCCATACAGACCGACAACCCTGTGGCACAGCTCGAATTGCAGGATTTCCGCAACAAGGTGGGACGCTTTATCGGCAGCGCGAACATATTATATAAGGTACACGGATTTGAGGACCTGCAGTTTAACCTCAATCTCGGCATGGACTATCTTAAGAGCGACTATACAAAGGATGTGCCCGACTTTGCAGGTACGATGTACACATCTAACATGAAAGACGGCACAGGACTTGACTATGACGGAGTGCAGAAGAAAAAGAACTCTTTGCTCGACTTCTACGCAAACTATGCACACACATTTGCCGAAAAACACGACTTCAGTGTAATGGCCGGTTACGGATGGCAGCATTTCTGGAAGAAGTATGACGACACAACTCTTTCGCCTGAGGGTGAGGAGCTTTTCTCTCCGTATCATTATGAAACAGAATATTATCTGCTCTCTCTGTACGGACGAATCAACTACACCTATGCCGACAAGTATATGCTTACTGCCACGCTGCGTGCCGATGCCTCTTCACGCTTCTCTAAGGACAACCGCTGGGGCTATTTCCCGTCAGTGGCTCTTGGATGGCGCATTTCTGAGGAGAATTTCCTGAAGAACAATAAGGTTGTTTCAAACCTGAAATTACGCCTCAGCTATGGACAGACCGGTCAGCAGGATATCCTCAACGATTATCCTTACATGACTACGTTCACCGTTTCGTATCCCGAGTCGAGCTATCTCTTCGGCGACACATGGTACAATACATACAGGCCAAACGCTTATGACAATGACATTAAATGGGAAACGACAATAACATGGAATGCCGGTCTCGACTATGGATTCCTTGACAACCGTATCTATGGTTCTGTTGATGTTTACAAGCGTCATACCAAAGACCTGCTCAACACCATCAATGTCATATCTGGAACAAACTATTCGTCAGTACTCACCACAAACATCGGTGAGATGGACAACAAGGGTGTAGAGTTCTCAATTAACGCAGTGCCGGTGCAGACAAAGGACTTCAAGTGGGATCTGGGCTTCAACTATACATGGAGCACGTCAAAGATAACCAAACTCAACACGTTCGACTCTGAGTCAAACTTTGTGCAGACTGGTTCTATATCAGGCACTGGCAAATATGTTCAGGTGTTCATGGTGGGCAAGCGTCCTTATACCTTCTATCTTGCAAAGCAGGCATACGATGAAAACGGAAAGCCTATGGAGGGTATGTATGTACAGCCGGACGGCAGCATATCGTCGACAGAGACAAGATACGCAACCAACAAGAGTGCCCTGCCTAAGTCGTATATCGGATTTAACACTTCGCTTACTTACAAGAACTGGTATCTGGGAATCAACGCACACGGTTCTTTCGGAGCTTACGTATATAATTATGTGCGTGCCGACCAATACCTGCAGTCGGTCTACAGCGACCAGGGCAGCTTCTCTAACATTCTGCCTTCTACACGCGACCTCGGATTTGAGACACAGCAGCTTTATTCAGACTATTTCCTTGAGAGCGCAGATTTCTTCCGTCTCGACAACATTACGCTTGGCTATACCTTCAAGAAACTTTGGAACAGCGACAGCAGCCTTCGCCTTGCGTTTGCCGTACAGAATGTATTTACTATAACAGGATATTCAGGCGTTGACCCTGAATTGTCCGACGGTATCGACCGTGATGTTTATCCGCGTCCGCGCACATTCTCATTAAGTGCTAACCTTAACTTCTAAATCTTAAATAAATTCATCATGAAAAAGATATTTATCAAGTCAATAATATTGATTTTTTCTTGCATCGGACTCACCTCATGTTTTAGCGACCTCGACACTATGCCGCTGGACGACAACCAACTGGTGAGCGAAAAAGTTTACAGTACGGCCGACGGATATACCGGCATGCTGGCCAAGTGTTACGCTTCATTGATACTTACCGGACAGAAAGGCGGCGACGGAGGCGACGGCGACCTCGAAGGTGCAAACGAGGGATATTCGGGATATGTGCGTCTGATGTTCTATCTTCAGGAACTCGACACCGACAATTTCCTTATGCCGTCATCTTCAAACGGACTGCGCAAATGCCTTAACCTGCAGTGGGACGCCTCTAATGCTTCAGTCATTACATGGACATATCAGCGCCTTTACATGACTATTGCCTACTGTAACGAGATTCTGCGTGAATGTACTGAGGACAAACTCAGACAGCGCGGACTGTGGGAAGAACTCGGCTCGGAGTGCGACAGCTATCGTGCTGAGGCCCGGTTCCTGCGTGCTTATTGCTATGTGTCGCTTTGCGACCTCTTTGGTTCTGTTCCTTATATAGATGAAAATACGGGCGTGAAAGACATTCCCGTGCAATATACCCGCAAGCAGATTTTTGAGTATGCCGAAAGCGAGCTTAAGAGCATCGACACGCTTTTGAAGGCTCCTCATGCCAATGTTTACGGAAGAGTTGACCGTGTGGCAGAGTGGTTCCTGTTGGCACGCATGTATCTTAATGCTGAAGTATGGACAGGCGAAAACCGCTATACTGATGCCCTTACGTATGCAAAAAAGGTGATAAACGAAGGAGGATATAATCTTGCTCCTGACTATAGGCAGATATTTCTTGCCGACAACGACAAGTGTTCAGAGATAATATGGCCTCTTGTTCAGGACGGTCTGCATGCACAAAGTTCGGCAGGAACAAACTTCTATGTCAAGGCCTTTGTTAATGGTCCGATGGATGAGCTTTACAATACCGGCGTAGGATCTCGCGGATGGGGCAACGTGCGTGCCAAGACTACTCTTGTTGATGCTTTTGATGCTGACGATGTGATGTTTGACGTAAATGACACATGGGGCAATCAGAAGAAGGACAAGCGTGCCCAGTTTATGACGGCACTGCCTAACCAGAAGAAGGAAACATGGGACGAGAATATGAATATGACAAGTCTGTTCACCTATGGCTACGGATATATTAAATGGCGTAATGTGACGGTGAACGATGAGATACCGCAGCAGGGCGAGGCTTATGTTTCGATAGACTTTCCTATGTTCCGTACAGGCGAGGCTTACCTTATTGCGGCAGAGGCTATTCTGAGAGGTGCCGAGGGCGGCACTAGGGCAGAGGCCTTGGGATATGTAAACGAGATACGCGAACGCGCATATATGAGCGGCAAGTATGCACAGCCGGGCGTAAGGTCGGATGTTTCGGGCGACATTACTGACTCGGAGCTTACTCTTGACTTTATCCTTGCCGAGCGTCAGCGTGAACTTGCGTCAGAACTCGTGCGCCGTACAGACCTGATACGCTTCGGAAAGTTTACAAAGGGACATAACTGGGACTGGAAAAACGATGTGCGCACAGGAGCCGACGTTGACGACCATTATAACCTGTTCCCTATACCGGAAACGGAACTTACCAACAATCCGAATCTGATACAGAACGAAGGATATTAAACTTTGCGTGACAATATGAGAAGAACAAGTTTTGTAGTATTATTACTTCTTGTCCTTACAGGGATAAGCGCACAGACAACACGCAAGGAAGTCTATGCTGACCTGAACAGGGCCGGAGGTGTATATCTTGCCTATCAGGCACCGGCGACAGCCCAGTCGCCGGCTCCTGAGGGTTATAAGCCTTTTTATATAAGCCATTACGGACGCCACGGCTCACGTTATCTTCTTGGCGACCGGGATTACCGATGGGTTATGGATTTGCTTAAAAGTGCCGACAGTCTTGACGTGCTTACGCCTTTAGGCAAGTCGGCCCTGTCGCGTCTTGAGCGCCTTTGGCCTGCCGTAGAGGGATGTGGAGGCGACTTGAGTTCTGTAGGCGTGCGCCAGCATCAGGGCATAGCAGAGCGTATGTATGCCAATTATCCCGAAGTTTTTACTGCCGGGCGCAAGGTTTCAGCCCGCTCTACAGTGTCGCTCCGCTGCGCAATGAGCATGGCAGCTTTTGGCGACAGGCTGAAGGGACTTGCTCCGGGGCTTGACATAAGCTATGAGGCAAGCGAGAAGTACATGAGTTATCTTAACTATCATACGCCTGAGTCGAATGCGTTTACCGACCAGAAGACTGGCCCGTGGGTGGCTGAGTATAATGCTTTTGAAAAGCAGAACGTGCGTCCGCAGAGACTTATGAAGGCTCTTTTTACCGACAGCTCGTTTGTTAAGAATCATGTCAGTCCGGCCGAGCTTATGTGGGGCTTTTATTGGATAGCCGTTGACATGCAGGACCTTGACACCGACATCTGCTTTTACGATGTGTTTGAACCTTCTGAGTTGTTTGACTTGTGGCAGTGTGTTAACTATAGGTTTTATGTAGGCAATGCAAACCATGCTGCCGGCAACGGTATTGTTGTGGCTAATGCAAAGAATCTGTTGCGCAACATCATCAGCAGTGCCGACGAGGCTATATCGTCGGGCGACATTGCTGCTACTCTGCGGTTTGGTCACGACGGCAATGTCATTCCGCTCTTGGCCATTTTGCGTATTGAGAATTTCAACGTGGCTGTTTCGGCTCCTGCCGATGTGTATAAGGTGTGGTGCGACTTTAAGGCTACGCCTATGGCTGCCAATGTGCAGATTGTGTTCTATAAGAATGCTGCCGGTGATGTTATTGTCAAGTTTCTGCATAATGAGCGCGAAGTGCATATACCTGTTAAGACAAATATGTTTCCGTATTATAAATGGGCTGACGTAAGAGCCTATTATGAGGGGATACTTGACGGCAGCATCAAATGATGTTTCCTTGGCTTTGTTTGTCCGGCTGAGCCGGATGGCATGTTTTAAAATAATTTTATCGTTTAGCGGGGCGGGTCTTTATGGCCTGCCTCTTTTTGTTGTTTGCATTGGTTATGGTGATAAAATGCTGTACGTCAGAATAATAAAAAACGGAACTTCTATAAAGAAGTTCCGTTTATGTACCCAGAGCCGCATTTGAATTATTAAATATAGACTAATCAGTTTAAATAGAAAAACGATGAAGTTTAAACTAAACTGATTATAAAACAGCAAAGAACCAATTCTAATTAGGTTGAAATAAATTTAGGATAAACGGGAACAACTGGGGAACAATTCGCTATCTTTGCAATATTCAATCCAAAAATAAAATCGAAGCTTATGAAAGTGACTGCATTCATACGGAAAATGGCAAAGAAGAATGATTTAGGTACCAAAAGCGACCATCTATTTCCGTCTGTGTGACAGGAAGAAGGACATCAAAGCAGCAAGTGAGCTTTCCATTGATTCCAACCATTGGAGCCCGGAAAAGCAGGGATACAAAGACCGTGGGGCTTTGGTGCCAGAAGACGAAAAAATAGACTTAAATCATAAAGTGCAGGCATATTAATTCTTCTATTGAAAAATCCTTTTCCATATATTCATCTGTTTTAGGCAAAGTTGAGTGAAGGTTGGGCCAATATAAAGCGCGACTGTAAATTCTTTTATCTTGTGCTTTGGTACAGCATATCTTTGATATAACTTTGTTTGCATAAAACTCTTGGATTCTCTTCTGGGAATAAAAGATTTTTGCTATTTTTACATTAGAATTGTATAACCCTAAAACGATTAATTATGAATACATTATCAGAACAACTAACCAGACTTTACGAATGTAAGTGGAATGGTTTGATGGAACAACTTGAAGCCAACGGCTTACGAGACAAATTGCAATGTCCGTTCTTGATTTCTCTATATCTCTCAGGACAAGAAAGGGAAGAAAGAGAGAAAGCACAAGCAACCGATGCTGATTGGTATGCAAAAAAAGCCGATGCCAGGCATGAAGAATGGTATACCAAAGCAGACATAAAAATTATGTTTTTCGGGAGAGAACCAAATTGGTGGGTGAGATATAATGAAGAAGATGAAGACCCTGCTGATGTAGGCAAAGTTATGGCAGTATATGAGGATTATCTTGATGATAATTATAATGTTACTGATGCACATTTTTATAAAGAAGGAATAGACCATAGAAATAGATTTCTTCTTTTTGGGGTTAATGGAATAATGTCAGGCATTAGGGATTTATTAAAAGATTTCCCCGGGAAACGGGTTTCATTAATATGGAATGAAATTTCCAAGCTATCTAAACGAAAAGGAGAAGGAGGAGAAGCTGTCAATGCTTTTGAACATGATATTGAGAAAAGATGTTTTCATGTCATTCCAGAAGAAATTAAAATATTGAAGCCCGATATCATTGTATTCCTTACCGGACCTAAAGAGACAAAGTATTGCGACTATATCAGAGAAAATTTCAATATTATAGGTGAGCCATTTGCTATCTCTGGCCTATCCACCAATGATGTGGAGAAGTTACAAATTGAGGGTGTCAAGCTGGCATATCTGACTCATCATCCGGGATATATGCCCAAAGGGGAAAAAGCCAATGACTTTCATTGGAAACTTTACGATGCCATTCTTAAGGATATCAAAGAAAATATCGACCAACTATTAAAGAAAGAATAACTTGTGAATCGCTTTGGCACAACCAAACCTCATCTTTGCATTCGAATGAATGGAAAGGTGAGGTTTCGTCTTTCCTATATACAACTAAAAGCCTGAAGAATATGGAAAAGAAAAGCAAGGTGGTAAGCAAACGCTTGCAAAAGCATTTAAAGGAATTGATACGTAATGGGCAACTTGAAGAAGCCGCAATACAGCTTGAATCTATTGCGCAAGAAGGTAATCACAATGCACAATACCAATTAGGGAAACTGCTTTTTGATATCATGAGAGACAAAAAAGACTATACAGGCATAGAGAAAGTAGTCTATTGGTATGAAGAGGCTGCTAAACAAGGGTGTGCCAAAGCAATGGAAGCTCTTGGAGAACTGTACTTTCCCGGAACTTGGGATGCTTGCATGAGGAGTGCGAAACAATCTCCTACATTTACGCTGCAAACAGACTTAAGCAAGTCGTTATCTTATTTTGTGCAAGCTTCTGAAAAAGGAGAGCGATTATGGGCTTATTCCTGCTCATTATCTAATCTGTTCCACTCCGTGACTGCTACAGTCGATATGAAAAATGAGGTTATGCAGACTGTGTTGGTTCTTGCCCGAAAAGGAAATTGTGATGCGGCATATCATTTGCTTAATGAATGGTTGTGGCATTTCAGACGTCCTGATAGAATACCGGATATTCTTCATCTGACACAGAAGAATTTGCTTCATGCGGATTGGTTTCTCGCATTATTGAATTATGAAGTCGAATGTCAGAAAAGGGAAGAACATACGGAAGATGATGCTATAAGGTTATTGGATGATTTAGCAAATAAAGGCAACCGGGAAGCTTTGGATATGTTGATGAATATAGGGTTGCAAGTCGGTGGCTTAGTAGCTTGTTGGGCTGGGAATATCCATTATGAATGTCAAGAATATGAGAAAGCTTTGGAATGCTACGTAGCAGGGGAAGATTTTTGTAAACTCGGTGAGATGTATGAGCGAGGCGAAGGTACTGCACCTGATGCAGAAAAAGCATTCCATTATTACGTAGAAGCGGAAGATTATTACAATATGGGAAGAATGTATGAACAGGGTATCGGTGTGGGAAAGGATTTGCAAAAGGCTTTTGAGTGCTATTATAAAATCGTTGATAGAGAAATCTATGAATCTGACTCAGAGGAGTGGAAAGAAGAAATCCTGTCTACTCGCCGTGCATTCCGTCGTTTAAAGAAGATTCTGTTCGCACAAAAAGATGAGATAAAATTGACTGTTGTCACGAAAGAACCGGAATCCGTCTGCAGATTCTCGTTCACAAGTTATGGTAATTGTCTTTTTGCAATTGATTGGGGTGATGGGCAAGTAGAGGAAATCCGCAATGAGAAAGGAGAAGAACTCCATATGGAACATATGTATGCCGGACAGGGAAAATGGAACATCTACCTAAGAAGCGATGAGACTCATACTGTCACTTATTTTCATTATACCTGCGAGATATGCATGCTTAAAGCATTGGATGTGACACAATGCCCGATACTGACAGACCTATATTGCGTCAATCAAGGGTTGAGACGTTTGGATGTTTCTAAAAATCCAAGGATGAAACGCCTGGTGTGTCGTGGCAATCGATTACAAACATTGAACATCCGAAAGAACAATCGTCTTATCCAGCTTGACTGCTCGGACAATCCGTTGACCCGTTTGGATTGGCATCCACGATACTCGGCATTGCTCCACATTTGTATCCAAAATACCACATTGTTTCCAGACCAATATGGTTTCCTTGATGATTTGTTAAAGAGAAATGATGGTCGTGAAGTGAATGCTATTTCAAAAGACTCTTTTGAAAAACTTCACCTGAATTTGGCTTACTATATGCGATGCAGCAATTGGAAAGACATCAAGGAAGAAGTGAAAAACGGTATAACCAGTGGGAAAATACATACATGGGAAAAATACCATCAGGCTTTTGCAAAAATTTGTTCTATGCAAGTAGACAAGACCAACACTGACAGCAAATGGAAAATTGTCAGCAATGGTTGGGTTCATGGCGAATATAATTTAGGAAACGCTGATTACTCTCCACAAGACATAGAAGATGTTCATATGTCATGGAGTGAATGGTTAGCAACGCCTGTAGAAGTGGCAGAGAAAGAAGGATGGATGATGCTGCCACTTACAAAACCGTCCGAAATAGCCGGTCAGTGTTTTTTAGGTATGACTTATAAAAATAAATGGTGTGATATAAACCTGTTAAGAAACCGGAATTTTAACTTGTAATTGAATTTTATTATTAAACCGATGATATTAGATTATAAATGGAAGCGTCTGTTTGCATTTACACAAAATCTTGGATAGTGTCTTTCTTGAGCCTGTTGAAATTTAAATTGGAATGGATGATTTTTTATTGGGAGAATTTTGGCCATTTAGTTCGTGCGGAGCAAGACATTAGTCGGATGAGGATTGCTACGAGACTTTTGGATATCATCATGGACGAAGATTCTGAGGTTTCAATCCCCTATGTGAATATGAGAAACAAAAATCGTTTTTGTGTATATCATAAGTTACAAGGCATACATGAAATTGATAGTGAAAATAAAGTCCGTTTCCGTAAAGCGTATTATTGTTTTTTAGGTTTTTAGAGTACCATATGTTAGGGTGTGTGATTGAATGTTGCTTAATTCTTTTATTTGCATTTAATCACATTTAGAATATAACAGGGCTCACCCGATAAATAGTGGGGAAAGAAAATATTACGCATAAATTTTAGTC
>ENA-UONW01000636-UONW01000636.1-human-gut-metagenome-genome-assembly--contig:-CS52-NODE-636-length-50274-cov-42.344989_pt1 | contig 50274 bp, 47 predicted proteins | sample MGYA00242463_ERZ724010 | MGnify/ENA metagenome assembly ERZ724010 | reverse complement strand
GCTGTTTCTGCCGGAGATGCAGGAATTTTCAAGTGGCGCGGAAGCGGTGGACCGCCTGATGTCTACTCTGTTTCAGTTGAGCGCCTATCTGCTTCTGATGCCTGCCGTAGTGGTGCTGGCATCGAATCTGCTCTTTGAAGAACAGGATAACGACACCTTAAAGAATCTCATGACCGTTCCTGTGAGCAAACCCGCGCTGGCCCTGGCAAAGATGACGTTGCTGTTTCTGTTTTCCATTGCGTTTATGGCTATCGGCGGCCTGGTCAATCTGGCGATTGTGCTGGCCTCCGGGCTGGAGCCGGTCGGCTTTTGGAAACTGTTTTTTGTAGGCATCGGACAAGGGATCATGATGTGGGCCGGGGCGCTGCCCTGTGTCCTCCTGGTGGTGCTTTTGAACCGCAGTTACATTATCTCCGTAATTATCACGTTCTTCTACACGGCGGTCAATTATATTTTTGGCACCAACGACTATTTCATCATGCAGCCCTTTGGGTTCAATCCAGGTACACTGTTACCCGGACCGCTGACCTTCCGCTGGTTCTTTCAGTATCTGGACACATCCGGCGCACAGATGACGGAATTGATGGAGCGGATCAGTCCTTACTTTGTGACAACGCCCCAGGCGTTCCTGGTCGTAGTCCTGGAGTCGGCAGTGTTCCTGACATTGATCGCGCTGGTCTATAAGCGCCAGAGCTGTTAAGGAGGTGTGCGTGATGTGGAGTATTCTAAAAGGGGAATGGCGCAAGCTGCGGCGCTGCCAGATCCTGCTGGTTGGTATTGTGGCTTTGGCCCTCTGCCCCGTGGTGCAATATGGCAGCCAGTTGATCCTCAACCCGGAGATGCGGGACCCCAACTATAATTTTGTCACCCTGTTTTCCAATGTGGTTTGGGGAAATACGCAGATGTTCCTGCCACTCTCGCTGGTTATGATCGGCGGTTGGTTGATTGACCGGGAGAACACAAACGATACCATGAAAAATCTATTGACCGTGCCGGTATCCTACCCCAAACTGTTGGGCGGGAAATTGATCGTCACGATGAGCTTATCCCTGCTTTTTGGGATTTACAGTGTAGCTGTCACCGTTTTGGCCGGATGGCTCGTCGGTCTCGGCGGGTTTTCCTCCACTGTGTTGCTCCAGCAGGGCACACAGGTAATTGCCGCTGCCTTTACCACGGGCCTTGTCTGTATGCCGATGATCCTGATTTTCGGCCAGATACGCGGGGCTTATCTGGGTGGCTCGCTGCTGACGTTCTTCCTGGGGTATTGCATCTTGTTCTTCAAGGGCGGCTTCCTGCTCTCCGCTTATCCGTTTTCGGCGGCGCTGATTCTCGCCGGTTTTGATATGCAGGAATATAACGGTTCCACGCAGGCTCCCAGCGTTTTACTGGCATTGGCAGGCATGGCGGCGGTGCTGGTTCTGACGATGGCGATTTTGCTGCTTTCCCACCCCAGCCAAAAAGCAGGCAACAGCAAACGAAAAAAGGTCAAAAAGGGACGCGGCAGACGCCGCGCCAGATGAAAGGAGCGAGTTCATGCGAAAATTAAACGATACAAGTAAAATCTGTACCTTTCTCTGTATAGTCCTTTGTGTTGGCAGTTTGTCTGGATGCGGGGCAGCTATGCAGTTTTTGGCCGACGGCACGGATGCCGTGTTGAACGGCTTGGCAGATGGCACGAATATTGTGATGAATGGCCTGGCGGATGGAACAGAGCAGATCCTTAGTGATTTATCTGAAGCTGACGACGGCCAGGCAAAGGACAGCATTTTGAAAGCCTTTGGTGAACTTGTTGGCGATGCGGGAACAGCGGCCTTGACGCCTCAGAGCAAATTGCAGGGTCACAAAGAAAACGGAGCTGACGATTACACGGGAGCCTATGAAGCAACATATTCCGAGTTTACGGGCACAGAAATTTTATTTGGTGGGACTACGCTGGAGCGAGGAGCGGGAAGTACGATCCACATCACCTGTTCACTTTCTCTCGAAAGCGGCGAAGCAGCAGTTTTTCTTCGCTCAGGGGCAGATGATCCAGTCATTCTTCTCTCGGAAAGCGGTGAGTACGATGGCACGGTAGAAGTAGATGGCACAAGCACTTATATCGGTGTGTGGGGCGACCAGACAGACGGAACCGTATCCATCGAAATTGAGTAAGGAGTACACGTTATGAGCGCAAAGAAAAAACAATCATTATTGCTGTTATAGCTGTCCTGGTAGTAGCATGTATCGCTGTTGCTTTTCTTGCCACGCAGAAAAGCGCCGATTACTACACGCAAATTGACAACGACTGTGTGACCGAGATCGCACCACACGGAGCGATGAATGATCGCTACACATTAAGCGCCTACGATGAAACCGGGGCCGAAAAAGAACTGTGCTTTGAAACGAGTCGGATTCTCACTGACGATGCCTACTTATGCCTGAAGGTGGCCCCATTCCGTGGTGTCGTTACCTGGGCAGAAGTGCAATTTGATGAAATGCCCGCCGCCGTGCAGGAACAATACGATGGTAATTCGTAAACTGGAGCCTGTATAGGCGCTATTTCAAACGGAAAGGCAGGTGCAGCATGAAAAGAATAAGAAAGTTCCTAATTCGTTCCTTCGCGCTGGCGATGCTTGCTATGCTCATTGTTGGCGGTGTTTTGGGCGGATTTGGTTATAAAATGTACCGTGATGCACTTGCCGAGCAACCTCTTGAGGAAAAAGTTGCTGAGATTCGAGCTGATCCCGATTATACGACCCTTGCTGAAATCCCAGAGATTTATTTGGACGCCGTTGTGACAGTGGAAGATCACCGTTTTGAACAGCATTTTGGAATTGACCTGATTGCCATAGGACGAGCTGCCTGGAACAATCTGACCTCTTGGAGTCTGCGTGAAGGCGGCAGCACCATAACACAGCAACTTGCCAAAAATCTGTATTTTACGCAGGAAAAAAGTTTTATCCGCAAGATCGCTGAGATGTTTATGGCATTCCGCTTGGAAAATACCTATACAAAAGATGAGATTTTAGAGCTGTATGTCAATTCTATTTATTTTGGAGACGGCTACTACTGTATTTACGATGCAAGCCAAGGATATTTTGGGAAAGCCCCCATTGATATGACTGATTATGAATGTACTCTCTTAGCGGGGATTCCCAATGCGCCCTCAGTTTATTCGCTAACATCCAACCCAGAGCTGGCAGAACAGCGTCAAGAGTATGTCGTACAGAGAATGGTTCAATACGGCTACATAAGCGAGGATGAGGCACAAAGCATCTTGCAAGACCAATCATAACTGATAGATATATGCGATCTATCTGCCGGACGACGGCAAAAGAAAAAAAGCCGTCGTTCAGCAGGCAATCGCCATGCCCTAAACACACTTACGGCGGCTTTGACAAAATCAAGGCCGCCGTTCCTTATGCCCAAAGAGTGACGACCCTGTTTCAATGGTGACGGCGGCTTTAGGAGGGAGCCGCCGTGAAGCAAAGACTGCTTCGACATAATTCGGCAGGGATTTACCTGTCAAAAAAAGCCTGACCGTCAATCGGCCTCCATCTGCTTATGAACAGGCACTATCGTGGCTGGTCCATAAGCGTCATAAGTCCTCTTTTAGCAGCGCCAGCCGCCGTTCTTCGGATGCTGGCGCTTTTGTTTGTCGTTTTTTCGGGAATTTCCCCGAAAGGTGTCGCTCACCGCCTTCATTTCGGTTCACCCGTCAACCCGTGAATCGAAATGGAGGTACATAATGCAGAAGATCAATCTTCGGGAACTGTATCCCGATGTGTATAAAACCGATGTCTTTGTAGACGTGGCCGAGGAAGTCGTGGCCGCGATCCGGGGCCAGGAGCAGGACGATGCCGCCTATGAACGCCGGAAGTTCCGGCACAAGGCTCACTACTCTCTGAACCGGGAGGATGGCATTGAAAACGATGCCCTCAACCGGCCACTCACCCCGGAGGAAGTCCTGGAGCAGAAGCTGCTGCGGGAGGAAGTGTATGCCGCGCTGATGCAGCTGACAGCCATCCAGGCCCGGCGTATCTACGCCCGGTTTTACCTGGGCATGACGGTGGCGGAGATCGCACGGATCGAGGGTGCTGACCGCCGCCGCGTGTGGGAGAGCATTCGGCGCGGGCTGAAGAAACTGGCACGTTTGTTGGATACGGCCCGATAATCTGACCGCTGTTTAATCAATAAAAATGGGCCAATGGAGGGAATGTTATCCTTTCATTGGCTCATTCTATTCAAACTCAATAGTTGCTGCACGAAATTTAACACGCATATTACTGAATGAACATTATTCATTGACATTTCAGAAAAGAGTGCTATACTAATTGGTGGAAAGGAGGTCAAACCATGAACACCGTAAAAGAAAACTCGAAAGCTGCATTTAATCAGCAGGCCGCTACTTATGATAAAGATATTAAGGGCCAGCACGCCCGCTCTCTTTATCCCGTCCTGCTGGAAAAGCTATCTCACATTCCGTTTCAATCTGCCCTCGATTTGGGATGCGGGACTGGTGAAATGCTAAAACTCATTTTGCAGAAAGATCCCCATAAAGAATTGTGCGGCATCGATCTATCAGAGGAAATGCTTGCTGTTGCGAAATCGAAACTCCCGGAACAAGTCAAGCTACTGTTGGGGGACAGCGAGGCACTCCCTTTCCCGGACAACGCCTTTGATGTTGTGTACTGCAACGACTCTTTTCATCATTATCCTGCACCGCAAAATGTATTAAGAGAAGTAAACCGAGTATTGAAGCCGGGCGGCACTTTCCTGATGGGAGATTGCTGGCAACCCTTTGTAGGTCGCGTGATCATGAATTTTTATATGCGTCATAGCAAAGAGGGGGATGTGAAGATTTACTCCGAAGCAGAACTCGTTTCTATGCTTTCAGCATATTTTCATAATGTATCATGGGAGCAGGTTGGTAACACGGCTTGTATTGCTATGTGCGAAAAATGATTGATATTCACTCATTGATTTTTTAGAGTGGGCGTGCTATTATAGAAAGAAAGGAGGCTCAGACTATGCGGGTTACAAAGGAGCCGGAAGTACGCAAGCAAGAAATTTTAGATACTGCGCTCAAATTGTTCGGGGAAAATGGATATGAAAAGACCTCGATTACAGATATAGCAAAAGCAATCGGTGTGGCACAGGGTCTATGCTATCGCTATTTCCCGTCTAAAGAGGCGCTGTTTGACAGCGCGATTGAACAATATGCGGATGTCCTGGTGGAGCAGTTTGTCGGTGCTGAAAAGGACAATCATAAGACCTTACGGCAGATCATTGAAGATATGCCTGCCACTATGGAAGAACGGGACACAAAATATTATTCAGTCTTTCACAGCGCAGAAAACAAGAAATTCCACGATCAGCTTTCTCTCAAAGTCTGCGAGAAGCTGGTTCCACTTGTAGAAAAATTATTGCTACGAGCTCGGCAAAAAGACGAAATCCAGTTTGACGATATTCAGGCCGCTGCGATGTTCTGCGTATATGGACAGCTTGGTATCCTGCTGGCAGACGATCTGACACAAGAAGATAAGTCGAAAAGGATTCGTGAATTTCTTATATTTGCACTTCATCTTTGAAACAGTCCCCCGCTTTGGGGCGGGGGATTTTCAAGAGGCAAACAATGAATAGTTTTCATTCAACAATGGAGGCGTACAATGGATGACCCATCACGCTTTACAAGCATAAATGAGTATTACACTTTCATTTATGCCATAAGCTACATGATGTTAGTAGAACTTGGTATATGGATTTACAATTTCAAAGGTTGGCTGAAAAGGCCGGACAAGAAAAACAATGATTATGGAACAATTCTGATTGTAATGCTGGGGTGTTGGGGAAGTTTTTATTTCAGCACCTATTTCAGAAGCCAACAGTTTATACAGATAGCCGGAGAAATACTTTTACCTCATATTTTTTACTATGTGGGTATAGCTTTTATTCTTGTAGGTACAACTCTGCGCGCTGTTGCTGTCTGGAGCCTAAGACATTCTTTCACACTTTCCGTCAAAACGGGCGGCAATCAACGGTTAGTCACAACCGGCGTTTACCGATATATTAGAAATCCTGCTTATGCCGGAACAATGTTAAGTATGCTCGGAAATGCCTTTTGCTTTCGCTCTGTTTTTTCTCCGCTATTGGTCTTGCTCATTTTGGCGATCTGTTATGGAATAAGAATTAAGGTGGAAGAAAAAGCATTATATGAACGCTTTGGAGAAGAATTTAAGAATTATTGTTTCCGTTCGTGGAGATTGTTCCCACTAATATGGTAATTGGCTACCGCTCTGGTAGCCCTACATTATAGCTTATTTATGAATGTTATTCATTCAACAAAGAAAGGAAGTTTTTATCATGCCAACAAAAATTGATTTTATTGGCGGGAATACGAAGCGTTGCCTTATGGCGATGGCGCTTCCGATGATTGCCGCCATGTTCCTCAATATGATGTATAACCTTGTAGACAGCCTGTGGATCGGAAATTTGCTCGGAGAAACGGCTTATGCCGCTTTGACAAACTCCACTCCTATCATTCTGATCTTAACCTCTGTTGCGATGGGGGCGACAAATGGTGTATCAATTTTGATCTCTCAGGCGATTGGCGCAAAAGACAAGAAAAAAACAGAAAGTTTGATTTCCACATCGTTCTGTGTGGCGGTAGTTTTCTCCCTCCTTGTAACCGTTCTGCTTGAGGCTTTCCTTCCGGGAATTTTGAAAGCTCTGAACACTCCGGCTGAAACTTATGACATGGCATATAGCTATCTGGCAATCTATATCCTTGGATATTTGGCGGTCTATCTCTATCTTTACTTCACCGCCGTTTTGCGGAGCTTTGGCAATTCTATGTTTCAAGCAGTAGCTATGCTGGTGTCAACAATTTTGAACGCGATCCTCGATCCTATTTTTATTCACTTCATCGGATTTCACGGTGCGGCGATTGCCACCCTGCTTTCTCAGGTGATCTGTCTGCTGTTTATGCTGATTTATCTTAAAAAGAAAAAGCTGTTCTCGTTCAAAATCTCTGCATTTGATAAGAGTGAAGTGTTGCCACTGATTCAGAAGGCAATTCCCTCGGTTATTCAGCAGAGTATTCCGGCCATCAGTACGACTTTCCTCACCGCACTTGTCAGTACATATAGCGTCACTGCGATAGCAGCTTATGGGGTAACAGGAAAACTGGAAACCATCCTGTTTTATCCGGCGATGGCATTGAACATGGTCTTGACTACCATTATTGGACAATGTGTCGGCGGCGCACGTTATGACCGGGCCAAAGATTATTTGAAGTGTGCATTGGGGTACGGCTGTGGTCTGCTTGTAATTCTTTCTGTTTTGGTGGTTGGGTTTTCAAAACAGCTTTCCGGCCTATTCGTCAAGAGCGATGCTGTGGCGGCCATTGTCGGAACTTATTTTCTGATTGTCAGCATCGGGTACATTCTGAATACGGTTACAAACTGCTTTCTTGGTTCCCTTAACGGTATGGGAAAGCCCTCAAAAAGTATGTTCCTGATGATCTTTTATTACATTGTAGTTCGGATGCCTCTTGCCTACTTACTTTCCTATCTTGGCTTTGGCCTAAATGGAATTTGGGTTGCGGTTCTGGTCAGTCATGTGGTGGCCAGTGTCGCCGCTGGCATCTCTGGAACTATTACTTTCAAAAAGCGGACAAGTACAACCTAAGTTAATTTCATTAGGCAAATGCAACTGTCCGGCGGCGGTAAATAAAAAAACCGCCATTGGGACAGTTGGTTTTGTGCGCTCAAAATTCATTTCAACGGCGGTTCATAACGAACCGCCGTTTCTTTCATAGCGGCGGTGTCCAGGAGGTATCGCCGTGTTGTTTTACCTTTTCTGTCCCCCTAACCTATCAAAAAAAGCCTGACCGCCAACCGGCCCCCATCCGCTTATGAACAGGCACTATCGTGGCTGGTTCATAAGACCTATAAGACGCATATAAAAAGCGCCAGCCACCGTACATCGGAAGCTGGCGCTTTTCCTTGTCGTTTTTTCGGGAATTTCCCCGAACGGTGTCGCCCGCCGCCTTCGTTTCGGTTCACCCGTCAACCAGTGAATTGAAACGGAGGTACATCATGCAGAAGATCAATCTTCGGGACCTGTATCCCGATACATATAAAACCGATGTCTTTGTGGACGTGACCGAGGAAGTCCTGGCCGCGATCCGGGGCCACCAGCAGGACGATGCGGCCTATGAGCGCCGGAAATTCCGGCATAAGGCCCACTACTCTCTGAACCGGGAGGATGGCATTGAAAACGATGCCCTCAACCGGCCACTCACCCCGGAGGAAGTCCTGGAGCAGAAGCTGCTGCGGGAGGAAGTGTATGCCGCGCTGATGCAGCTGACAGCCATCCAGGCCCGGCGTATCTACGCCCGGTTTTACCTGGGCATGACGGTGGCCGAGATCGCCCAGATCGAGGGCACCGACCGCCGCCGTGTGTGGGACAGCATCCGTCGCGGGCTGAAGAAGCTGGCGCGCCTGCTGGGCACAGCCCGATAACCTAACCGCTGCACAGCGGCAAAAAGGAAGCCGGTGGGGCATTTGTCTCCATCGGCTTTTACTAAGGTGGCGCGGGAGCGGATAGACGCCATGCTGCCCCGCATGATGGAGGCGGCGGGCGTCACTTGAGGAACTGAAAGTCCGTGATCCCATGCGCTGGGTGGGGCTGATGAACACGCTGAAAGCGCAGGCGGAGGAAATTATTCAAGATGAACTGATTTACAAATAGTTTTTAGGCACAAGAAAGGCCGGGACTTTGCTGACAAGTGGCAAATCCCGGCTTTGTTCTTATCGGTTTTCCAAATTCTTTGACCGCCGGTATTCCAGCGGAGAAAAGCCAAACTGCTTTTTGAACACGGCGGCAAATTTCCCTTGATTAGAGTAGCCGACCTGTTCGGATATTTCGGCAATCGGACGCTTTGTGTCCGAAAGAAGTCTTGCGGCTTCGTTCATACGGATTTCCCGCAGCCAAGTGGATATATTCTGTCCATATACGCCTCGAAAATAGTTTTTCAGGCTGGTTTCACTGACCGAAAAGCGTTCTGCAATCTGCCGTACAGGAATGTGCTGGCGAAGATCATCGGAAAGGATTTGCGCTGCCCTTTTTGCAATTTCAACCTGCGTTTCCGTGTAGAAGCCGCAGGTTTTCGGAGGCCGGATTTCCATGTTAAGAAGCCGGTGGAGAAGTTCAAGAGTATAGATTTGCAAATGGAAGGCAGAGGGTCTTTCGGATAGCCGCCAGAGTTTTTGAAATATATTTTCCAGCTCGCTGTCCGCTTCGTTGATATATGTTTTATGGTTGCCACAATAACTTTTTTCCAGCGTAGGGAGGTCAAGTGAAAAAGATTTCAAAAGTTCACCGCAGGACTGTAAAAGAAGTGACAGGTCAAAATATATTTTTATCCCCTGATACTGCTTCGTAGGAAAGATATATTCTTTCTGTGCGGTCTGTTCACTGACACAAAAATCATTTTCCTTCAGGTAAATGTAGGAGCCGTCATCCAGAAGCAATTCACTTCTGCCTGAAACGCAATAGTTAATCAGCAAAGGCTTTAGATTTGAATTTTCATCCGACTCCGGCCATACGGGAGCATTTACAAAAATAAAAGCCAAAGTCAGCCCCGGAAAGAGCGTATGGAATGTCATGCGTCCCTTGCCATCTGCCCGATCCAAAAGCAATGTGCTGCTATTTGGACTGTTTTTCAAAGTCACATCAGAAACAGTATCGCTGTTTTCTAAAATGCTGTATATCATATCACGCAACTGCTTCGCCCCTTTCATCACGCAAAATCGTTGATATTATTATACCCGCGAGAAAATTCACGGTCAATGGATATGCTGGCAAAACGAAAAAACTCCTTGCTATACGGGCCTAAAATACTGATATGTGCATAGAAGCATAATTGAATATGTGCTACCATTAGAGTTGGTTAGCGAGGTCTAACCGAGAAAGCAATCATGTTAGGAGGTTTCGCAATGAACAACAAATTGCAAGGAAAGGATCTCATCAACATCGGTATTTTCACGGCGATTTATTTTATCGTCATTTTCGCGGCGGCGTCTATTGGCTTTATCCCGATTTTCATTCCGCTTATCAGCGTGATCGTGCCGCTTGTAGGCGGTATTCCGATGATGTTGTTCTTCTCCAAAATCAAGAAATTCGGTATGCTTACCATCTGCGGGGTGCTGCTCGGTATCATCATGCTGCTGACCGGCATGGGCTATTGGTGCATTCCCACCGGGCTGATCTTCGGCCTGATTTCCGATTTTATGATGAAAGCCTGTGACTACAAGAACGCCAAGCGTGAAGTGCTGATCCACGGCGTTTTTTCCATGTGGGTAATCGGTGCCTTTATTCCCATCGTTGTGACGCGTGACGCTTACTACCAGAGCCTGCTTCCCGGTTATGGTCAGGAATATGCCGACACGCTCATGGCCTATATGCCTGACTGGATTTTGCCGGTACTTCTGGTAGCTGCTTTTGTCAGCGGTCTTGTGGGTGGCCTGATTGGACAGAAGATTTTCAAAAAGCACTTTGAGCGGGCGGGAATTGTGTAATGAGCCGCGAACTTCTTGCAAGTCAAAAAAACAATAGCGGAATTTTATTAGACCCCCGGACAAAACTGGCGGTACTGATTACCATAGCTGTCTTTATTTTAGGCGGTTCGTATGAAGGTATCATGCAGTATTACATCATCGTGTTGGCGGCGATCCCGCTGTTACTTTTGTCAGCGGCCAGAAAATGGAAAGGCGCTGTTCTCTATATCCTGATTTTTGGAGGCAGTCTGTGCCTGGAAATGTTCGGCCTGTCCCGACTGACCGGCGTAGCAAACTACATCGCAGTAGCCGTCGTTGGTATTCTTCTGCGGTTCACCCCCAGCGTGGTCATGGGATATTTCGTGGTAACTACAACCACGGTCAGCGAATTTGTTGCGGCGATGGAACGGCTCCACCTGCCGCAGCAGATCACCATTCCTATGTCTGTGATGTTTCGCTTCTTTCCCACGGTTGCGGAAGAATGGAGCGCCATTGGGGACGCCATGCGGATGCGTGGCGTCCGCTTTGGCGGTGGAAAAGCCAGTGCGATTTTAGAGTATCGGATTGTTCCTATGATGATCTGCTCCGTCAAAATCGGAGAGGAACTGTCCCAGGCAGCCCTTACGCGGGGATTGGGAGGCCCGGTAAAACGGACGAATATCTGTAAGCTGGGTTTTCATGTGCAGGATGTTATTTTCCTGCTGATCTGTCTGGGAGCATTTGCAGCGCAAATCTATGTGCTTGCCGCAAGGGGGTGAAGGAAATGATTGAATGTCAAGATGTGTCCTTTTCTTATCCTGCCAGTACCCTTCCCGACAGTGAGAGGCAGGCCGGTGGCGCTTTGAAACATATTTCCTGCACTATTGAGGACGGTTCTTTTGTCCTGCTCTGCGGGACTTCCGGCTGTGGGAAAACAACCATGACCCGGTTGTTTAACGGCTTGATCCCCCATTATCATGAGGGGACTTATACCGGCTCCGTCTATCTGGATGGAAAGGATACCCGTGACCTGTCACTGTTTGATATTTCTCTGAAAGTCGGTTCTGTATTTCAAAATCCGCGTTCTCAGTTTTTCAATGTGGACACGACCAGCGAACTGGCTTTCGGCCCAGAGAATCACGGCATAGCGGAAGATCTTGTGCGTGACCGTGTAAAGCGTGTAGCTGCACAGCTAAAGTTGGAGCCGCTGCTTGATAGAAGTATTTTTTCTTTGTCCGGCGGTGAAAAGCAAAAAATCGCCTGCGGATCGGCAGCGGCGATTGACCCGGATATTTATGTGCTTGATGAGCCATCATCCAACCTTGACGCATACGCTATCGCTGATTTCCGGCAGCTTCTCTTTACTTTGAAATCGCAGGGAAAGACCATCATCATCTCTGAACATCGGCTGTATTATCTGTCCGGCCTCTTTGACCGTGTCCTGTACCTGAAAGATGGAGAAATCGAAGGTGATTATACAGCAGAGGAATTTTGCGGCCTGTCGGCAAAACAGCGCGATGATATGGGATTGCGGCCCCTTGACCTTGCGGGGCTTTCAGAAGTTGAAGGCCCGCCGCAGAGAATGAACGAGGCGGTTTGGACGATAAAGAATGTGTCCTTCGCCTATAAGCATGAGCCGGAAACCTTGCATATAACGGAAACCTCTTTCCCATCCGGCAGCGCCACGGCCATCATCGGACATAATGGTGCGGGAAAATCCACCTTTGCCCGGTGCCTCTGCGGGTTGGAAAAGCACTTCAAAGGAACGGTGCAGGATCAGAGCAAGAACTATTCCAGAAAAGAACGATTGAAACTCTGCTATATGGTCATGCAGGATGTAAACCACCAGCTCTTTACCGAAAGTGTTCTGGATGAAATTCTGCTCAGTATGAGAACTGAGGATAAGCAGAGGGCAAGAGAAATCTTGCAGGAGATGGACCTGCTGCCTTATGAGGACTGCCACCCGATGGGACTGTCCGGCGGCCAAAAGCAGCGCGTGGCGGTTGCCTCTGCGATTGCTTCGGAGCGCCCTTTGATTTTATTCGATGAACCGACCAGCGGTCTTGACCTGTTTCACATGAGGCAGGTTGCCAATGTTGTTAATCAGGTGGCGAATACTGGAAGAACTGCGCTTGTGGTAACGCATGACCCGGAATTTATTCTACGCTGCTGCAATTATGTCCTTCACTTAGAAAACGGGCAAATTCAGGAAAGTTATTCCATAGAGGACAGCGATGGCCGAAAACGCCTGCTAAAGTTTTTTCTGAGTGATATGAAGAAGGAGGTGTCCACAGAATGAAGGAAGAAAAGAAAGAGTCGCCCATAGGCGTCTTATGGGGATGGGGCAAGCCCTATCACGGGAAATTCATCGGCAGTGTTATCCTTGCGGTATTAGGCGTGGCCTGCCAGATGGTGCCCTATTTCTGCGTGGCGCATATTGTCACAATGATGTTGTCTGGGGAACAGAATTTTTCCCGCTATGTGACCGCTGGTATTATTGCATTGTGCGGCTACTTTGGGAAGGTGCTGTTTTCCTGTCTTTCTACAACGATTTCCCACACAGCGACCTATTACACGCTGCGCGATCTGCGGGAGAATATCACCGCAAAGCTGGCCCGCGTCCCGATGGGGACGATTTTAGATACTCCGTCCGGCCAGTACAAAACGACGATTGTTGACCGGGTTGAAGGCATGGAATCGACCTTCGCACACCTGCTCCCGGAAATGACCGCAAATGTGCTGGTGCCTTTGGTGATTGTCGTATATCTGTTCGTTATGGACTGGCGCATGGCGCTCCTGTCCCTTGTTACGCTGGTGGTGGGCCTTGCTGTCATGTCTGCCGGTATGAAGAATTATCCCGTCAAATGGGAGGGTGCTGTCAAGGCAGGCAAGCAGATGGCAAATGCCATTGTAGAGTACATAGGCGGGATTGAGGTGGTAAAAGCGTTCAGCCAGTCCGCCGGTTCCTACAAAAAATATTCTGACGCGGTGAATTATAACGCCAACTATTATGTGGACTGGATGCGTGAAAACCAGAAAACCATGAGCGCCTACAACGCCATCCTGCCCTCAGTGCTAATCTGCGTGCTGCCCTGCGGCTTCGCGTTCTGGCTCTCCGGCAGTCTGGAGCTTTCCACCTTCCTGTCCATTGTGATTTTCTCGCTGGGGCTGATTGGGCCGATTATTGCGGCCTTTACCTTTACGGACGATTTGGCTGTACTGGGGACAAATGTGGAAGAAATCAGCCAGCTTCTGAACGCCGAAGAACTGAACCATAAAGAAACGCCGATCAAGCTGGAAGATACCGGCATTTCTCTCAGGTCTGTGTCGTTTTCCTATGACGGGACAACAGAGGTTTTGCATGATGTGAATCTCGCCATCCACCCCGGAACCATGACCGCCCTTGTAGGGCCGTCCGGCTCCGGCAAGTCTACGGTGGCGAAGCTGATTGCCGGGTATTGGGATGTTACATCCGGCAGCATTACCCTCGGCGGCCATGAGCTGAAGGATATGCCGCTGTCTGAAATTGCAGACCAGATTTCCTATGTATCTCAGGACAACTACCTGTTTAACCGCAGTATCCGGGAGAATATCCGCATGGGAAGACCCAGTGCCACGGACGCAGAGGTGGAGCAGGCAGCCAAACAAAGCGGCTGCGACGCCTTTATCCGCAAGCTGGATAATGGCTATGATACGGTTGTCGGCAGCGCCGGTTCCCATCTTTCCGGCGGTGAACGCCAGCGGATTGCCATCGCCCGCGCCATGCTGAAAAATGCGCCGGTTGTCATTTTGGACGAGGCAACTGCCTATATCGACCCAGAGAATGAGGCGCTGGTGCAGAAAGCCATTTCCACTTTAACTGTCGGCAAGACCCTGATTGTGATCGCACACCGGCTGTCTACCATTGTTGGCGCAGATAACATCGTTGTGGTGAAGGATGGAACCATCCACGCACAGGGTACGCATGAGAAGCTGCTGGAAACCTGCCCCCTCTACCGGGATATGTGGCAGGCGCACATCGGCGCGAAAGACCAGATGTAAGGGGGTGTTGTCAGATGTATGGAACATTGAAAAAAATCTTTGCTTTTGCAGGCAGCAAAAAGGAGCTTCTAAAAAAATCCCTGTTATTCTCATTCCTGTCCGGGCTGTTTTCAGCCATGCAGTTTGCCGCCCTCTTTGTAGTGATCGGCGCGTTAGTATCTGACAACCGGGACGGAAAGTTTATCTGCATTTCGCTGGGAATTATGGCCGTTTCCCTCATTGGGCGTATCATCACGACCTATTTCTCCACGATGGAACAGACGGAAACCGGCTATTGCATGGTGGCGGAAAAGCGTATCCACATCGGAGATCGGCTGCGCTACATCCCGATGGGCTACTTCAACAAGAATAGTATCGGGAATATTACCGCCATTGTCACAACAACTTTGGGTGATGTAGAGAACTCAGCAGCCCGTGTCCTGGTGTCAGTGCTGGGCGGTTTTTTCAACTCGGTTGCCCTCGTCATCGTCCTGTTGGTATTTGACTGGCGGATCGGTCTTGTGGCCGCTGCCGGTGTCCTGATTTACCTTGCGGCGGCGGAACTGGCGCTTCGCAAATCTGCCGCGCTCAGCGGGGTACGCCAGCACACACAGGAGTCCCTTGTGGAGTCTGTGTTGGAGTACATTCAGGGGATGGGGATTGTCAAAGCATTTGGACTGGAACGGGACAGCACGCAGTCTATCGGCAGTGCAATTAAGGCGAGCTGCCGAGATAACCTGAAATTGACAAAGGCCAGCGTTCCCTATGACGCTATCAAACAGGCTGTTGTCCGAGTGTTCAGCGTCCTGTTGCTTTTGGCCTCGGTCTGGTTCTGGCTGGACGGCTCCCTGCCGCTGGCCTACGGTCTGATTTTGGTGATTGCTTCTTTCATGGTGTTCAACGATTTGGAGAACGCCGGGAATATGGCCTCTCTGCTGCAAATGCTGGCGGCCTCGATGGATACGGCAAACTCCATTGATGACACGCCGGTAATGGACGAGAAAGGCGCTGATATTACGCCGAAGTCCAGCGAGATCGTGTTTAACAAGGTGGATTTTTCCTACGCAGACCGCAAGATATTAGATCAGGTCAGCTTTACCATTCCCGAAAAAACGACTACGGCCATTGTCGGCCCTTCCGGGGCAGGAAAGACAACGATGTGCAACCTGATTGCCCGTTTTTGGGATGTGAATGCCGGGAAGATTACCATAGGCGGTACGGATGTACGGGATTTTAAGCTGGACAGCCTGATGAAGAATATCTCGATGGTGTTCCAGAGCGTATACCTCTTTGCAGATACGATTGAGAACAATATCAAGTTTGGCTGCCCGGACGCCACCCATGAGCAGGTGGTTGAGGCGGCGAAGAAGGCTTGCTGCCATGACTTTATTTCTGCCCTGCCGGATGGCTATGACACTGTGATTGGCGAGGGCGGCGGCACTCTGTCTGGCGGCGAGAAACAGCGGATTTCCATCGCCCGCGCCATGCTGAAGGACGCACCCATCATCATTTTGGACGAGGCAACAAGCAGCGTTGACCCGGAGAATGAGGATGAATTGCAGCGGGCTATCGAGGCATTGACCCATGACAAGACCATCATCATGATTGCCCACCGTCTGAAAACCGTCCGCAACGCCGATCAGATCCTTGTACTGGACAACGCTCATATCGTCCAGCGCGGCACTCATGCGGAGCTGATCCAGCAAAAGGGCCTGTATGCCGATTTTGTATCGGCCAGACAGGAGGCCATCGGCTGGAAGCTGGCTCAGTAAAGGAGGTTCAGATGAAACTTCATGCGTCCGGGGAGGACTACCTGGAAACCATCCTTGTTCTCCAAAAGAAACGCGGTATGGTGCGCTCCGTAGATGTGGCCCGGCACATGGAGGTGTCAAAGCCCAGCGTGTGCCATGCAGTGGCTACCTTGCGGGACGGCGGCTTTCTTACAATGGACGAAGATCACTTTCTCCATCTGACCGATGTGGGCCGCGAGGTTGCCGAAAAAATCTATGAGCGCCATTGCTTTTTTACCGAGCAGCTTATCGCCGCAGGCGTTGACCCCAAGACTGCGGAGGCCGACGCCTGCCGGATTGAACACATCATCAGCGATGAGAGTTTTGACCGGCTGAAAGAGGCAGCCGCACAAGAGCAAGAATAAACCGAATAAGCCAAGCGATCCTGCCCCGCAAGACGGGGAAAGAAAAAAACCGTTGCAGGGCAGGCAGCTTTGTGCGCCCAAAATGGATTTTCCGGGTACTGCGGCGGTTTTGAGTACATCAAGGCCGCCGTTCCTTATGCCCTCGACAAAGGAGTGACGCCTATACGCTGACACGGCGGCTTTAGGAGGGAGCCGCCGTGAAGCGAGAACAGCTTCGACATAATTCGGCAGGGATTTACCTGCCAAAAAAAGCCAGGCCGCCAACCGGCCCCCATCCGCTTATGAACAGGCACTATCGTGGCTGGTTCATAAGACCTATAAGACGCATATAAAAAGCGCCAGCCACCGTACATCGGAAGCTGGCGCTTTTCCTTGTCGTTTTTTCGGGAATTTCCCCGAACGGTGTCGCCCGCCGCCTTCGTTTCGGTTCACCCGTCAACCAGTGAATTGAAACGGAGGTACATCATGCAGAAGATCAATCTTCGGGACCTGTATCCCGATACATATAAAACCGATGTCTTTGTGGACGTGACCGAGGAAGTCCTGGCCGCGATCCGGGGCCACCAGCAGGACGATGCGGCCTATGAGCGCCGGAAATTCCGGCATAAGGCCCACTACTCTCTGAACCGGGAGGATGGCATTGAAAACGATGCCCTCAACCGGCCACTCACCCCGGAGGAAGTCCTGGAGCAGAAGCTGCTGCGGGAGGAAGTGTATGCCGCGCTGATGCAGCTGACAGCCATCCAGGCCCGGCGTATCTACGCCCGGTTTTACCTGGGCATGACGGTGGCCGAGATCGCCCAGATCGAGGGCACCGACCGCCGCCGCGTGTGGGCGAGCATCCGTCGCGGACTGAAGAAGTTGGCGCGTCTGCTGGACGCGGCCCAATAACCTGACCGCTGCATAGCGGTAAAAAGAGAGCCGGTGGGGGATTTTTATTCCTCCACCGGCTTATTTCTCCTCTGCTTTTTTATCTTGGTCACATTCGTCTGCCTGCGTCATCTCTTTTAGTTCATCAGCCAGCGCACGGGCCGAGTTTAACAGCGCCTTTCTGGCCGCCGGAGGGCACGAAAGGTAGAGCTGCCGCATATCGTTGGCGGATTGTTCATCTTCGGGCAGATCAAGATTCATCAGGGAGTCCAAGGACAAATTCAAAACCTTACACAGTTCGCGCAAAACCTCAAAAGAAGGATTCTTTTTGCCTCTTTCGCAACTTTGAACGTGCTTCAGCGAAACATGGCTCAAATCAGCGAGTTCCTGTTGTGTAAGTTTTTTCTCCTTACGGGCTTTTTGAATACGCCGTCCCAGCTCTTTTAACATCTCCATAGGTACTATCGTCTCCTTAATAATATTTTATCGTTCCCATTCTCTGTCTGGAAGAACCTTATAGGAGGCTCTTTTGGGCATGATAGTACCTATTTTATTTTGTTTACCCGATGCTTGCTCTGTGTACGGCCCCGGCCAAGCGGCAAGGCCAAAAATTTTTTCAAAAAATTTGCGTAACAGGCAGGACAAATCGCCTGTTTTTGTCATGGTTATCAAGAAGGGGATTTTTCCTTCGCTGATCTTTGACAACCGAATACACGGCAGAACAGGTACATAACCCGCGTATGAGCGAGTGCAGGGCGCCGCGAAGATGGAGCAGCCAGGAGGTGATGGACAAGCTGTTTCGGAGCGATCAACGTCCCTGTGACCCGGATGGTGGCACATTCGGCGCGATGACTGCGCGGGGGCTTAAAGATACTTCCTCACGGCCCGCCAAAGACTTGGGGGGAACCCTGCGGCGCACGCTACGAACGACGCTGCGGAGTTATGACAGCCGCGCCAGCGGAGACCTGTTCTGTCCCCGGCGTCAGGGGTGCGTGGCAAATGTGGCGTACTTATAAAATTGATTTCTCGGTGATTCCTGCTTCAGCGTGTAGACACTGGCAGGCATCACTGTTCAAAATCAGATACCATGCGCTGGCGGCTTCGGCTGCCAGCGTATTCATGTGATTTTGAAAGCCACAACCATATCCTTGACAAAGAAGGGAGAGATTCTATGGAAAAGTTATTTACAAGGAAAGAAGCTGCCAAAATCTTAGGGGTTAGCATTGCAACGCTGGACACAGCCCGCAATAATGGCCTGATTTCCTATGTGCAATATGTGCAAAACGGCTGTGTCTACTTTACGGATGCAAGCCTCCAAGAGTACATCGCAAAATTCACACATCGGGCAAAGCCGGTGGAAAAGTGCGCCACTTACCGTAAAGCGCGAAGCGCTGGAGCGTGAGCCGATCCGTATCCTTGCTTGGACAAAGGATGTCTGGTAAAACAAAGATACAGCGCTGAATATGATTCTTGAGAGGTAACGGTATTGGCAAAAAGAAAACGACTAATTCCAGATTATAGCACGGTCACGCTGAGTGGCTTAGAGTATTACAGGACCCGGATCGAAGATGCCGATGGCAAGCGGGTCGCCCTTTATGCAAGAACCCCCGAAGAACTGTATGACAAAGAAATGGAGGCATTGGAGCAGGTCGGTCATGCCCGGTTTCATCGGAAATCGCCAACGGTAGCGGAATACTGTGAGAAATGGCTGCTGATGCAGTCGGTCCATGTGCGGCAGACCACCTTGACAGATTATACCTCCAAGGTGAGGCGGCATATCATTAAAGAATTGGGAGAGATGCGGATGGCAGATGTAACTCTGGATGACATCCAGTTGGCTCTTGTCCCGGTTTCCAAGAAATCGGCATCGGTCTACAAGTCCGTGGTGATCCTTTATAAATCCATCTTTCGGGCGGCAAAGGAAAGCCATGTGATTGAAGTGAATCCGACGCTCCATCTAAACGCAAAAGGCGGCGGTATCCCGCAGGAGGACCGCCAGGCGTTGACGGATGAACAGGTCGAGCAACTTTTAGACGCGATCCGGGACTTGCCACCCTATGTGTTTGTGATGATTGGCTTGTATGCCGGTTTGCGGAGAGAAGAAATCCTCGCGCTCCAATGGGATTCGGTGTATTTGGACGCGGAGGCCCCTTATCTGACAGTCCGGCGGGCATGGCACACGGAGCATAATCGGCCAGTCATTCTCACCGAACTAAAGACCAAGGCGGCAGAGCGGAATATCCCGCTTCCGACCTGCCTGGCAGAGTGTTTGAAAGAGGCAAAGAAAACATCTACCTCTGATTATGTGGTGGCGAATCGGGATGGCGGCCCGCTGTCCTACACACAGTTTAAGCGGCTGTGGCAATACATTGTGACAAGGACCGCCAGACCGAGAGTGGCAAAGAAGCTGGTAGACGGGAAATATGTGAAATATATCCTCTATCCGCAGCTGGGAGAGAAGGCCCGGAACAACGGTCACTGTGTTTACAGTCTGGATTTTGAGGTTACTCCCCACCAACTCAGACACACCTACATAACCAACCTGATTCATTCTTCGGTGGACCCCAAAACGGTGCAGTACCTGGCGGGCCATGAGAGCAGCAAAATTACGATGGATATTTACGCCAAAGTCAAATACAATCAGCCAGATCAGGTCGTCAAAGCGATGGACGGCGCATTTGCCCAATGGGATGCCATGTGGGCATAGAACAGAAAATACAGTAGGAGCGAGGCAGGAACGCCTCGCTCTTTGCTTTTCCTAATCCGTATCTTTGATTCAATCCGGCGTTTCTGATAAAAAAGGAGTGAAGGAATCAATTTGATTTGCGCATAAGAAAGGAAATTATCTATGGCTAAGAAAAAAACAATTCCCCAGTACACCAGCGTAGAGCGAAAAGGAATCCAGTATTACCGCACGCGGATTCTGGACGCCGATGGAAAGCAGGTCAGCCTGTACGCGACAACCTGCGAGGAACTTTACGAGAAGCAATTAGCGGCGAGACGCCAAGTGCAGGAGATCCTCTTTCACCGCCAGCACCCGACCGTTGCGGAGTATTGCGAGAAATGGTTGGTGATGCAGTCTGCAAAAGTTTCGGCAGCCACTTTGAAAGGATACGCCTCCAACATGAGGAACTACGTCATCAAGCCGATGGGCGATATGTATATGGAGGAAGTGACGGCGGATGACATCCGGCTGGCGCTGGTGCCGCTGTCCAGGAAGTCAGAGGGCCTGTATAACAAAGTGAATATGCTCATCAAGTGCGTTTTCTATTCGGCGGAGCGCAGCCGGCTTCTTGAAGATAACCCCTGCGCGGGAATATCGGGTAAGGGCGGGAAGCCGGCACAGAAGAAGGAGGCCCTGAGCGACCAGCAGGTGGCGGTACTTTTGGAGACCATCAAAGGATTGCCGCCATATCTCTTTGTGATGATCGGCTTATACGCTGGCCTGCGTCGGGAAGAAGCCCTTGCCCTCCAATGGGACTGTGTGTTTCTGGATGTTCCCACCCCGTACATTTCGGTACGGCGGGCATGGCGGGCAGAACACAACCGCCCGGTGGTCTCTACGGTTCTAAAGACCAAGGCGGCCCGGAGAGACATCCCTATCCCCAAGTGTCTGGCTGACTGTCTGCGGGAAGCGAAAGCAACCTCTACGTCTGACTATGTGATTGCCGACAGTGAGGGACAGCCCTTGTCTTACTCGCAGTTCAAGCGAGTGTGGCAGTACATTGTTGTCCGCTCCACCAAGGAGCGCACCTATTATAAGTATGTGAACGGACAGAGCATTAAGTACACGGTAAAGCCGACGCTGGGAACCAGCCAGAAAAACAACCCCAGGATTGTCTATACCCTGGATTTTGAAGTGACACCCCATCAGCTCCGGCGTACCTACATTACAAATTTGCTTTATGCGGGCGTTGACCCAAAGACGGTTCAGTACCTTGCTGGACATGAAAATAGCAAAACAACTATGGACATTTATGCAAAGGTCAAGTACAATAAGCCCGAAGAACTTTTTGGCGTTGTGAATCAGGCGCTTCACCCATCCGGCACCGCGGATAATGCTGCCGGTTGATTGGGTTAAGGGGTAGGACAACCAAGGGATGCAACCTCAAAAAAGCCCGTAAAATCAAGGAAAAACGGCGCTAAAACGATAGCAGTACGGTCTCAAAGCCGCTCGTCGCGCTCCGCAGTTCTCCAAGCGTTAATCTTTTCAAAACAGCTCAAAATCCCGGAATCATTTCGATTCCGGGATTTTTTTGTTTGTAACTTCTATTTTTCTTGCGAAAAGTTGACTCATTTATCCCGTTTTTGATGGGTTGACCAAATCCGCTATATGAGCCGATTTACATGACATACGCATATCGACAAAGAACCACGGCATGTTACAAACTTCTCAAAAATATAAGTTTTTAATATCAATTTTACAAACTTGATTTTTCGAGAAGTTTATGCTATGCTTTTTGAAGCGAAAGGTGGTGTTTCCTTTATGCAAAAAACAAGCTTGCGAAAACGTGATCTCTATCTGAATCGGATTATTGCATTTCAAGATACAGAAATGATTAAAGTTATGACCGGTATCCGACGCTGCGGAAAGTCAAGCTTAATGAAGCTGATGGCAGAGCATTTGCGTGAAACCGGAGTGACCGATGACCAGATTATCGAAATGAACTTTGAGTCTATGGGCATTCCGGATATGGATGCAAGAGGGTTTTATGAATACGTCAAAGCACGCATTTGCCCTAATAAACGGACATACCTCTTCTTTGATGAGGTACAGAAAGTACGTGGTTGGGAAAATGCGGTAAACTCTTTCCGAGTAGATTTTGATTGCGATATATATATCACAGGATCCAATGCCTATCTGCTTTCTTCTGAGCTTTCCACTTATCTATCCGGACGATATGTGGAAATTAAAGTATGGCCGCTATCATTTAAGGAATTTTTGGACTTTCATGGCTATATCCTGACGGAACGGAAGTCACCTGCTGGCGGTTTCAGAAAGCGGATTACAGATGCAGATGGAGAAACATATGATGTAAAAGAGCTTTTTGATGCCTATGCCAGATTTGGCGGTATGCCTATGCTTGCTGATGTGGGCTTGGAAATTGACCGGGTAACAGCTGCGTTAGACGGGATTTATTCTGCTGCCGTTATCAATGACATTCTGGAACGGGAAAAGCGCAAGGGACAGCGAAATATTACTGACCCGGTGCTTCTGAAAAAAATCATCTTGTTTTTGGCGGACAATATTGGCAATAACACTTCGGCTACCTCTATTGGAAACACTTTAGTCAATGAGGGACTTTTGGAAAATGGAACCCGAAAAACAAAGCCTGCCGTACAGACGATTCAGGCGTATATCGAAGCTTTGACAGAAGCCTACATTTTCTATGAAATCAAGCGCTTTGACATAAAGGGTAAGGAGTATCTGCGAACCCTGGGCAAATACTATATTGTTGATATTGGGTTGCGAAATTATCTGTTGGGCTATCATGATGGTGACAGCGGACATATTTTGGAGAATATCATCTACTTTGAACTGTTGCGCCGTGGTTATGATGTTGCCATTGGAAAAATCGACAATCAGGAAGTTGATTTTATTGCCACGAAAGCAGACGAGAAAAAATATGTACAGGTTACCGAATCAATGAATGCCCCGGAAACGAGAGAGCGAGAGCTTGCGCCGCTGCGTAAGATTCGTGATAACTATGAAAAGATAGTGATCGCATTGGAATGCGATCTTACTCAGACACAAGACGGAATCAAAATCATTAGAGCACTTGATTTCCTTTTGGAATAACTGCGGCGCTCGCAAGCTTAAATTTTGGCGTATATTCAGACCTCATCTGCCGTTTACGGCCGATGAGGTTTTATAATGCCCGAAAATGAGTGAATACGCTGCTTGACAACCTAACGTTCGGTAGGCATAATGGAGCGAAAACTGAGATCGGGAGGATCGTTCAATGACAGCAAAGGGAAGCACAAAGCAGGAGATATTGGATGCGGCGCTGGAGCTGTTCTCCGTGCAGGGCTATGAGGCCACGTCCATTTCCCAATTGGCCGAGGCGGTGGGTATCCGCAAGGCATCGCTCTATAGTCATTTTGAGAATAAGCAGGCGATCCTGGACGCGCTGATGCAAGCCACGCTGGAGCAATACGAGCAGCATTCCATTTTTGCAAAAGCGGATTGGGATGACCCTGCCTTCACAAAGGACAAGGAAAACATGACACCGGATATGGCGGTGCAGCTCTGCCTCGGGCAGATCCGATACATCCTGCACGATCCGCAGATCAGCCGTGCACGAAAGATGCTGACCATTGAGCAGTTCCGCAATCGGCAGATGGCAAGCATGCAGACCAAACGGAACTACACGGACGTTATGAGCTATTTCACCGGGCTTGTGCGGTTTCTCATTCGCCGGGGGCAGCTCGCCGAGGCCGACCCGGAGATCATGGCGGCGCAGCTGTGCCTGCCGGTTTCCGTGTGGCTTAATCTCTGCGACAGGGAGCCGGAGCGCGAGGCGGAGGTGACGCGGCTGATCGAGCTGCACATCCGGCAGTTCTTTGACGTTTATCGGGCAAAATGAGTCCGCAGCAGCGCCAAATACCGAAATGATGTCAGAGGAGAAAACGAATATGGAGAACAAAGCCAGCATTACCGCCTTGATGAGCTCATTCGGCAGGGCTTTTCATACGGAAAACGAAGAGCATCCGGTGTTTTGCGATGCTCTTGCAAGGGAACTGATGACGGATGAGGAATACACGGCCGTTCAGGGCTATATTCTCGGCGGCGCGCAATTTTTTTGAGCCGGAGATGTCGCGTCATAGCAGGAGCCGAAAGAATTGCTGCGGCGGCTTGTGAATGTTCACATTGCCCCGTCGCCGCTGTGCCGCGCGGCCTATACGGAACGGGTCTTGAAAGCCGAGGCTCTGAACGGCACGGAGCAATATGTTATCCTCGGCGCAGGGCTGGATACCTTCGCTTTTCGCGAAACGGAGTTTTTATCCAAGCACAAGGTGTTTGAGGCGGATCATCCGCTTACGCAGGCGGACAAGCTGGAGCGAATTGCGCGCGTCGGCTGGACGATCCCCAAAAATCTTAAATTTATTCCTGTGGATTTCTCAAAAGACAGCTTGCCCAAGTGCCTGCTTGTTTCTCGTGGCTGGGTGTGACCTATTACCTTTCGGTCGAAGCGATCGAGCAGACACTGTCTGCGCTGTCCGAGCTATGCGCGCCCGGCAGCTCGCTTGTTTTCGACTATCCCGATGAAAACTTCTTTGCCGCCGCCGAGAAGCGCGTGCAGAATACGATAATGATGGCGAAAGCTGGCGGAGAAGCTATGCAGTCGGCATTTTCCTGCGCGGAGCTTGAAAAGCTGCTCCAAAACCACGGCTTTCAGATCCGCGAGCTGCTCACCCCGGCGGATATTCAGCGCAATATCATTGACAGAGCCGGTGCGAGCATGAAGGCTTTTGAACATGTAAACTATTGCCATGCAGTTAAACATGTCGGTAAAACAAATGAGATCGAAACGAGCAATTAGGATTTTGGCCGGCGTTGTGCTTCCGGCGCTGTTGGCAGGACTGACGATGCTCCTCGTCATTTATAACCGCCCCGGCTTCACCGGCGAGAGAATAAAAAATCCGGATTCCTACAGTCTGGACATTCTGCGCATGAACGGAACCGACAGCCACACCTTGAGCCTGAATGCCGGAGATGTGCTGCAAGTTGAATTTGAAACGTCAAAAGGCTCTCTGCTCATTAAGATAACAGCGCCGAACGGCACGATCATTTATGCCGGAAACGGCGAGGAAACCACGAGCTTTTTCGTCTTCGGCGCTGCGCAGGCCGCCACAGGCTATGCCGCGTGGGTGTTCGGAAAGCAGGAAGTGTTTCACGTTGCACTGACGGATTACCCGAACATCGGTACAAACAAAAAGCGTCTGGTGGTGTTTTTCTCGCGCATGGGCTATGTCAGGAAGCTCGCGTATGAGGAGGCAAACCGCAGCGGCGCCGAGACTTACGAGGTGAAGTCTCCCGAGCGGACGGAGGGCACCCTCGGCTTCTGGTGGTGCGGCCGGTATGGAATGCACAAATGGCAGATGCCGATTGAACCCGTCTCCGTGAGCTTGGCAGACTATGAGCATGTGACGATCTGCACGCCGATATGGGTGTTTTCCGTTGCAGCCCCCATGCGCAGCTTCTGCGCGCAGGCGGCAGGCAAGATCAAAGAGGCCGATTACATCCTCGTGCATCATCAGGGCAGCACATATAAAAGCGCAGCCGATGAGATGGATGCGCTTCTCGGCCTGGAGCGCACGGGCCTTCGCAGCGTGCAGTGCAGAAAAGGGCAATACAAGGTCGTTTAAGAACGCGGCTCTGTTTGGGGTATTCAACCTGCCCTTTCCGTGGTATAATCATTGCCTGAAAAGAAAACGGCCGCCGAAGCGCATCTATCCGAGGAAAGAACCGGGGCCGGAGGAGAAATTATGTGTACAGCAGCAACTTATAAAACAAAAGATTTTTATTTCGGCCGCACGCTCGACTACGAGTTTTCCTACGGCGAAACGGTCACCGTCACGCCGAGAAATTTCAGGCTTGAATTTCGCCACATGGGCGTAATGGAGCGGCATTTTGCCTTCATCGGCATGGCGCATGTCGCGGATAACTATCCGCTGTATTACGACGCTGTGAACGAAAAGGGGCTGGGCATTGCCGGGCTGAATTTCGTCGGCAACGCGCATTACCGCGAGTGCCGTGAGGGGAAGGACAACCTTGCCCAGTGGGAGCTGATCCCGTGGATCATGGCTCAGTGCGCATCGGTGAGCGAGGCAAAGGCGCTGCTTGCGCGGATAAACCTCACCGCCGAGCCGTTTGCGCCGCAGCTGCCGACGGCGCAGCTGCACTGGATCATTTCGGACAAAAGCGGCTCGATCACGCTCGAAAGCGTCAGCGACGGAATTTTCGTCTATGACAATCCCGTGGGCGTGCTCACGAACAATCCGACGTTCCCGATCCAACTGTTTAACCTTAATAACTATAGGGGCCTTTCCGTCGATAATCCGGAAAACCGCTTCTCCGAGCAGCTTGAGCTGAACGCATACAGCCGCGGAATGGGTGCTATCGGCCTGCCCGGCGACCTGTCGTCTGCGTCCAGATTCGTGCGCGTTGCTTTCACCAAAATGAACTCGCTGTCGGCCGACGACGAGAAGTCGAGCGTCAGCCAGTTTTTCCACATTCTCGGTTCTGTCGATCAGCAGAGGGGCTGCTGCCGACTGGCGGACGGGAAATACGAAATATCTATCTACACCTCATGCTGCAACGCCGATAAGGGCATTTATTACTATAAAACCTATGATGATCACAGCATAGTCGGCGTTGACATGAACCGCGAGGAGCTTGACGGCACTGCGCTCATCAGCTATCCGCTGAAAACGGACATGGAGTTTGAGATCTTGAACTGAGGGAATTTGTTGTGGAAGAGATAAAAACAGGCCGCTACCGGCATTTTAAGGGCAACGAATATCGCGTTTTGTATATCGCAAAGCACAGCGAAACGCTCGAGCCGATGGTGGTGTATCAGGCGCTGTACGGCGAATATGGCATCTGGGTGCGCCCGGCGAGCATGTGGAACGAGCTTGTCGAGCGCGACGGCAGGACATATCGGCGATTTACTTATATAGGAGATCGATAACATGATCTTTCTTTGCTATCCCAAATGCAGCACCTGCCAAAAGGCGCAGAAATGGCTTGACGCAAACGGAGCTTCCTACGAGCTTCGGAACATCAAGGACGATAATCCCACCGAGGCCGAGCTGCGCGCGTGACACGGCTTAAGCTGCCTGCCGCTGAAGAAATTTTTCAACACAAGCGGTCTGCTGTATAAGCTCCCCGGTATGACCGAGGATGAGATGTATGCCCTGCTTGCAACGGACGGAATGCTCGTAAAGAGCCCGATGCTCATCGCCGACGACTTCGTCCTTGTCGGCTTCAAAGAGCCGGAATGGGCAAAAACAGTGAAGTGATGATAAAATAGAAAAACGCCTGATCTTAATCAGGCGTTTTTCTACTTCGCGTAGCGGTTTATGAACTCGGCGCGAGTTTTTGAGTACATGATCTTCTGACTGCTGTAAAGGCCAAAGTAGCCCGAGAGCATATACGATATGCCGCAGGCAAGCGCGAAGTACAGCAGCTCGCCGGAGCCGAACAGCTCGACCGACAGGATGATCGACGCTATCGGGCAGTTTACCGCGCCGCAGAACACCGCGACGAGCGCGATTGCCGACGCGAACTGCGCCGGTATGCCAAGCAGCGGCCCGACCGTGCAGCCGAGGACCGCACCGATGAACATCGTCGGCACTATCTCGCCGCCCTTGAAGCCGAAACCTATGGTAACGGCGGTGAAAGCTATCTTCCACAGAAAGCCCCAGGCCGGCGCCTTGCCCTTGCCGAGAGCGGAGGCGATGATGTCGGTTCCTATGCCGTTGTAGCTTTCGTTGCCGACGACGAGCGTAAGCACGATGACGATAACGCCGCCCAAAAATGCGCGCAGATATATGTTTTTGACGGCTTTGGACGCAATCTGCTCGGTCTTGTGCATTGCCACGCAGAACACGATGCTGACCAGCGCACACACCACGGCCAGGATGCACACGCGCAGCAGCAGCCCGAACTCCAGCGGCGCGAGCGCGACAGAGTAGCGCATTGGTGCAATGCCGAACAGCAGCGACACGCCGTACGCCGTCACCGACGCGACGAGGCATGGGATCAGCCCCGAGTAATGCAGGATCCCGACCGATATGACCTCAAGCGCGAATATTGTTGCGGTCAGCGGTGTTCCGAACAGCGCAGCGAACACCGCGCTCATGCCGCAAAGCGTGACAAGGCGCATGTCCTTGTCATCAAGCTTCAGCAGCCGCCCGACGCGGTAACCTATGCCGCCGCCGATCTGAAGTGCCGCGCCCTCGCGCCCGGCCGAGCCGCCGACGAGATGAGTGATCGCCGTCGAAACGAAAATGACAGGCACAAGCATGATGGGGACCTTCTCACCGTCGTGGATCGAGTCGATAATATTGTTTGTGCCCTCGCCCTCCATCTTGCTCACCCGATAGATCAGCGCGATCGCAAGACCGCCGATCGGCAGCAGGAACACCAGCCACTGGTGCTGCGCCCTGAACGATGTTGCAAAATCGACCGTCAGGTGGAACGCCGACCCGACCAGTCCGCACACAAGCCCGGTCACGACCGACAGCAGCACCCAACGATAAAATGTTCTGAAATATTTTCCGACGCTTATCGCGCCGCTTTTAAAACTGTCCACTGTTATCCATACCTTCTTTTTAGAGGCGCATTGCCGCACCTACCAGTACATATATCTCTGGTTGCCCGGTTCGAGGGTGCAGAGGAAACCGTAGTTGCCTTGCGCACCGCGAGATTGTGCTATATTAGTGCAAAATTTGCACCGCATCCAATTGTCTTCCCCTTGCGGAGCTTGAGGGGAAGATGCCGCTTGCGGCAGATGAGGTGTAATTAAATCCGCGCCGTAGGCGCTACATTTTTTCAGAGGCGCATTCACATTGCGCCGATACATTTATTTATTGAGGTATCCCGCGGTGGGTTACGAAAAAACCGTGGCATACGGCTGTGTAGCCTTGAGGGAAGCGAAACGTCATGGTTTCCTCCGCACCCTCGAACCGGGCAACCGCAATAACCGTATCCGTAGGTGCAGTAATTCGCCTCTAAAAAACCATGACGCGGCGGCGCATGTAGTCGAGGAAATTGCGGTACTCGGCCTCGTCGATCCTGTGCGGAGACGACATGATGACGAGCCTGTGTCCTTTGCAGTCACGGTGATACGGCAGATGCGTGTAGTCATAGTCGTTGGCGATAAAGCCGTTTCGTTCGTAAAAGCCCTTCCTGCGCCGGCTGATATCGTCCACGGGCGGATCGATCTCCAGAATGATCGTCTTGCCGCGCGCTCGGAGCAGCTCCAGCGCACGAGAACCGCAGCCGCGGCCGCGCACATCCGGCAGCATGCAGAAATGCTCGACGTAAATAAAGTCCGCGTTTTCCCAACTGAGTATCTCTCCAACGAAGCGCCCCTCGTCATATATAAGCTCGAAATGATACTCCGGGTCGCTCATTATTTTTGCCTGAGAATCCGGCTCGCGCTGCTCGTTGTAGGGAAAGCTCATGCCGTAAAGCTCCATTGCCGGGGCGAACATATCGTTGTCTGTATTATTTATTCTCACGAATTTCATTTGCTTTGTTTTTGACCTTTTCGCTCAAATTTTTTCTGTGCTCCTGAATGCGCTCAAATGCCGCGCGGTACTCTGTCTGGCTCAGGCGCGGGAACGCCGACAGCAGGTGGCGGTGGACAAGGTTGCGCTCTTCAAGCAGCCCCTTGAGCTTTTCGCGCAGACGCTCGGCTTCGGCGCGGCTCTCCTGAACCTTGAGCGTGCCGTCGGTCAGTCCGTCGCCGATGCCGTAGGACACCCTCTCGAGCGCCTTTGCAACATCGTCGATCGCACGCATATGCGCATCGAGTTTGAAGGCGTTCACGGCCGTTATGCCGAGGTCGCACAAAAACGCCGCAGAGACTATGCACAGCATGATGTTGCCGTGCGTGCGCGGTATGGCCTCGATCAGATACACAAGCTTCATCGCCATCGGGTGGAATATGTACAGGATGCAGATGCAGCCCACGCCCCACAGCAGCGAGAATTTCAGACATACATAGCCGCCGATGTTGAAGGCGTTATCCGTGTAGTCCCACAGCCGGGTGTGCATGAATTTCTCCGATGCCCAGCCGACGATCAGCTCGAACACCGAGCATATGATCACGCTGCCTATGTACACCAAAAACACGTTATCCTTTATCGGAGTCAGTGCCAGTATGACCGCAACAAGGCCGTAGCCGTAGATCGGGCAGATCGGCCCGATGAGGAAGCCGCGGTTAATAAATATGCCCTTGTTCGCCGCGTGGAAGATGACCTCCACACACCAGCCGGCAAAGCCGTAAATGAAAAACAGCCACAAAAGCTGCGTGAAGCTATAACTCAAAAATCATCAACCTTTCTTTTTAGTGGCGCATTGGGGCACCTACGGATACGGTTATCTCTGGTATCCCGGTTCGGGAGTGCGGAGGAAACCGTATTTGCCTCGCGCTACGTTGGGGCAGCGCACACATTGGCTCTCTGCTATCTGCTATTAGCTATCAGCTGCGGAGAAACCGCACGGTTTCCTCCGCAGTCTCGATACCAGGCTACAGAACACTATGTCGCACTACTGTAGCCCGAGAGTTTTCCGGTTTTGTCGGCACCCTCGACACCGGGCAACCGCAATATGCGTATCCGTAGGTGCGTCAATGCGCTACTAAAACTCCGATTCGACGTAGCCGATGCGGTCAAGCTCGCCGTCCTTATCCCAAAGGAAGTCGAGTTTAAGCTCCTTGCCCTGCTTGATGCGCTCCAGGTTTTCGATGTGCTTGGAGAGGATGGGCAGGGTTATAAGTCCGAGTATCGCCGCCGCGCGCCAGTCGCCGCGCTCAATGCCGTGGTAGATCGGATAAAATACCGAGCCGGTTATCGGCACAAGGCAGAGATAGCGCGTCGCCATCAGCAGCACCGACTCGAGAAACAGCGTGGTGAGGAAGTCGTGCACGCCGAACGCGAGGATCACGCCGCCGAGACAGGCAAGACCCTTGCCGCCGCGAAAATGCATCAGCGCCGGATACATGTGGCCGAGGATGCAGCCGACTCCGGCGGCTTCACCTGCATATTTGCTCTGCAAAAACAGCTTGCGCGCAAGCCCGACGCTCACCGCGGCCTTGCTGATATCAAAGCACATAACGAACGCGCCGGCCTTCTTGCCCTCGAGTATCATAAGATTTGTCGCCCCGGCGTTGCCGGAGCCCTTTTTGCGAATGTCATAGCCTTTGCGCAGACCCATGACGTAGGCCGGGTTGAGGTTCCCGATGGCGTAGCCGAGCCCGGCGGCCGCGAGCGCGGCGGAAAGCGGCTTGTTTATCTTCATTTCTCGCCCTCCGTAAGTATGTTAAGAAGCTCGTCGGTGCTGTCGGCTATCGGGCAGCCGAAAGGCAGCAGAGTCTCCCTGCCGCGGAAGCCCCAGGACACCAGAACGCAGTCGCAGCCGGCGTTGGCGGCGGTCTGTCCGTCAACGTCCGAGTCGCCGATGTAAACGGCCTGTCCGATATCGCAGCCGAGGCTGCCTACGGTCTCAAAAACGCTGTCCGGTGCAGGCTTTTTGCGGACATTTTCGCGCTCTCCGACGACGCTGTCGAACACGCCGGGAAAATAATGCGCGATGAGCGCCTTAACCGGCTCGTCTGCCTTGTTCGACACAACGCCAAGCTTCCAGCCGCGCGCCCTGAGCGCGGCGAGCATTTCCGGTATGCCGGGGTAGGGTCGCGTCAAAACCATGCAGTTTTCCGCATAATGGCGCTTGAAGGCCGCAAACACGCGGTCGGTCACGTCCGGTGCGCAGCCGTCCGGCACGGCGCGCTCGATGAGCTTCCGTATGCCGTTTCCGACAAAGCACCGAACCTCGTCGAGACTGCGCGCCGGCAAGCCCTCGCTTTCGAGCGCGAAATTCGTTGAGGCGTGCAGATCCTCAAGCGTGTACAGCAAAGTTCCGTCCAAATCAAATATCGCAAGCTTTTTCATAGTCTGTCCTCCGCCATGATTTTAATACATGTGTTCGAAAAATTCAAGATTCTTTGTCGAACCATTGACCGTCCCGGAAATGGATGGTAAAATATTTATCCGACATTGAAAGGGGATATCGGCATATGGAGGATAAAACGCTGCTTGAAGAGCTGCTTGAGCGCTCGCCGGACGAGCGGATGCACAAGCGAAAAATGGACAAGGCGTATCAGCTGATGGCGATGGGCCTTCGCGACGAGGCCGATGCTCTGTTTGACGAGATCCTGGCCGAGGAGCCGTTTAACCGCGACGCGATGACCGGCAAGAAGCTCATCGAGCGCCAGAAGGCGGTCGAAAACAGATTGGATCATCTCGCCGAGCGTGCGCGCACGGCCATACCCGAGCCGAGGCCGGATGCAGACCCGGAGGAGCCGGGCAAAGCCGAAGAATCAGCGCCCGTTCGCGAGCCGAGGTTCAAGCTTTTGCGCTCGAAGAAAGTGCGAGCCGTGCTCATCGCGCTGTTTGCCGCTGCTTTATTAATAGCGCTTTACTGCACCTGCGGATACGGATATTTCCGGTAGCCCGATTCGGAACTGCTGACAAAACCGCGCTGTTTCGCACCCTATTGGATGTCAGCTATCTGCTCTCGGCTGCGGAGAAACCGCACGGTTTTCTACGAACCCTCGATATCGAGCAATCGCAATTACCGTATCGGTAGCTGCGTCAATGCGCAACTAAAAAAGCCCCGGCTTCAGGCGAAGCCGGGGCTTTAAGTATGTTTGGCTTAGAACTTTATTTCCTTGCCTGCCTTGCGCCACTGCTTGAATTCCGCAACGGCGGTGAACAGCGCGTCGGAGGAGGAGTTGATCGCGGTCTCGACAGAGTCCTGAATGACACCGATGATGAAGCCGACGCCGACGACCTGCATTGCAACATCGTTGGAGATGCCGAACAGCGAACAGGCCATGGGGATCAGAAGCAGCGAGCCGCCGGCAACGCCGGACGCGCCGCATGCGCCCAGAGCGGCCATGACGGACAGGACGATCGCTACGGGAACGCTTACGCTCATGCCGAGGGTGTGTACCGCGGCGAGGGACATGACGGTGATGGTGACCGCCGCGCCTGCCATGTTGATTGTAGCGCCGAGGGGGATGGACACGGAGTAGAACTCGCGGTCAAGTCCGAGGCTCTCGCACAGGGTCATGTTAACGGGGATGTTAGCTGCCGAGGAGCGGGTGAAGAATGCGGTAACGCCGCTTTCCTTCAGGCACTTGAACACCAGCGGATACGGGTTCTTGCGGATGACTATGAAGGTCATGATGGGGTTGACAACAAGCGCCGCTACCAGCATGCATCCGACGAGGATGAGCAGGAGCTTGCCATACTCGGTGAAGATGGCAAGGCCGCTGGTGGAAACTGCGGAGAACACGAGGCCGAGGATACCGAAGGGAGCGAGGTTAATTACAAAGCGGACTGCCTTGGTGACTGCATCGGATGCGTCGGCGAGGAACTTCTTGGTGGTGTCGGACGCTGCCTTGAACGCAAAGCCGAGTACGACCGCCCAGAACAGGATGCCAAGGTAGTTTCCGGAAACTATCGAGCCGATGGGGTTGGCAACGATGTTGTTAAGAAGTCCGGTGAATATTGAAGCAAAGCTGTCGGGAGCTGCGTCGGTGGCTGCATCCGTGAGGGTGATGGTCACGGGGAAAATGAAGCTTGCAATGACCGCGATCACAGCTGCAAGGAAGGTGGAAACAAGATACAGAACGATAACGGTGCCGAACTGCTTGCCCATCTTTTCTCTGGACTGTGCAAGTGCGCTGATGATAAGGATAAATACCAGCAGGGGTGCGATTGCCTTGAGTGCGCCGACGAACAGCGTGCCGAGAATACCGATTCCGGGAGCGGTTTCGGCAGCGTTGGGGATAACAAGTGCAAGTACGGCGCCGATGACCATACCTATAACAATTCGCAGCACGAGGCTTACGCTGTTATATGCTTTTACGATTTTCATTTCTCTTTTCTCATCCTTTAATGTTAGTTTCGCGTTAAAGTCGCGTTGCATAGTTTAACAAACTGTTAACGCAATGTCAACACCGGCAGATGATATATATCCTCAGCGTGTCAAAAAAGTCTTTGACTTTTTTGCACGCTTCAAAAACGCCACATTTTTTGTGAAAACAGGTTTTCACGAAAAATCTCGCTACGCTCGTCAAAAAGCCTGATAAATCAGGCGTTTTTGATGGCTATTAATCCAATTTCGAGTGGGGCCTTTGCCCCCTCGAGCTCTCCTGCTGCTCTATTATCTTTCTTTTGCAGCATAGTTTTTCGACAGCCTGATATATCCTTTTTATTTTATTGCTTTTGAGGATCATTTCCGGCGCTTGTATCTATGCCGAGGCGCTCGAGCCGTGCGTTGACGGCTTTCACCGTGCGGCCGAGGGTGCGCGCGATCTCGGTTTTCTCCACGCCTTTTCCGATAAGCTCGCCGAGTGTTGCATCATCCTGCACGCTCCAGGGCTTGCCCCGGTTTTCTCTGCCGCCGCTTTTTTCGCGATTGAGCTGCTCTATCGCGTCGATGTTATCGAATATGAATTGCTGCGCCTCCGGCTTATACAGCACGACGGAGTACACCGAGTTTTCGCCCCGGAACTCCTGCGTTATCAGGCCGAGGCTGCGCCCCTGCGGCGTGGGGAGCTTGGTCTCCTTGCCCGAGGGCAGCTGAACCTCTTCAAGCGCGCCGATGCCGAGAAGCCACCGGGTGATAACGCCCGAGCGCAAATTTTTCATTGTCTCGGGGTCAATCTTTTCGTTTATGAGACTTGTGACCTGCGATATTCTCAGCGGCTCATCGGCCGGGATAAGCCCACGCCGGGCGCTGTCGCTCAGTGCAAACGGTGCGCGGCCGCGCTTTGCCGGCTTTTTGCCCTCGATCCCACCGTTTTCTATGACGCGGCGCAGAATATCCGAAACATAATACATGCAGCGAGATATTCTGACATTGTTTAGAAGATCGCCCTCGGCGATCGGAGTGCCGTCGATTGGGTTTATCCCCTCGGCAAGCTTGTCAACAAAGCCTTTTGTGTACTCGATCTTTTCAAGCTCGGTCATATTTTGCGCCTCCTGGAATCACATATTGTAAATTCTGTTATATCCTGAGACGCGGAATTTGTCAACAAGATTTATCCGCCGCGCGGCCGAAAAACCGGCTGTCAAAACTGTTGAAAACTCAGCGACAATCGGCTATAATTACTTAAGCTGACGAGAGCCGAACACATATCGCCTGTCGGCATACCCTTCCGGCTATTTTCACCTTTTTTGTCTTGATGGGCGCCAGCCCACCTGCACCAAAGAAAGCCGAAAATATCTCGAAAAGCACAGCCGACAGGTGCTCGCAGTTTTGCCGGAGCAGATTTTTGCTCAGGCAAGGCAAAGCTTGAAGAGAATACTGTCGTATTGTCAAGAGCTTTAACGCAGCATGGGCGGAAATCTGCCCGTCAAAACCGATACGTGTTCGACTCTCGTCAGCTTATTAAACTGTCACAAGGGAGTGAACTAATATGAAAGCAATCGTAACGGTCGTCGGCAAGGATCAGGTCGGCATAATCGCCGGAGTGTGCAACACGCTGGCAGACTACAACATAAACGTTCTGGACATCAGCCAGACCATCATGGAGGGCTTCTTCACGATGATGATGGTCGTTGACCTTGAGCTGTGTGCCGAGTCCTTTGCAAATCTGCAAAATGTGCTCAAGACCTTCGGCGAGGGGCGCGGCCTTTCCATCCGCATTCAGCGCGAGGATATTTTCGACGCGATGCACAAGCTGTGAGGTGCCGCCATGCTGAGCCTTAACAACATATTTGACACCATCGACATGATCGACAAGCAGCACCTCGATATCCGCACGATCACCATGGGAATATCGCTGCTCGACTGTGTGAGCGAGGACCCCGGGCGCTGCTGCGAAAAGATATACGACAAGATCTGCCGCCGCGCCGAACATCTCGTGAAAACGGGCGAGGATATCGAGAGCGAGTTCGGCATACCCATCGTAAACAAGCGCATCTCGGTAACACCGATAGCGCTCGTCGCCGGAAGCTGCGCAACGGCAGATTACGTTCCCTTTGCGCTGACGCTCGACCGCGCGGCAAAAACCTGCGGCGTGAACTTCATCGGCGGCTACTCGGCGCTTGTGCACAAGGGCTTTGCCAAGGGTGATGAGCTTCTGCTGCGCGCAATTCCGCAGGCAATGGCGCAGACCGATCTTGTCTGCTCGAGCGTGAACGTCGGCTCGACGCGTGCCGGCATTAACATGGACGCCGTCGCAGCGATGGGGCGCATAATTAAAGACACTGCGCACCTGACGCGTGATACCGACGGACTCGGCTGTGCAAAGCTCGTGGTGTTCTGCAACGCGGTGGAGGATAACCCCTTCATGGCCGGCGCATTCCACGGCGTCGGCGAGGCCGACAGCGTGATAAACGTCGGCGTATCCGGCCCGGGCGTGGTTTACCACGCGCTGCAAAAGTGCAAGGGCGCGCCGTTTGATGTTGTTGCCGAGACGATAAAAAAGACCGCGTTCCGGATAACGCGCATGGGTCAGATGGTCGCCGCCGAGGCTTCCGACAGGCTCGGTGTGCCCTTCGGCATAGTTGACCTATCCCTCGCGCCGACGCCTGCCGTGGGCGACAGCGTTGCGCGCATCCTTGAGGAGATGGGGCTTGAGATCTGCGGCACCCACGGCACGACTGCCGCGCTTGCGCTGCTCAACGACGCGGTCAAAAAGGGCGGCATTATGGCCTCCGGTCACGTCGGCGGACTGTCCGGCGCATTCATCCCCGTGTCCGAGGATGAGGGCATGATCGCCGCCGCCGAGTGCGGAACGCTTACGATAGACAAGCTCGAGGCCATGACCTGCGTGTGCTCGGTCGGCCTTGACATGATTGCCGTGCCCGGCGATACGAGCGCCGAGACGATATCGGCGATCATCGCCGACGAGGCCGCCATCGGCATGGTAAACAGCAAGACCACCGCCGTGCGCATCATCCCCGTTGAGGGCAAGGATGTCGGCGATATGGTAGAAATGGGCGGACTTCTCGGCTCTGCGCCCGTAATGCCCGTGCACAAGGCGCAAAGCGCCGATTTTATCGCACGCGGCGGACGCATCCCGGCTCCCCTCCAAAGCCTCAAAAATTGATTTTTAGAGGCACATTGACGCTGCTACGGATACGCATATTGCGGTTGCCCGGTTTGAGGGTGCGGAGGAAACCGTGGTTGCTTCGCGTAGCGTTAGTGCTATGCTGAGTTTTAGGACGCACCCCTTTTGTCTTCCCCTTGCGGAGCTTGAGGGGAAGATGCCGCTTGCGGCAGATGAGGTGTGAATAAATCCGCGCCGTAGGCGCCACATTGTTTCAGAGGCGCATTCACATTGTGCCGATACGTTTATTGCGTGAACCCGGTGTCGAAACAAAGGAAAAACCATGACGTTCCGCGTAACACAAGTGCAATGCTGAATTTTGCACCGCACCCATTGGCTCTCCTGTCAAGGGGAGCGGGCAGCTTTGCTGCCGAGGGGTTGAATTTAAACACAACAGCTATCAGCTCTCAGCTCTCCGCTGCGGCCAAAGGTCGCTTGTAGGGAACGGATTTATCCGTTCCGTGTGCGATGGTTTCGTTGGCAGTTTCCGGTCGGGATACCGTAATATATGTATTTGTACAATGTGAATGCGCCTCTAAAAAAGCGCCTCTGAAAAAATGTGGCGGTTAGCACCGCAGATATAATGACACCTCATCCGTCACCAAAGGTGACACCTTCCCCTCAAGCTACGCAGGGGAAGGCAAGGGCAAAACCTCTGCTGCGTACCGTTGTATTAACTGCGCAGATGGATGCAACAAAACGAAGCGGATAAATCCGTTCCCTACAAGGGCGCAGATGAAAATTTGCACTAATATAGCACAATCTCCCAGAGCGCGAAATGATATGGTTTATGCCAATGTTTCGATACCGGGCAAGCGCAAAAAACGTATCCGTAAAATTTTAATGCGCCACTGAAAAAATGTATAAGGAGCGGCGTTAATTCGCCTCTAAAAATATGGAGATAAGGTTGCAGGCTTTTGAAAGCCTTGATTCGACGAATAATTATTTAAAGAAGCTCGCAGCGGAGGGCGCTGCGGAGGGCACGGTCGTCGTTGCCGACGAGCAGACCGCCGGGCGCGGCAGAATGGGCCGCAGCTTCGCGTCGGCCGCCGGCTGCGGCATCTACATGTCGATGCTGCTTCGTCCTGCCGATTGCACGCCCGACTGCGCGCAGAGCCTGACTGCGGTGTGTGCCGTCGCGGTGTGCCGTGCCGTTGAGAAGGTCTGCGGCCGCGCGCCGGGCATCAAATGGATAAACGATTTGTACCTGCGCGGCAAAAAGATCTGCGGCATACTGTGCGAAAGCTCGGTGAAAAACGGCAAGGTCGATTACGCCGTGCTGGGCATCGGCTTGAATGTCACGACACGCATCGAGGACTTTCCCGAGGAGCTGCGCGAAACGGCAGGCTCGCTGCTTACGCAGACGGGCTTCACTTTCGAGCGCGGCAAGCTTATCGCAGCGATCATCGCGGAGCTTAGCTCACTGTACACCGCGTGGCTCGAAGCGCCGAGCGTATGCCATGCAGAGTATAAGCGCCGCTGCATCGTGCTCGACAGGCAGATATCCGTAAGCTCACCCGAGGGCGAATATGAGGCCGTCGCCGAGGGCATAAGCCCGGACTACGGACTCATCCTGCGCCTTGACGACGGAACGCGCCGCACGGTTCACAGCGGCGAAGTGAAGATAAAAATGTAAACTCGCGAGAGGAGAAAATCATGAAAAAACAGACGGCATATATTTTCGCGGCATTCATCGTTGTGCTGATCATACTTGCCATAGTTATCATGTGGCTGACCGGCGGCATCGGCGGCGATAAGCCCGAAGCGACTCCGACCCCGGAGGTCGAGACGAGCGCTCCGCGCCAAACTCAGTTTGTTATCCCGACTGCAACTCCGCAGCCCACCGAGGCTGTTCCGACCGAGACTCCGACGGTGACGGCAACACCGGCTCCTGCTCCCACTCCCGAAGCGCCGAGCGGCACGGTCATCGGCTCCGGCGCGTTTGACTCGGCAACCGGCGTTGGTCTGAACACCCACACCGCATGGACTGCCACCGAGCAGGCAGACGGCAGCGTAAAGCTCACGCTGTCGGTGTATGCGCGCTCGTACACGATGGAGATCGGCCGGCGCTCGATCGCGATAAGCGTAAACGGCGCGACCTCCGGCGGCATGACGCGATCTTTCAGCGTCGATTCCCCGAACTCGCAGACCGATACGCTCATCTACACCTATTCGACGACTGTTCAGAAGGGCAGCAGCGTTTCCGTCAGCGTTGATTGGAACTACAAGGGCCAGTACAGCGGCCAGGATCTCGACGTGATCTCCTCATCCTCAACGATTTTTTAGCAGCGCTTTTTAGAGGCGAATTGACGCACCTACAGATACATTTTTTCAGTGGCGCATTAAAATTTTACGGATACGTTTTTTGCGCTTGCCCGGTATCGAAACATTGGCATAAACCATATCGTTTCGCGCCACGGGTGATTGTGCTATATTAGTGCAAATTTTCATCTGCACCCTTGCAGGGAACAGGCTTGCCTGTTCCCTGCAAGCGACCTTTGGCGCAGTGAAGAGGTAATAGGTAATAGTGAATAGGTGTGGTGTGCCTACGGCACGAATTTAAATTCATTCGCCCTCCGGGCGAATACCTAACTTCTTCACTTTTACCTTTTACTTATTACTTCGCAGACGTAGTCTGCGCTGCCGGGCAACCGCAATAACCGTATCCGTAGCTGCGTCAATTCGCCTCTAAAACCCCTCAGTCGGCAGAGCCGACAGCTCCCCTTGCAGGGGAGCCAATGGGGTGCGGTGCAAAATTTCAGTGCCGCAGCTGCGTTGCGCGAGGCAGCCACGGTTTGGTCAGTAACTTCGACACCGGGCCACCGGAAATAACCGTATCAGAGACTGCGTCAAAGCGCCACTAAAAGACTCCAGAGGTTGGAGATTTGAGGGGAGAGGCGGTCGTAGGTCCAGTGCTTTGCGCTGTTATCGGGGCTGTTGGGATCGTTGACGGTAAAGCCGCAGCTGTCGTAGCCGGTGATAACGACGAAGTGTCCGCTGCTCGTGAAGTCGCCGGGGCCGAGCGCGAGGATGATGAGCGCACCGGAGTCCAGCGCGTTTTTCATTGACTGCTCCCACAGCGGAAGCTCGACTGCGGAAAGGCCGAGCAAAGCGCTGCCCTCGCTGATAAGCGTCCACGAGCTGCCGTTTCCGGGCACGCAGTAGCCGTTTTTCTCGGCAAGGCGCGCGACGAACAGCGGCGAGTACGCGGCGTTTTTCGTGAGATACACCGCCGCCATCGACAGGCAGGTCGGGCCGCAGCCGGAGGTGCCGATAAAGCCGCTGCCGTATGGCTCATAGCCCCAACGCTCATCCCATTGGATAAACAGCGGAACGGTGCCGCTTTGCGCATCGGAAGAAAGGTCGATGTCAAAGCGCTTGTCCTTCAGCTCCGGGTAGTTGTAGACATAGTCCAGAGTCTGCGGGCATTTCTCGGCCGTTTCGACTAAAATTTCGGGGTACTCGTCGCTCGTTCGTATCTTTTCGAGCTTTTCTGCGTCGCTCGGGCCGTCCGATATCGGCAGGTCTATGCCCGAGCAGCCTGAAAGCTGCGCGGCAAAAATGCATATGCAAAGACAAACGGAAATAAATTTTTTCATAATATCCTCCCTGTGAGTCAAAAAGCGCTCCTGTTTTCGCTGCTATCGTAGCAAAAACAGGAGCGCTGTTTATCCGTTTATCCGTATGAAATTGTGATGTTTTCCGCCTGAATATCTTACGATTTTCTTACGACCCTCGTCAGCTTACGGGCAGAGTGACGGTGAATTCGACTGTCTCATCGGCGCTGCGCGCATTGATTTTGCCGCCGTGGAGGGTGACGATGTTGCTCGCTATGGCAAGGCCCAGCCCTGCTCCGCCGGAGGATGAGCGCGCGGAATCGAGCCTGTAAAACTGCTCGAAAATGCGCCGCAGCTTTTCCTCGGGGATGGTGTTTCCGCGGTTGAGCACGCTGACGGAAACGGTGTCGCCGTCGAGCTGCGCGTTTATCACGATCTCGGTGTCGGGATAGCTGTACAGCACCGCATTGCGCAGCAGATTATCGAAAACGCGCTGCATTTTGCCGGCGTCGCAGCTTATCGGCAGCGCATCCGGCGCGCAGAGTGTGCAGGTGAGCGATTTTTCCTTGAGCATGGGCATGAACTCGAACCTGAGCTGCTCGAGCAGACGCACAAGGTCGATGCTCGAGTAATCGAGCGTAACGGTCGAGAGATTAAAGCGCGTGATCTCGAAAAACTCGTTTATCAGATCTTCGAGCCGCTCGGCCTTGTCGAGCGTTATCGAGAGGTACTTCTCGCGTAGCTCGGGGCTTATCTGCTGCTCGTCGCGCAGCAGCGTGAGGTAGCCGATGACGGAGGCCAGCGGCGTTTTCAGGTCGTGCGCAAGGTACATCACAAGGTCGTTTTTGCGCGCGGTTTCCTCGCGCAGAAGTGTCTGCGCGAGCATGAGCTTTGACTTTGCGTCGCTCAGCGGAACGGCGATCTCGTTGGGAATGCCGGCCTCTGGCGAGTCGCTCAGCATGAACTGCCCGACCGCATTGCCGATGCGGCGGCGCTCGGCGTTCAGGCGAAGCCGCGAAACGATGCCTATAATAATTACGCAGAACGCAAAGACCGCAAGCGCGAGCCTGAATGCAAGGCCCTTTATGGCGATCCAGTCCGGCTGAACGTAATCCGTTGCCATCTCGGGATCGTAATATTCGGTCATGTAGCCCCGGTAAAACCACTCGCGCAGCGTGCCGTTGAGCGTGTTGTCAAAAAAGCTCAGCAGCAGAACAACGAGCACCGCGCCGCAGATGAATATGCCGATGTAGGTGAGCGCCGTGCGGAGCACGCTTTTACTTTTCGATCTCATACCCAACACCCCAAACGGTTTTAATAAACTTCGGCTTTCTTGCCGACTCGTGCATCTTCTCGCGCAGGCGGCCTATGTGCGCCATGACGGTGTTGCTGCTGCTCGTGAGGAATTTTTCCTTCCACACGGCTTCGAACAGCTCCTCTGATGCGACCACTCTGCCGGCGTTATCGCACAGATACCACAGAATGTCGAACTCCGTCGGCGTGAGCGAAAGCTCGCGCCCGAACAGCGAGCAGCGGCGTGAAGCGCGGTTTATCGTAAGGCCGCGGATATCCATTTCGTCGTTGGTCTCCGCTCCCCGGCGGCAGCGGCGCAGAACGGTCTTGACGCGCGCGGTGACCTCAAGGGGGTTAAACGGCTTTGTTATATAGTCGTCCGCACCGATGGTCAGGCCGAGAATCTTGTCCGAATCCGTGACGCGCGCGGTGAGCATGATTATCGGAAAATCGTGCTTCTCGCGCATTTTGCGCAAAAGCGCAAAGCCGTCGGTATCCGGCAGCATAACGTCAAGAACGGCGAGCGCAGGCTCGCATTTTTCGACAAAGCTCAGCGCATCGGCGCCGTTGAGGAACTTATGCACCTCGTATCCGTCATTTTCAAGGTACAGGCCGATAAGATCGGCGATCTCGCGCTCGTCATCGACGACGATGATCCTGTCATCCATTTATCCGAGGCTCTTTTCGAGCTTTTCGATGCCGACGCGCATTCTGCGCAGGGTCTCGTCCTTGCCGAGGATGCGGCAGATCTCGACTGCGCCGCCGGGCGTTACGGCCTTGCCGGCCGCGGCAATGCGCACGGGCCACATGACCTTCGCGTTTTTGCACTCGCACTTTTCGGCCATGCCGGTCATCGCGGCGAGGATGTTCTCGTCGCACCAGTCGGAAATGCCCTCGAAAACGGGCAGCATGGCGCGCAGCATCTCAAGCGAGCCGGCCTCGTCGGTCTTGCTCTTTTTGTGAACATACAGAGCCGTGTCGTACTCGGGCAGCTCGTCGAAGAAATCGAGCTTATCGGGAATGTCGGTGAGAACCTCCGTGCGCTGCTGCAAAAGCGCGGCGATAGCGGCGGCGCTTATCTCGGGCTTTTTGACGGCCTTGCGGATAAACGGCTCGGCGGCCTCGGCAAAGGCCTCGGGGCTCATGGCGCGGATGTATTCTGCGTTAAAATACTTGAGCTTTTCGATATCGAAGATAGCAGGGGACTTGGAGATGCCCTTTATGTCGAATATCTCGGCAAGCTCCTGCATGGAGAATATCTCGCGCTCGCCGCCGGGGCTCCAGCCGAGCAGCGCGACGTAGTTTACAACGGCGTCGGTGAGATAGCCCTGCGCGATAAGATCTTCATACGAGGGGTCGCCGTGGCGCTTGCTCATCTTGTTGTGCGCATCGCGCATGACCGGCGAGCAGTGAACATAGGCCGGGATCTCCCAGCCGAAGCCCTCGTACAGCAGATTGTATTTCGGCGAGCTTGAAAGATACTCCGAGCCGCGCACGACATGGGTTATGCCCATGAGGTGATCGTCGATGACGTTTGCAAAGTTATATGTCGGCAGTCCGTCGCGCTTTATGAGCACCTGATCGTCAAGCGTCGAGTTTTCAACGGTGATATCGCCGAAAATCTCGTCGTGGAACGTGGTGCTGCCCTCCTCGGGTATCTTCTGACGCACAACGAACGGCTCGGCGGCCGAGGCCTTTGCGTCGCTTTCCTCGCGGCTGAGGAAGCGGCAGGGATCGGCGACCTTTTCAAAGCCCTCGGTCTCCTCCTGCTTTTCGCAGAAGCAGCGGTAGGCGTGACCCTTCTCGATGAGAAGGTCGGCGTACTTGCCGTAAAGATCGCGGCGCTCGGTCTGAACATAGGGGCCGACAGGGCCGCCCACGTCGGGGCCTTCGTCGTGATCAAGGCCGCACTCGGCCATCGTGCGGTAGATAACGTCAACCGCGCCCTCAACCAGACGCTCCTGATCGGTGTCTTCAATTCGAAGAATGAACTTTCCGCCGCTGTGGCGCGCGATGAGCCATGTGTACAGCGCGGTGCGCAGATTGCCCACATGCATATATCCCGTGGGGCTGGGCGCAAATCTTGTGCGAACCTCGCCCTTGGGTATGCGAGCCTCCATTTGCTCGAACCATGTCATATCCATAAACTTTTCCTCCGAAAAACATAGATAACAACAGTGTAAAATGTATTTTGGCAGTTGTCAAGTGACAGTTAAGATGGTAAAATGCTATTTTAGATTAGTATCAGATCAAACAGGAGATAACTCAAATGGAAGAGATAAAAAAGAAAAGCATGCTGTCCGGCATTCAGCCCTCGGGCGATCTGCACCTCGGCAATTACCTTGGCGCGGTGAAGAACTGGGGCGCAAGAGCAGATGAATTTGACTGCTATTATTTCATGGCCGATCTGCACACGCTCACCGTGCGCCAGGATCCTAAGCTGCTGCGCCGCCGCAGCCTCGAGCAGCTTGCCCAGTACATTGCCTGCGGCATAGACCCGGAAAAGAACGTTCTGTTCCTGCAAAGCCATGTTCACGAGCATGCAGAGCTTGGCTGGATACTCAACTGCTACACCATGTTCGGCGAGCTCAGCCGCATGACGCAGTTTAAGGATAAGTGCGCAAAGAACGCCGACAATATAAACGGCGGACTGTTCACCTATCCCAGCCTCATGGCGGCGGATATCCTGCTGTATCAGGCAGACTATGTTCCCGTCGGCGAGGATCAGCGCCAGCACTGCGAGCTTACTCGCGATATAGCCGTGCGCTTTAACAACATCTACGGCGAGACCTTCAAGGTCCCCGAGGCTTACGTTCCCAAGGCCGGCGCGCGCGTTATGGGACTCGGAAACCCCACCTCGAAGATGAGCAAATCCGATCCCAACGGCTGCGTTTTCCTTATGGAAAAGCCCGAGGATATCGCTCGCAAGTTCAAGCGCGCCATAACCGACTCCGACACCGAAAACTGCGTGCACTTTGACCCGGCGAACAAGCCCGGCGTTTCAAACCTCATGAACATCTACTCCGCCGTCACCGGCAAGAGCTTTGACGAAATAGAGCGCGAGTTTGACGGCCAGGGCTACGGCGCTTTCAAGCCTGCGGTCGGCGATGCGGTCATTGAAACTCTGCGCCCGATCCGCGAGGAAGCAACGCGCCTGCTTGCGGACAAGGCCTATCTTTGCAGCGTCTACACCGAGGGCGCGCAGAAGGCAAGCGTCATTGCGCGCAAGACCCTCCGCAAGGTATATAAGAAGGTAGGTCTCGTAGAAAAGCCCTTCTAATTTCACTGGAGATATATAGATATGATCGATCTAAGTTTTGATGTCTGGAAGAACATCCTGCTCGCGCTGGCTGTCGCGTTTATCATTTCCTTTGCCGCGACGCCCGTTGTCAGCTCCTTTGCCAAAAAGGTCGGAGCGATCGACATTCCGGACAAAAAGCGCCATATTCACAGCCACCCCATACCGCGCATGGGCGGCCTTGCTATATTCCTGGGCTTTCTGCTGTCGGTGCTGCTGTTTGCAAACATAACGCCGCAGGTTCGCGGCATTCTGCTCGGTGCTATCCTCATCGTCGTTGTCGGCGCGATCGACGACGTGATGAACCTCAACGCATGGCTTAAGTTCTGCGTGCAGATAGTCGCGGCGGTCATCGCCGTTTTGTCCGGCGTTATCATAAACGTTGTGTCAAATCCGCTGCTTATAACGAGCGAGCAGGCCGTGACCATCGGCATCCTCGCCGTTCCCGTGACCATACTGTGGATAGTCGGCGTAACAAACTCTGTTAACCTCATCGACGGGCTTGACGGTCTCGCCTGCGGCGTTTCCGCCATCGCGTCGCTGACGATGCTCGTCGTGTCGCTTCTTGTGTCCGATGCGAACATCAACGTCGCCGTCATCCTCGCCGCGCTCTGCGGCGGATGCCTGGGCTTTATCCCGTATAACCTCAACCCGGCGAAGATATTCATGGGCGATACCGGCGCGCTGCTGCTGGGCTATGTTCTGGCGACGGTCTCGGTCATCGGAATGTTCAAGTTCTACGCCGTCGTTACCTTTGTCCTGCCGGTGCTCGCGCTTGCCGTTCCGCTTTCGGACACGATTTTTGCCTTCACGCGCCGCATCCTGCACGGGCAAAGCCCCTTCCATGCCGATAGGGGACACTTCCACCACAAGCTGCTGGACATGGGCCTGAGCCAGAAGCAGGCCGTCGCCGTGCTCTACGCCGTTTCGGCCATCCTCGGCCTTGCCGCGGTGCTGCTGACCTCGACAGGTATCATTCGCGTCGTCGTTGCCGTCATCGCCTTTGTCATCGCCGTGTGCATATGGCTGTTCGTGTTCAGAAACAACAACAATATCCATCCGCTGCCGCACGAGAAGCCGGCGGATGAGTCCGGGGAGGCCGACAGCAAAAATGAGTAAGCTTAAAGTCATGTCCGTTTTCGGCACGCGCCCGGAAGCGATAAAAATGGCGCCGCTCGCGCTTGAGCTTCAGCGCCGCGAGAGCATCGAAAGCCTCATCTGCGTCACCGCGCAGCACCGCGAGATGCTCGATTCCGTGATGCACTGCTTCGGCCTGAGGGCCGACGCAGATCTCAATATCATGGGCAAAAATCAAACGCTTACAGACGTCACCGTTAAGGCGCTCAAGGGTCTTGAGGGCTGCTTTGCGGAGTTTCGCCCCGATCTCGTCCTTGTCCACGGTGACACGAGCACGACTTTCTCCGCCGCGCTCGCCGCGTTCTATGCAAAAATACCCGTCGGCCATGTCGAGGCCGGCCTGCGCACCTATGATCGCTACAGTCCGTTCCCCGAGGAGATGAACCGCTGCCTCGTCGGGCGCCTTGCAACGCTGCACTTCGCGCCGACGGCGAAGAATGCGGAAAATCTGCGCGCCGAGGCCGTCACCGGCGATATCTTCGTCACCGGCAACACCGTCATCGACGCAATGAAATACACAGTCGGCGACGGCGGCTTTGCCTCGAGCGAGCTTAAAAGCATAGACTTTTCAAAGCGCGTCATTGCAATGACCTGCCACCGCCGCGAAAACTACGGCGAGCCGATGAAGAATATCTTCTCCGCCGTGCGTACCGTTGCGCTGACGCATCCCGACGTTGAGATCGTCTATCCTGTGCACTTGTCGCCCGTCGTGCGCGGCGCGGCGAACGAGTACCTTGCGAATCTGCCGAACGTGCACCTCATCGAGCCGCTCGACGCGATGGATATGCACCGGCTCATGAGCGCAAGCTACATGGTCATGACCGACTCCGGCGGCATTCAGGAGGAGGCGCCCTCGCTGGGCAAGCCTGTCCTCGTTCTGCGCCGCGAGACCGAGCGCCCCGAGGCCGTTGCTGCCGGCACGGTCAAGCTCACCGGTGTTGACCGCGACGATATCATCCGCGATGCCGACGAGCTGCTCACCGGCGGCGAAATGTACCAGAGCATGGCGCACGCCGTCAACCCCTATGGCGACGGCCGCGCCTGCGAGCGCATCGCCGACGCTATCGAGTTCTCCTTCGGTCTGCGTGAAACCCGACCCTCCGCTTTTTAGAGGCGAATTGACGCACCTACCAATACATATATCTCTGGTATCCCGGTGTCGAAGTTGCCGACGAAACCGTGACGTTTCGCGCTACATTAGTGCAGTACTGAATTTTGCACCGCACTCCATTGGCTCTTCTGTCAAGGTGAGCAGGCTGCTTTGCTGCCGAGGGGGTTCGGTGGCGCATTGACGTTGCTGCGGATACGGTAATTGCGGTGTCCCGGTATCGAGGCTGCGCAGGAAACCGTAACAAAACGGGCGGCCAATGGCCGCCCCTACGACTATATATTTAATTTCCGACTAAATCAGTACATTCGGAACGGATGAATCCGGTCCCTACGATTCTATTTTGGTACCGACGTAGCCGCCACAACGGGACAGGCAAGCCTGTTCCCTACAAGGGTGCGGCAAAAAAGCTTAGCACCGCACTAATGTATGCCGAGGCAACCGCGGTTTCGCCGGCAACTTCGACACCGGGATACCAGAGATATATGTATAGGTGACTGCCTCAATGCGCCTCTAAAAAAACGGCAAGAAAAAGGATGTCGTGCTGGATTGATCATCCGTTCATCATTAAGGACGCCGATTCGCTGTTTGTGGGGAGGCATTCTCGCGGAAGTTGCGCTATACTTTTCTTCGGAGGAATATAAAAATGGATCAAATCAGAATCGGGAAATTCATAGCCGCCCTGCGAAAAGAGAAAGGTATGATGCAAGAGCAGCTTGGAGAGAAGCTCGGCGCGACCAACAAAACCATTTCCCGTTGGGAGAACGGTAACTATATGCCCGATGTGGAAATGTTGTCGCTTTTGTCTAAAGAGTTGCTCGAAATAGTATAATTCGGCATAAGCAAAAACGATCCCCCGTCTGCGACGGGGGATCGTTTTCTGGCGGATAGGGTGGGATTCGAACCCACGAGCCGCTTGCGCGACTACCTGATTTCGAGTCTTTTCAACCATTATGACTTTTGTGGTTTTTTCGTATCGCTTTCAGGCTGTTTTGTCCGCCCAAAACCATAGCTGTATCAAGGTATTTTGGCATTCACCCTTGAAAAAGCTTGATTTTTCAAGGGGTTCGAATGAAAGCGAAAAATGAGCCGATTTTGGCAGTTTTGTTAGAATTCGCGTTAGAAATGTTAGAACGATGTTAGAACAGCATAGCATACACAGGTGTCTTCCACCGAACAAATGACAGAGGTGTATGTTATGAAAATCAATGACATTGAGTGGTCGAAAGTGCCGGATATTCTTGCTAAGGAACAGGTGCGCTTGCTTTGCCATTGCAGCAAACGAACAGCACTCTATTATCTGAAAAGCGGAAAGCTGCCGTGCATTTATTCGGGGAAGAAAACCCGGTGTTACAAAATCAGGAAAGAAGATCTGATGGCTTTCATAGAAGATCGGGAGAACCATCCCGAGTTCTACGCTGTACCGGAGGGATGGTACAAAGAAAGCGGAAGAACGGTTCGGCAACATTATTCGTCGGAAATTAAAATCGACGGCGAAGATTTGCATGAGTATTATCGGTTCCTCCTCAAAGAATACCCAGATGTTCTTGAAGTTAAAAAGGTCAGTGAGATCACGGGATATGCTATTCCGGTAATTAACCGCTGGTGCAACAAAGGCAAGGTGAAGTATTTTTCCATCAGGGCGATGAATATGATCCCCAAGATATACCTGATTGATTTTTTCTGTTCAAACGCATTCAGGACGATACCCCGAAAGAGCGAGTGGCACATCAGCAGTCTGCAAAACTATCGACGCTGGAAGTACTTAGACAACCTACAATCAAAATGAGGTAAGGACGAGCTATCCATATCGGGTGGCTCGTCCTTTTTTGTTTTAGCCATCAGCCCATTGGCTACGAAGGCAAAACTGCGTCCCAAAGTATCAAGTAGCGCATTCCAAAGTATCAATTTGATACTTTGGAATTTGTTCCAGAGAGACAGACAACCTATCGACATTCTTTATAGGTATTCCGCACCCGTCAAGGGTGCTTTTTTATTATCTCAGAATCAAGTGCGGACTCGCAAATCTGTGTTTTTCAAAAAAATCGAAAAATTTTTTTGGAGGGGGTTAATTTTTGCCCGTTTTCGTTGCCTACCAAGTGAGGGACAAAACAATCGCCCTCGTGAACCTTGAAAACCGAATACACATTCAACAGGTACAGTCCTGATTGGGGGCGAAGGCCCCAGCCGGATGAAGGTGCGCCACGAACTTCCTGCCCACAGGGGTTATCACGGAAAGCAAGGTTGGTAGCGATTCCGAACCATTCTGAAATATCCGCTTGCTACGGATAAGGCGATGAAACGATTCAGGGACAATGATACTTCCCTATGGGGCTGGCGGAGTACCCGGCAGAGGTGAGATTCCTATGAGTTCGGTCAGCAGCCGAACGCCTGTTGATTTCCTTTTCTGCATTTTGGGTTCGAGGAAAAATGAAATGCAGCGACGAAAGCCCC